>Ga0068876_10002539_pt1 | contig 13430 bp, 20 predicted proteins | sample NOAtaG_6_FD_66442 | JGI IMG/M metagenome (GOLD analysis project Ga0068876, IMG submission 66442) | Freshwater lake microbial communities from Lake Erie, under a cyanobacterial bloom - NOAA_Erie_Diel5S_2200h metaG | ecosystem: Environmental > Aquatic > Freshwater > Lake | place: USA: Ohio, Lake... | reverse complement strand
CTTGTGTTTTATGTGGTGCGACCACACCATACTTGAAATCTACGCACATAGATCATCGGGTTGGTTATGTTGAAGGTGCCGGTCAAACTTGCCCAGATGGATGTAAGAAATCATAATTAAATTATGATGATATTTATTGGAAAGCATAGATAAATGAAAGTTTGTTTAAAGAATACCCATAAATATACATCGGAGAATCAAGCTCAGGTTATTAATAAGTTTTTGGAATTTCTACAAAAGGAAGTTCCGCTTAGTGATAATTTAGAAATAGAATTTTTAAACAAAAGAAAAGGTAAAATGACAACTGGGGTTAGAAACCCTCACAGTTTGATATATGTTTTAGCGGGTAAAAGAATGTTAGCAGATATTCTAAGAACTGTTGCCCATGAATGGGTTCATGAATATCAACATCAAAAAATGGGTGTTAGCAGAAAAAAGAAGATTAAAGATATTGGTGGCCCTGAGGAAAATATGGCAAATGTTTTATCAGGTATTTTTATTAAGAAATTCCAAAAAGCAAATCCAGATTTTGAACACCTGCTTTATAATGAATAACTCAAAGTTATTCCAACAATTACAAGTAATATTTTGAATATTAATTGAGGAACCCAACCTCCGGCGGCAATCCATAACTTATCCATTTCAGCTGTCTCACCAATATAATTCCATGGTTTGTTCCAGAATACATTTAAACTGTAATCAAAAAACAAATAAAACAAAGCGGAATTAAGTATGATATTCGTGTTAGTTAAATATGAAATTAACATTACTACGATTGCCCTGAAAATAAATCTTGGGGTATGATCAACAAATCCTTTACCTTTCTGTAGTAATTCAGCATCAAATAATGCGGAACCAATCGTAAAAAATATTGTAAGCAAATATCCCATGCTTATAAATATAAATAAAAAAGCCGATCTCTCGACCGGCTTTAATTTTATTTGGACGTTATTTCCTCAAACTCAACATCAGAGAACTCTTCGGTTGGTGCGTCTGGTTGATTCTCACTCATAGATTGGTATAGAGTTTGACTTATCTCACCAAACTTCTTACTAAGATTACCCATAAGTTCATCAATACTATCCATGTCTTGTGTTTTATGGGCTTCTTTAAGTGCGTTCAGTGCTTCATCAATTGAAGTTTTTTGTTCCTCGGTCAATTTGTCACCAAGCTCTGATAAACTTTTTTCAGTTTGGAAAATCAAACCATCAGCGGAGTTTAGTTTGTCTGCTTTTTCCCTGACTTTTTTATCCGCATCAGCATTTTCAAGGGCTTCTTGTCTCATTCTGTCAATTTCATCTTGGCTCAATCCAGTTGATGCTTCAATTCTAATGTTTTGTTCTTTGCCAGTTCCTTTATCCTTTGCTGAAACTTTGAGAATACCATTAGCGTCAATATCAAATGTAACCTCAATTTGTGGCACACTTCTCGGTGCTGGTGGAATACCATCCAGGATAAATTTACCGATAGATCTATTATCCGTTGCCATAGGTCGCTCACCTTGGAGAATATGAATATCAACACTTGGTTGATTATCAACTGCGGTAGAATAGGTTTTAGTTTTCTTAACCGGAATTGTTGAGTTTGCTTCAATTACAACATCAAATACATTACCCATCGTTTCAATACCTAATGAAAGTGGCGTTACGTCCAATAGCAACACATCTTTAACGTCACCAGCAAGAACACCACCTTGAACTGCGGCACCAAGCGCAACAACTTCATCAGGATTTACACTCCTATTCGGTTTTTTCCCGAAAAACTTTTCAACCGCTGCTTGAACTGCCGGGATTCTTGTGGATCCACCAACCAAAATTACTTCATCAATTTGATCTTTCTTCAAACCTGCGTCCTTAATTGCTTTCTCACATGGCTTCATACATCTTTTAACCAGAGTCTCTGCGAGTTGCTCAAACTTGGAACGAGAAAGTTTCATTACAAGGTGTTTAGGAACGCCATCAACGGCAGTAATATACGGAAGGTTTATCTCGGTCTCAATTGAGGAAGATAATTCAATCTTGGCCTTCTCAGCGGCTTCTTTAACTCTTTGTAATGACATAGGATCTTTTCTTACGTCCACATTTTCTTGTGATAGATATTCTGTTGCGATCCAATCAACGATTACCTGGTCGAAATCATCACCACCAAGGTGTGTATCACCATTAGTTGATTTTACTTCGAACACGCCATCGCCTAATTCCAGTACGGAAATATCAAAAGTTCCACCACCGAGGTCAAATACGGCAATAACAGAATCTTCATCCTTTTTATCCAAACCATAAGCGAGAGCTGCGGCAGTTGGTTCGTTAATAATTCTTTGAACCTTTAATCCAGCAATCTCACCGGCTTCTTTTGTTGCTTGTCTCTGTGAGTCATTAAAGTAAGCAGGAACTGTAATTACAGCTTCAGTTACTTCTTGGCCCAGATAATCTTCCGCAGTTTTTTTCATTTTTTGGAGAACCATAGCAGAAACCTCCTGAGGTGTAAAAAGTTTTCCGTCAATATCTACTCTTGGAGTGTCATTATCTCCTTTAACAACAGAATAGGCCACTTTTTTCAACTCGCTTTTGGCTTCACTAAATCTTCCACCCATAAATCTTTTGATGGATGCCACTGTTCTTTTAGGATTTGTGACGGCTTGTCTTTTTGCCGCGTCACCAATTTTTCTATCACCACTATCCAAGAATGCTACAATAGATGGTGTGGTTCTTTTACCCTCTTCGTTTGTGATTACTACCGGCTCACTACCTTCCATAACCGCAACACAGGAGTTGGTCGTTCCTAAGTCAATACCAATTATTTTACCCATATTCAAAGTTTTTTATTTTATTTTCCAAAGGTTAGTCAAATCCTGTGCCAAATCCAAATATAATGATAAAACATGACAAAATAACAAAACGACCTGACAAAATGTCAGTTAAAAAAAATAAATTATAAGTGGATTATTTAATGTTATTTCTTTACATTTGGAATAAATATCGAAATATGAACCAGTTTAGCCTACTTGTAATTTGGAAAATACTAGCAATAACTTTATTTTTGTTGGCGATATGCTGTGTTTATTATGATTTTTTTAAGTTAGCGTTTATATTTGGTTTGTGTTATAATTATGTTATGTTTGAGGTTCTTACAACACATACTGAAAATAATGGGGATAATTAAAATTAAATTAATATTTATCAAATAAAAAAAAATGGTCAAAAGCTTAAAATTTAAAATTGGGGATAAAATTTATAAACCGAAAGGATATAAATTTCCTGGTACAGTTGTATCAATATTCAAAACAACGGGAGGTGATATTCGTATTGTTGCCGAAATGGCAGAAAATGGTATGCTTCACATTTTTAACGAAAATCAGTTGGAGCACCTCGAAGATATCGTTTTGAATGAAATTCCAGAATGTGAACGAGTGGCAAAGTCCATGTTGACAAAAACTCTTATGAATAATCAAATGTCAATTCCAGAAGCCAAGGAAAAGGTTATAAAAGTAATAGATGATTTGATGTTAGATAGTCAGATGCCGACATATCTATCTGATTTTTGGGCTAATATTAAAATTGAAATTGAAAAAATATAATTAAATATTTTTAATATCGTAGTAAAAACAATCTGAGTCTTCACTGACCCATTTATCCGAAACACTTTCAACACTTGGAATTTCAAAGTCTACTTTGATTTCTTTGATTGGTAAAGGGAAATTTTTTGTAATCCAGTTTGAGTCTTTCCAGTATATACGGTTATTTGGCATTCCTAATAAATAACCGTGATCACTTGCTAGAATGTGACAACATTTATAATCAGAAGGTTCTTCCGAGTATGGGTTATTGAACCAATCTACGGTGAATAGATAAGTTGCCCATACTTTGGATTTATCCCTCAATACAACTTCACATCTATTCCCGGATAAAAAATCGAATCTGTTGACAACGACATTTTCAGATAAACAATCCCATAATTGTTTAAAATGGAATGGAATATCTCGATCCGGTTCTTTCATAAAAATTTCTGATAAGGGAACTCTGCTTCTTAACATTCCATAATCAGTCATAACATGAAAAGTAAGAATTTTTCCACTTACAGATTGAATACCAAATACATAAACATTATCAAATATATTATAGTCAACTTCATTCTTGGTAAACCAAGATCTTCTAACTAACGCTTTGAAATGGGGAATGTTTGTATTCATTATCTCATATATTTTTCTGCTCGGATGCCATTTGGAAAGGTGAAACCTTTGACATCTTGAAGCCAAGATAGAATAGCAAACCTAAGATCCTCTTCTTCGATATTGAAAAGTTCCAACATTTCCTCCAAAAAATCTAAATTAAATTCTAACCCATTATAAACTCCTTTTGTGATACGAACCAGAAGTTTTGTGTCTCTGTTTTCAAAATCAACAAACCCTCCGTAATCAACCTTATCAATTTCAGGAAACTTCTTTTCAAGAAATTTGTAAATAAATTTAATATTATTCATGATGTAATTTATTAACATAAATATACGTCAATTATTTCCAATCTAAAAACAATTTAGTAAAATTAAAAAAAAAACAATTATGACAATGTTAGAAAATATTTTGGAATATTATTCTGATGAGGAAATTTTGAAAGCAGAAGGGTTTGATGAAGCGATTTTGGGGTATGATGAATTATCTGGGAGATTGATATATTCTGTTCAAAAATGTTTGGACATCCTCGTAGAAGATATGTCTTACGAGGATGCCCTTGAATATTTTAGTTTCAACATAAGTGGAGCTTATGTTGGTGAAAAAACACCAATTTGGTGTGTTGATAATTTTTAAACAATTTCCTTTGACTCAATAAGAGTATATGTGAATTTGTTTGCACCATTTTTTCTTACGAGTTCCATAAATTCGTTAAAATCCGCTTCTTTTTTGAAAACTTGGCAACCTTCACTCCAATTTTCAACGTAAGTTGAATTGGCGCCAGCTTTATGAATGTTAATTCCAAATACACCTTCTGCGATTACAGTCCCATCGTACACCATATCCTTATCCTTATCTCTTGTTATTTTAACTGGTGCGGATTGTTTTAATGCTTCATAGGTATTTTTGTGCTTTCCTATTTGCCAACAGTGGATGTATTGTCCAGCGACTAATCTAGCAACACCACCAGGGTTTTGATGTTCAATCATTGCTTTTTTTCCGGGGTCAGTTGTTGCTTCCCACTGTTTAACAGTCCAAACATCATTTACTTTGTAAGTGATAGTAATCCAATCGTCAAATAGATTTGTGACCGTGTTTCCAGGTGCGGAATTTCTAATTCCGATAATGTTTAATTCATTTTGGTACCATTTGTAACCTTTTTCTTTGATTACATTTTCTAGTTGTTCTTTTGTGACTTTCATAATTTAATATATTAGGTTTATTGTCATTACCCATAATTATTTCAAATTTTACCAAACACCTAATTGATAGTAAGGTGTTATTTTTTTATCAATAACAACACCAACAGTTATGGTACCTGCTAAACCGCCCATCATAGTTCCAAATATATCTCTGGAATCTATTTTTTCTTTAAGGTGATAAACGTCATAAAATTGTTTACCTGCGCTAAATGCGATTGTACCACCTAATCCGTAAAGTTCTGGGTATTTTTTGTTCGTAACATAAGCAATTGATGTAATTGTTGAACCTATAATGTAACCCGAACATAGGTCGTTTGTTGTTGTATTATTTTGTGCTCCGAGTTTTAATGTAAACCCGAAAATAAATAACAAAAATATTAACTTTTTCATTCAAAATTTGTATTTAAGTTTATGTATTAACAGTAATAAATACAAACAGTCTTAATATTTATTTTTTAGGTGTATTTATTGACAAATAATTTGATGTATGGCGTTAAATGGAAAAAAAGCTTTTGGTTATGATCCAGGTTCTGCACCAGCAGGTGTTGAAAAAAAAGGGGATTTAGCGATTTTGACCGCTGATACAATTGTACAAGGTATAACCTGGTGGGCGCCACCTGATTCATCAACAGGATATGTTATTTCAGTAATTAATCCGGATGGGAATCAACCAAACCCAAAGGGTATTCCGGCATACAACGGATTTTATAGAAGTCAGGGATTTAGTAATGCCGAATTTATTAAGTGGGTAAATGTTGCTTCTGGTAATAACTTTACAGATGTTGCTTCTGCACAAAATTGGGTGGATAATAACAATTCATGGTCCAATTATGAGGATGATTATCCAACTCTTAACAATTATTACACTTATGCTCAACCAAGGACAGATACGTCAAATCCGTTTACTATTCAATATTTTCCGCCAGGTGGTACACCACCACCTAATGCGGTAGTTGTTTTTGCGAATAATCATGACTCAACAATTGATCGAATAACCAGCGTGACTTATGGTGGTGTGGCTATGACAAGAATTACAGGGGCAACTGATAATTCAGGAGAAGTTGGTAATGTTCAAGCGTATTTTTTAGGTTCAAATATACCTAGTTCTTACCCACAAGATGTGGTAATTAATTTCGATAGCGCAACCGCTGATGATTTTTACTTTATTATTTACACACTTGAAAATTCAGTTAGTTTGGATACGCAAGTAATTGACTATAAAATAGTTGCTGGTGATACGGTAAATCCACAAGTTTCCCTAATCACAAATGGTTATCCTTGTAAATCTATTTGTTATTTCTATACCGGTTCAAACGCGGCCACAGGATTTATTGAATTATCGGGAATGACAACACCATGGAGTGCCGATGAGGGACTATGGGGCTTTGTTTCAAGTTTAAGTGTTAATACAAATACAAGTTCTTTTACGATTGGTTATACATTACCAATTGATGATGTGGCATTTGTCGCTTTAAATATTGCATCAATATAAAAATAGAATTATGCCAAACTCAATTAAATATTCAGTTTCAAGTCAAACATTAGCTTTGAGGACTGGTAATTTCTGGATAGGAACCGGTGATGTTGCAAAAGGTCCAACATCTACAACGGATTATTGGAATGGAATAACTCCTCCTGTTGGCGGATATACAATTTACTTGAATAAAGCTTCAAATGGGCCTTCAATATATACCGCAGCATCAGATAGTGCTCTTATTTCAGGCACAAATCAAATTGGAAGTCAAAGTTTTACGACAGTTGCGGAGTGTTTTAATTGGTTTAATACACAATCTGATAAAATGGTGTTAAATGTTGATTATCCGGCAATAGTAACCGATGGGTTGGTATTGAATCTTGATGCTGGGTTCCGACCTTCATACACTACGAGCGGAGTTACTTGGTATGACATTAGTTCTAGTCAAAATAATTCAACATTAACTAATGGTATAACTTTTTCTTCATCTACTAATGGTAATTTAGTTTTTGATGGTTCAGACGATTACTCTGATGTTACGGCATCATCATTAACTTCTGTTGCTACGATTGAAATGTGGGCAAATATTGACGCCGGATATAGCGGTCAAATGTTTTTTGGTTGGTTTCAATACGATATTTGGTGTAATTCAGGGAATATTGGATATAATACGGGCAACTCTGATCAATATGGTATTGCAAGTGCAACAGTTACATCTCTGGGTTGTGTTGGGAACTGGAAACATTATGTTTTTGAAATGAGAAGTGATGTGGCATATACGAATAATAAGATATATATTAATGCTTCATCACAAACATTAACTCAATTAGCTGGATCTGAAAATGCGGCAAATAGAACTTTTAATTCAGGTCAGGGTAGAATTGCTGGTTGGAGACTTGGTACAAGTTATCATATACCGATGAATCTGGGTTCATTTAGAATTTATAACAAGTCACTCACGCAAACCGAGGTGACACAAAATTACAACGCGACTAAATCAAGATTTGGATTATAAGATGGCATTAGAATTATCATTTGATACACGAAAATATTTAATAATACAAACTTCGCAAATTAATTTGGTTAATTTTAATGAAGTTTTGGAAACTAGTCCGGAGACCATGAGGTTTAATGTTGATAATAGTAAAACATTTGTAAAGTGGGACGGTGAAGATCCTAGTTTTATAAATGAATTGTCAAATACCGAAGGACCATATAACTACGACCAATTTATGGTTATTTTAGATGCTCCTGAATGGACTCCTACAATTCAACCTTGATTTAGAAAAAAAAAGTTGTTGTTTTGTTTCCTGATAATAAAAATACGATTATCTTTGCGACACAAAAAACACATATCATGACAGCAACAACAACCCAAAGAGTTAAAAATTACCAAGGTAATAATTCATTCGTCCTAAAAATGAAAGACAGCTTAAATAAGTGGGGTTCATTAACTACTAAACAAGAAGAAGCTGTGGAAAAATGTCTTAATTCAGAGATAAAAGTAATTGATATGGATAATCTTCCGGAGGATATTAAAAAAATTCTCAACTATACTGGAAGCAACACCTTTGTTAAGGATATTGCCGAAAAGTTCAGAACCTATGGGACTTTGACTGATAGACAAAAATCAGTGGCGACTTCTCAAATTAAAAAAGAAGAGGATAAAGATAAAACCATCCAGGTCAAATGGCCGACACCAGGAGAGACAATCAAGATTGGCCGTAAAATCGGACAGGAGCTCAAAGATCAATATGGTTTGGAGTTCAATCCAATTTTGATTGATATTACAAAAGTTCTTTCAATTACTCCAAAAGCAATAAAGTTTTCAGGTAAATTAACGTCCAAAAGGGCAAAAGTTTGTATTTGTTGTATGAAAACTTTGACAGATGAGTTTTCCATGCTGACAAATCTGGGAAAAATATGTGCAAAAAGATTGGGGGTTGATTATATTACCAACAAAGACCAAGCGGGTGAGTTTAGAGAAAGGTATTTAAATAGAATTGATGAAATTGGTGAAATGGAATTCTGGGTGCCAAAATCTCAAATAGTTAAATGGGAAGGAATACACGAGCAAGTAATTATGGATTGGATAAAGTTTGATTAAAATTATAAACCCTCATCAAAAGATGGGGGTTTTTTATATATTATAATTGTCATCATCCATTCCCTTTCTGACATATAATCCAAGAACATCGCAGTCAATCAAATCATTTTTATCGATAAAATGATAAATTGAATGTTCGATGTCATTTCCGTCGCCATACATCAACAGAATTTGAAGATAATTGAATGCTTTTTCAAGAGTATCAATTGTTTTATACAATAATGAAGAGTCAAAACTCCACAACCCGGTAATCAAATGTCCTTTATTCTGATAAATATGAAAATGCGCGTTAGAGTTGGGTTCATAATTTGAATATTTCACGCATTTTGCAATATATTTGTTTTTAAGGAATACAGAATTATATTGATTAATATCAAAATCTGAGTTCAATAAATAACGTCCAGAAATTTTGAATACACGATCAATATTATTGGCTCCAAATTTGTCATCAATTAAATTAAGAGCATATATCATACCATATAATTCGAATAATGATTTCCCATATTTAAACAAATCTTTAAACTTAACGAAGTTATTATATAACTCAATGATTTTGTTATCGTTATATAGCTCAACAAACAAATCGACAGAGTTTTTTATCTCATCGATGTAGATTTCATCCAACCTGGTTTCGGACACCTCGAATAAACATATTTTTGCACCTGGAACTTTTTCCTTAATATTATTTATGGTTTCCATGGTTTGGTTAAATCTTTCTTGTGTAGAAAACCTACTCAATTTGTTGGCGCAGAAATGATTTATTGCCGAACTGATTACGAATAAATGGGGCGCTTTCATATAAAAATGATATTTGATAAAATAATAATTTATTTAATTAGAATAAACAACTATTTTATAATAAAAATCATATGAAAAAAATATGTTTAATGTTAATGTTTTTGTTTTCTTGTAATAAAGAAGAACCTCAAATTAACAACCCAAACGCGATATTCAATACTTCTGGTTGGGTGGTTAAAACTTACACGATCAATAATAATCCATCTAACGTGTTTAACAATTACACGTTTGAATTTACGGATAATCCGATTCCCGGCTGTCCGGAATATATGGACGGCAAATCACCGTTAGGAGTGTTTGGTGGTTACTATGAAATAACATACGCTGATAAGACAATTAAGTTTAAGATTATATTAGGGCCCGCATTTAATCTTAATCAGATTATTGGTGTATGGAATGTTATTGTCATCAATAACAATACAATTCATTTGGTTAGACTAAACAATCAAGATAATCAGGTGTTAGTTCTAAATAGATAGAATATATTTATATTAAATTAATATCATGAGATTAAGTGAAGATATACAAAGGATAAAAGAAGTTATGGGGATCATAACCGAAGAGAAAATACCGGCAACACCGCAAGAGTTAATTAAGAACCTTCCAGCGGAGTTAAAGGATTTGTTCTTTAAGCAGTGGGGTGCAAAGCAAAGTTCGAAGCATCATCCGGAGGGTAATACCCTCAAACATATTATTGTTGTATTAAAGCGAGCGTATCATCATTATCCGGACGATCCGAATATGATTATAGCGGCGCTATTCCATGACCTGGGAAAGATGGATACGTATGCGATTAACCCAAAGACTGGGGAACCAACAGCATACGGGCACGAAAACAATTCTACCGACTATGTGGAAAAATACAGAGAATGGATTGAGCAGTTTGATGGCGTGGATGTGGATGAAGTTAAATATTTGGTCCAAAACCACATGAAGGTAAAACCAAGCACTTGGGATGTTATGAAAGATACGAAGAAGGAACCAATTAAATCACATCCGGCATTTGATAAACTAATGGGTTTCACCAATAAGTTAGATGGTGGCGGAACAGGTATTGATAAGTAATAACCGCTAATAATCGGTAATAACTGCTAATAAAGGGGTGATAATTCATCCCTTTTTTTTTGAAAAAAAATGCAAACATGGCTTGAAATTATCAAAAAGTTATTATCTTTGCGTCACAATAAAAACATAACCACCATGACAACAACAAACAACGACATCCAGGTTCTCAACAAAGAAATCATGATTGTTGATTTTATTAAAGGTCGCTCTGGATCATTTAGGGCGGTAGTTAAAGTTAAGAGCGGCTTTCTTACGATTGTTACGCGTGCTAACTGGGAAAACATATATGATGTATTTTCATCTTTCAAGAAAGGAGCTCTTCAAACCATAGAGTTCCAACCAAACGGTGTGGATCATTCCCTTGTTGTTTTTGCTATGAAAGGAAAGAAGTGTGTTGTTATGGACAAAACACTTGCGGAGATGGTTACGGTGGGGGATATAAACTCCACATGGAGTTCGACCAATCTTTACAGCAGAGAGCAGTATAATATGGTTAAAGCAACTTCATGGGCGTCAAAGGTTTTCGTAGTTAATGACTAAATGATTATCCTCACTTCTGAAAAGGGGTGGGGATTTTTTTTGTTTTTTTACGAGTACAATTGTGGTATAAAATACTTATTATATATCTATAAACACTAAAAAATCAAAAATTTATGAAAACAAAATTTATTTTATTCGTTCTTCTTTTTGGATTCATTTTCATGGGTTGTAACAAGGAAGATGTTGTCATATCTGAACAAACTGAGCAGTATGCGGAAGAAGTTGTATTCAGGACTCAAGAGTCCACAAACTTGGGTAAATATGGTTGTTATGATTTGGTTTTTCCTGTAACGCTTAATTTTCCTGATGGATTTATGGTTGATGTTACGTCATATGAAAGTATGAGAGAGGAGGTTATTAAGTGGAGGAAAGAAAATCCGAAAGTTAGAACAAAACCAAATATTCAATTTCCATTTGATGTTGTGAATGAAGATGGTGAGTTAATTACTGTGGATAACGAATCAGAGCAGAGGGAATTAAAACTACAATGTGGGAGGAATTTTTTCTCTGTGAATTCATTTATAGGTCACGGTAAGAGACCCAAGTTGTGTTTCACTCTTGAATATCCTTTTTCAGTTGTTCTTGACAATGGGGTGATTGTAACGATAGAGAAGCCAATAGATAGGAGACTACTTCACAACCGTTTAAAACAAATCAAGAGTAATTATCCTAACGCAAAGATTAAGTTAAATTTTGTTTATCCGATTACTGTAAGATTAGAGGATGATACTATGGTAACCATCAATAACCAAGATGAGCTCAAAAAACTTATCAAGGATTGTAAATAATCTAAAAGATTACGTTATTAAGTCCTCACTTCTGAAAAGGGGTGGGGATTTTTTATTTATACCTTTTAATTCACAAATCAAACTAAATTCCCTATATTTGTGTTTATTTATAACTAAATGGTATAAAAATGGAAAAGAATTTAGTTTACGGGTTGTTTTGTCCATATACAAATAAACCTATATATGTGGGTCAATCAAAGGTGGGGTTAGATAGACCTTTCACGCACATCAAAGAAAAATCCCACAGTGCAAAAGTAAATCGGTGGATTAGCATATTAAATAGTGAAGGTAAAGAACCTGTATTAGTTGTTTTGGAGCATACGTTCGATAATGAATATCTAGACGATAAAGAATTGTTCTGGATAAACAAATTCATAATGGAGGGAAACCTACTCTTAAATCAAAATAACGTTACACCTGAATTTTTCACCTCAATAGAATTTAACTCTGATAATTACGATGAAGACGATTTCCTCCAAGAGTTACGAACATACGTAAGAGGAAGAAGAAAATTCCTAGGTTTAACACAATCTGAATTAGCAAAAAAAGCGGGAGTCGGATTAAGATTTCTGCGGGAGTTCGAACAAGGCAAGAAAGATAACTTTAATACTAAAACTATACAACAATTACTTCATCTCTTAGGCAGGGGTAAACTTAAATTAACATATCAGTAGATTAGAGAATAAAATGGCTCAGTTCATTCCCGCCCACCTCACTAGCGTTCGGGGTGGGCTTCATTCACTTCACCATCTCATTCTCTAATCTTCCCCACCCTATAAGTACCCCAGTTAATGAGGGGACAACGATGAGATGGTCGTATAATCGTCCAGGTGAGAAGATAATAAAGAAAATGACCCTACGGGTCACTTATGATATATCTTTCGCTATGGACGGTCCCACACCCCTAATTGTGGATGTTTAAGATAAAGCTTCCTTCGGAAGGGAACGAGACATCCGGAACTCATACCAATATATTGTGACCATAACGAGTTGTCCATACTGTGGGGCATACTATGGCGGAATGACAGGGCATCTAAAACCAGTCCCTACCGGTCGTTGAAGTAGTATTATAGGTTCCCTAACGGGAACTCCCCCGACCTCTTACTACACCCTACTTTTTTTACTGGAAAACGTATATAGTAAAAAAAGTGCTTCTCACACTATCACCAGGGGCAAAAAATTGCCACTACACTATCAGCATAAGCAAAAACGCTACTATACATGGGGTAGAATGACAAGTTGTCAGGACCCCAAATGTGGGGCATGGGGATTGTCCCCTCCCCAACCC
>Ga0068876_10002520_pt1 | contig 13496 bp, 6 predicted proteins | sample NOAtaG_6_FD_66442 | JGI IMG/M metagenome (GOLD analysis project Ga0068876, IMG submission 66442) | Freshwater lake microbial communities from Lake Erie, under a cyanobacterial bloom - NOAA_Erie_Diel5S_2200h metaG | ecosystem: Environmental > Aquatic > Freshwater > Lake | place: USA: Ohio, Lake... | reverse complement strand
TGATCCCACAAGGAATTAACTATCCTGAAGCAAGTATTGGAAGAGTGATCGTTGATCCATCATTACGAGGGAAAAGTAAGGGAAAGGAACTAATGCATGAATCAATAAAGAAATGCGAAGAGCTATTTAATACGAAAAGTATTACCATCTCTGCGCAATGCTACCTTAAGAGATTTTATAATGAATGTGGATTTAAAGAAGTAGGTGAGGAGTATTTGGAAGATAATATACCACATATAAAAATGAAAAAGTAAATGAAAATTAGAATTGTAATTATTGGTTGTGGTAACATGGGCTTAACCTATGCCAAAGCATTTTTGAAGGATAATATAGTTTCTCAAAAGGATATTCTATTGATCGAAAAAAATGCAGAAATGAAAGAAAGGTTAAGGCCTTTTGGAAACGTTTCAAGTAAGATCGATGAGCGCATAAAGAATTTTGATATTATAATACTTGCAACTAAGCCTCAAGATTCAAAGGCTATTTATGCCGATCTTAAGAAGCATCTCATGCCATCGCATCTAATTATTTCAATCATGGCTGGTATTACAGTTCAAACTCTACAGGATAATTTGGGGCACCGATCAATTGTGCGCGCCATGCCAAATACGCCTGCACAATTGGGAATGGGTATCACAGGGTTCACTTCAAGTAAAGAAACTGGTATTCACGATGTTTTGAAGGCAGATAATCTTTTAAATACAACCGGTAAAACAGTTTTCTTTGAAGATGAAAGTAAGCTAGATGCAGTTACGGCTTTGAGTGGAAGTGGCCCTGCCTATTTTTATTTTATTGCCAGGGCTATGATTGAGGCAGGAAAGCAAATGGGAATTGAGGAACATATTTCATCGTTGTTGGTTAAACAAACCATGAATGGCGCCTTCCATTTAATGAATACCTCCGATAATAATTTGGATGATCTTATTCAATCAGTTGCGTCAAAAGGCGGAACTACCGAAGCAGCGCTTTCTATTTTTAAAGATCAAAAATTAAATGAAACGCTTATAAACGGAATTATAGCAGCCGAAAAACGCGCAAAAGAACTTTCAAACTCCTAGCTCTCGTTCTCGTAATACAACTTGTAATACTTCATTCCTTTACCTTCGTCATATCCGCGTTCAACGAAATCATGACGTCCGTGAATGTATAAATGAAAATTCTTGTCTAATTTAACTACGCTTTTCATGTACTTCGCATTCTTTTTTACTGCGGTAGTTGACACGTCAAACTCATCAATGGCTTGCAGATCGTTTTTGTCGTTGTAATTATATCTGTACTCACTAAATGCTGAAATCAAACTTGGCTCCACCAATACTTCTTTTTCAAAATCCTTTACATTGAATCGGTCTTTCTCTTTAAAATAACTGGCGCTTTTGTTCAGCATCATCATTTGATCTTGTTTGCTCACGTTGTTTTGTTCTGTCAATATCTCCTCGCAAAAACCCCTTGACGTATCCATGAAGTTTTTGGTGAAGTAATAACCATTCTCTTTCAATTTCGCTCCTAAAAAATCTTCCTCCCAATACAAAGCGCATTCGGCATTACGGTTGTTGTTATCAATAATGCTTAATTTGTAACCTGTTTCTTTTTCTGTATTAAATATCAAGGCACCTTTGTCTAATTTATAAATGTCAATTCCATCATCGCATTCCAAGTCAAAGCTATTTAAATGCTGATAAACTTTTAAGTAGGTCTCTTTGTTTTCTGTTTTAAAATAACCGATAGCGTCGCATAACTCACCGTCTACCATAGCATCTTTAAAGTAGCAAACATAAAATTCGCCACCCTTTATTTTTGGATGAGTACTTTGATCATGCAGATATTTTGCAAGTTTTTTACTTACAGATAGGAAGTTTTTTTGCGAGCTGAAAAGATCCTCACTCATGTTAGCAAGGCTTTTTAAACTGATATCCGCTTTCTCTCTGAATTTGTGGTAAATGTCAGTTTTGAAAGGATTCAAAAAATATCTTAGAAGTGTTTCCTTTACAAAGTCATCTTTAAATGAAACAACATCTTCGCTTAAGGTAAGCTCTTCTCCAAGGCCTTTATTTCCTACATAATGTATAGCAAAGTGTGTTAGTTCGGAGCGTGTAAAATCGATCATAGAAAAAGTATTTGCGCTAAAGTATACTTATTCTCTAATATTCCTTTAACAAAATTTAAACATCCAAAAATTGTTACAATTGGTCATATTTGGTGTCTAAATAATAGCAATAATGCCTCAAAGTGATTAAATTTGTATTACATGCGAACTATAGTAAATACACTAAAAAAGAAGTTCATCATCATACCCCTTGTTCTGGGTATAACCTCTTTTACCGTTTTCAGTTACGTTTTCAACAAAAATGAACTTATTTTAGATATACTTTTGGGTGGATTATCTCAAAATCATTACAGTCCTGTAAAACTCGACGATGCGTTCAGCGAAAAGGTATTTGATCTATACCTCAAGCGCACCGATGCCAGTAAAAAATTCTTTTTACAAGAAGATATCGATATGCTTAGCAAGTATAAGCGCGCCCTTGATGATCAATTGAAAAATCAAAATCATGAGTTTTATAAGGTCTCTGTTGATCTTATCACAAAAAGGATAAAAGAAAAAGAAAGTTGGTACAAAGAATATTTGTCAAAGCCTCTAGAATACAATTCCGAAGAGATTTACGAATCTGACGCAGAGAAAGCGAGTTATGCAAAATCACCTGAGGATCTAAAAAAGGAGTGGCAAAAGATGTTGAAGTATCAAGTCTTATTGCGCATTGATGAATCCTTGAATAGACAGGATGCTGCAATTGAGAAAAAGGATACTTCCTTTAAGGTAAGATCGTTTGACTCCATTGAAGTTGACGCCCGTCGCAAAGTGATAAAGGCTAATAATAATTTGTTTAAATACTACAATAAATTAACTCCAAAAGATCGTTTTGCTTTGTATGCAAATTCCATCACCGGAATTTATGATCCGCATACAGAATACTTTGCCCCAAGAGAAAAAAAGAAATTTGATCAAGCCATGAGTGGCCAGTTTGAAGGTATCGGTGCTCGCTTAATGCGAACTGAAATGGGGCAGTTGAAAGTAAGTGAGATCATTAAAGGTAGTCCTAGCGATAAGCAAGGAGAATTAAAACAAAATGATGAGATCCAAAAAGTAGGACAAGGCGACGGTAAGCCGGTTGATATTACTGAAATGGAAATGGATGAAGCCATTGAATTGATCAAAGGCAAAAAAGGAACGGAAGTGAGGTTAACGGTTAAAAAAGTTGATGGAACAATAAAGGTCATTCCAATTATTCGTGATGTGATTGACATGGAAGAAACGTTTGCCAAAAGCGCCATCTTGAATACAAAAACAAAAACAGGTTATATCCATTTACCTTCATTTTATACTGATTTTACCGGTACGGGTGGTGGATTGCATCGTTGCGCAAAAGATATGCGTAAGGAGATCGAGAAATTAAAAAAAGAAGGTGTAAGATCTATTGTTATTGACCTACGCGATAATGGCGGCGGTTCGTTACAAGAAGTTGTAATGATGGCGGGATTATTTTTTCCTAAAGGTCCTGTTGTTCAAGTTAAGAACAGAGACGGGTATATAAAAGTAATGGAAGATTACGATCCTGAAGTTGTTTGGGACGGTCCACTTGCTGTAATGGTTAATCACGGTAGCGCCAGTGCCAGCGAAATATTGGCGGCAGCTTTACAAGATTATAAACGTGCAGTAATTATCGGTACACCTACTTTTGGTAAAGGAACTGTACAATCTTTCTTTAACCTAGATGGTTATTTGATGCCTCAGTTTGATACGATCAAACCAATTGGTGAGGTTAAAGTCACACAACAAAAATTTTATCGCGTTAATGGTGGTTCAACACAGTTAAAGGGAGTAACGCCAAATGTTATTCTTCCTGATCTATACGCTTTCATTGATCGCGGTGAACGAGAGCTAGATTATCCAATGCCATGGGATGAGATACCTAAATCTAACTATTCGGAATTTACCAATGTTAATTACGAAAAGTTGGCTAAGAATAGCGCATTGCGTTTGAAAAAGAATGAGCAATTTAAAGCTGTTGAAGCATTTTCTAAAGAATTCAAAGCCAAAAAAGATGAATCACTTGTGAATTTGAAATTAGATAAATTTAGAGCCGAACAAAAATACTGGCGAGAACAAAATAAGAAGTATGATGAGATCAAGAAAGATATTAAAGACTTCAATGCATCTTTATTAACTGATGATCTAGCAAGGATCAAGGGTGATACCTCTCGCGTTGGAAGAGAAACTCGCTGGGTAAAGAATGTTGCAAAAGATATTTATATCTATGAAGCAAGCAACATTGTGAATGAGATCAAATAAAAAAATCAGAATTAATTAATAAAAAACGTGGGTGCTTTTATAGCGCCCATTTTATTTCTTTGATGTCGAAACAATGCTCTTTGCCAAACTCATCAGCTAGGCTCAAAAGACCGTTACTGTTTATTCCATTAACAACAAATTCTTGTTTTTTTTCATTTAAAATGAAAACTAATTTCTCGCCGATCTTGTAAAAGTGCTCATAATATTTGCTCAAAAGCATCTTACTCTGACCACTTTTTAATTTTAAATAGTAATTCTCAACATGCTTATGCAATGATTTTAAAACATAATCAGGGTCAAATTCTTTGCCGCTCAAAAGCCTTAGTGAGGTAGCATTCTCCACCTTCATAAAATCAACTTGATTAACATTTATACCTATCCCAATAATGCTTGTATTCATGATATTGCTGTTTATGATATTCTCGTTAAGTATTCCTGCAATCTTCTTTGAATTAACGAGTATATCATTAGGCCATTTTATTTTTATGTCAAATTGGCCAGTACCTAGCATTTCAGCCATTAAGTCATGTACAGCTAATGCAGATGTTATGTATAAATAGAATAATTTATCTATGCTTAGAAAAGTGGGTTTTAATACATACGAAACCGCTAGGTTAAGCCCTGGCCCGCTTATCCAGATGTTACCCCGCTGGCCTCTTCCTTTGGTTTGATTGGTGCTGTATACGGCAGTGCCTTCTGCAAGGTTAACGTTCTTTAACAGCGCTGTGGCATAGGAATTGGTACTCTCTACTTCAGGTAGAAAAATAGCATTTTGCCCAACAAATAATGTTTCCATTAACCCAAAAAGATTAAATTTGTTCTTTAATGTAAACCTAATAAAAATTTAAGACAACCAAGGAACCGACGAATAAATTTATGGCTAAGAAAAAAGCAAAACCTGTAAAAAAAGCAGCTCCTAAAAAAGCAGCCAAAAAAGCTCCAAAGAAAAAAGTAACCTCTCTCGCTAAAGGAAAGTCAAGCAAGCCCGTAGCAAAAAGATCTACTTCATCAAAAGGAAAAAAAATAGTAGTTAAGGCTAAAGTTTCCGAAAAGGAAAAGGACGAAAGAAAAGCCAATGCTATTGTAAATTCAGAAAAGAAGAAGGTTGTAAAAAAGCGAGTAAAGGTTACCACTTCAAAAGAAACCAACGGCTTATTGGATTCTATCATTGATGGATTGCAAGAAAGAAAGGCTAAGAATATAACTGTTCTTGACCTTCAAAATATTGAAAATAGAATTGCTGATTTCTTTGTGATTTGTGATGCCGACAGCGGAACGCACGTTGATGCCATTGCAGATAGCGTGGAAGAAGTAGTTTTAAAGCAAACTGGCGAAAAGCCATACCATTCAGAAGGGCAACAAAATAGTGAGTGGATACTTATCGATTATATTAATATTGTTGTACATGTTTTTCTGAAAGAAACTCGTGAATATTATAATATTGAAGGATTGTGGGGCGATGCAGAGATTAGAACAATTAATTAAGATTTGAAAAATGAGTAACGAACAAAATACATCCGCTGACGGTGGAGAACAAAAAGATCCAAATCACAAACTTTCAAACGAAGAGGAGCGTAAAAAACAATTCGAGCGCATGAAGGAAAAATTTGGAAAGCAAAACTCCCCTTTTGGTGGGCAAGGAAATAAAGGCGGTAATAATTTTTACTGGATCTATGGAATAGTGATCGTTGTATTGCTATTTATAACATTTTATGGCACCGGTTTTAGTCCTCGTATAAAGGAAATTCCGTTGCCTGTTTTTGAACAAGAAATGTTAGCGAAAGGTGATGTAGTTGATATTAATATCGTAAACAAAAGTTTTGCGAAAATATCGATCAACCCTGATAGTTTAGCACTTTGTGACCGATATAAAGATAAAGCTACAGGTAAATCTATATTTCCAGATAAGACTTTTCATGGCCCTCACTTTATGGTGAGTATACCTTCTGTAGATAATTTTTTGTTACGTGTAGAAAAAATTCAAAATGATGCCGGCATCGTAAAAGAAAAACAAGTTTACGCTAGAAGTTCGGAAGAGTCTAGCTGGGGCGAAAGTATGTCGTGGATATTACCTATCGTTGTCATGATCGCACTTTGGATGTTTATGATGCGCAGAATGGGCGGAGGCGGAGGAAGTGGCGGACCAGGGCAGATATTCTCCATTGGAAAATCACGCGCTGTTTTGTTTGACAAGGATACTAATGTGAACATTACATTCAATGATGTTGCTGGATTAGACGGTGCAAAATTAGAAGTAATGGAGATCGTTGATTTTTTAAAGAATCCAAAAAAATATACTGATCTAGGTGCGAAAATTCCAAAAGGAGCATTACTTGTTGGTCCTCCGGGAACAGGTAAAACTTTATTAGCAAAAGCAGTAGCAGGCGAAGCAAAAGTACCTTTCTTCTCTCTGTCAGGTTCTGATTTTGTGGAAATGTTCGTTGGAGTAGGAGCATCACGTGTTCGAGATCTTTTTCGCAATGCAAAAGAAAAAGCACCATGTATAATTTTTATTGATGAGATAGATGCCATTGGTCGTGCACGCGGAAAAAGTATTTCTGCAGGCTCAAACGATGAACGCGAAAACACATTGAATCAATTACTAACCGAGATGGATGGTTTTGGCACAAATAGTGGCGTAATTATTTTAGCTGCAACAAACCGTGCTGATATTTTAGATAGAGCATTAATGCGTGCCGGACGTTTTGATAGACAGATCTATGTTGATATGCCTGACCTTAACGAACGTAAAGAAATATTTAAAGTACACTTGAAAAAAATAAAAATTGATGAGAGTGTAGATGTGGAATTTTTAGCGCGTCAAACCCCTGGATTTAGTGGTGCAGATATTGCAAATATTTGTAATGAAGCAGCGTTAATAGCAGCTCGTGGAAATAAAAAACAAGTTAGTAAACAAGATTTCCTTGACGCTGTTGACCGTATCATTGCCGGATTAGAAAAGAAAAATAAGATCATCACTAAACATGAAAAACGCGTGATCGCTTATCATGAAGCTGGGCATGCAACTGTAAGTTGGATGTTGGAGTATGCCAGCCCTCTTGTAAAGGTTACCATTGTTCCTCGCGGAAGAAGTTTAGGAGCAGCGTGGTACTTACCTGAAGAGCGTCAGATCACTACAGCTGATCAGATCATGGACGAGATGTGTGCCGCCTTAGGTGGCAGAGCTGCAGAGGAGATCGTTTTTGGCAAAGTGAGCACCGGTGCCCTAAGCGACCTTGAAAAGATCACAAAACAGGCTTATGCAAGTATTATATACTACGGTTTGAACGAGAAGATAGGTAATATTAGCTATTATGATAGCAGCGGACAAAGTGAGTATAATTTTAATAAGCCTTATAGCGAGCAAACCTCGAAGATCATTGATGAAGAGGTTAAAAAGATGGTAGATATCGCGTATGCACGCACTAAGCAGATCTTGTCAACCAATAAAGATAAACTTACCACTCTGGCCGAAAAACTTCTTGAAAAAGAGGTGATCTTTAAAGAAGACCTTGAGGAGATCTTTGGAAAACGACCTTTTGAAAAAGAAGAAGAGTCGTTTATAAAACCGGAGATCAAGATCGATACTACGACCGAAACCGATCAACAGTTGGGTTAAAACCCTACGTACACCCCATTTTAAAGCTAAGTTTTAATCCTGTGATTTAAATTTAGCTTTTTTTTATTTCTTTTAAATAGCTTAGATCCCTCTCCTGATAAGGCCTTCAAAACTTTCGACAATATTTTTTTTAATCTTTGGAATGTATTTAGGAGTCCTATTTTTGCGTTTTTTCTGACAATTTTTATAATTCCTTTATGCTTGATTTTTAGGCAATAGCCCTGTTCATAACTTGTTAATTGGGTGAATGGGGTGTATTAATGAGTGAAACCAACGGCTTACTTAGCCATTTTTTAACATTTTTTTCTATTTGCGGTTAACTTAGCAGGAGACAAACTAGGCTCTTTTTCAATTAATTATAAAAACACAAAGAATGAAAAAATTAATTACAGCAAAACTAATGATCTTGATGATGTTGGGATTCAGTCAGTCATTATTTGCACAGTTTCAGTTGCAAACTGCTGCCGCGCAAAGTAATAATCTTAATAAGCCATACTACATGTATGTCTTCCCTTCAGATTCTATTGCAGGATTCAATGAGGCGGCTGCTCAGCAAGACGCCTTGAGTCGTAAATGCTTTGGAAATGAGTATCACTTTTTCTTGTATACCGAAAAGAGAAGATATATTAATGCTAAATATAATTTAACTCCTGTTGTTTCTATTCCAAACAGTACTTCATCTAGCCCAAAAGGTGGACCTGTTAGTCAAATAAATGCTGCTCCTTGTGTAAACGAAGGTTTTGAATCATCTCCTGCAACTACATTAACAACGGCCGCTGCTGCTGTTGGTAATACATTAACCGGATGGCAAGTAACAAATGGTATGGCTAATTCACCGCCATATAATAACTGTACAGCTACAAACAATGCGCCAAATCCAGGTTGTAACTTTGCATGGGTGCGCGCTACCCCATATACTGCACCTGCTGCAACGGGCTTAGGCGTAATTGGAGCTTCACCTCTTGGTGGAAATAGGGTTCTTCAAATGAGTGATAATCTTGCTGGTGGTAAATGTGTAAGAATTCAACAAACTTTTCCGGTAACACCTACAAACTGCTTATTCCAGTTGGCTTACAGAGCGGCATTACAAAACGGTCATGCTTGTTGCGAAAACCCATATATTAAGGTTAAAGTTGTTAACTGCTTTAATGCTATATTGCCTTGTCCACAAGTCGACGTTCAGCCTCCGGGCCCAAGTTGCGCTTCAGTTACTGCAACAGGATGGCAAACAAACTCATCAACTTGGGTTACGTTTACTCCAAACTGGATCATTAAATCTTTAGATTTAACGCCTTATCTTAATTCTTGTGTAACTATCATCATTGAAGTTGGTGATTGTCCTTATTCTGGTCATTACGGTATGGCTTTCATCGATACACAATGTTTACCAATGAACGTTACCGTAAACAATATTTCTTTCTCAGCCGCTTCACCTATTTCGTTTGTAGCGTCTTGTGGGCCAAGTACAGCAACAATGACAGCTCCAACAGGTCTTGGTCCATACTCATGGAACGGACCTCCGGCAAGTGCGATCACCAATAACCCGAATCAAACTATTACAACAACAGTTCCGGGTAACTATACATTAACAATGAATCCTCCGGGATCATGTGCGCCTATTACTAAAACCATAAACTTGCAATTTGGTACATTTCCAACACCTGGATTTAACGTCACGAATAACTGTACAACCTATACTATAACTAATACGGGTAGTCCCGCACCGTCCATACAAACCTATACCATTATTCCGAATGGGCCGGTCAGTTTCTCTACCACGAATAACACTAGTGTCGTCAATTTAGCACCTAATACTACATATACAATTTTGCAAACGGTAACAAATCCGCAAAACTGTCCGGCTACTGCGTCAATGGTTATTACAACGCCAAATGGGCCAAGTCCTGCCTTTAGCACGCCTACAGCGATATGTATAACTTCGGCCGCAACATTTAGCGCACTGGTAAGTACAGGGTCACATACCTATTCATTTAGCTCATTCACAACAAATCCTGCTCCTATATTTACCAATCCAGCAGGCCCGGTGACTTTCCCTGCTTCTGCAACCTATACTATTACGCATACAATAAATTCTGCAGGTTGTATAGCTTCAACAAGTTCGGTTATCACTGTTAATTCGGTACCTCTGGCTACAATAAATGCTATAGCTCCAAACTGTGTTGGCGCTAGCGCAACGTTAAATGCCATTGGAGGTCCGGGTCAGCTTACTTGGACTGGTCCACTCGCGTATTCTGCGCCTGGTCCAACAGCAACTGTGCCAAGTTTTGGTCCAACCAAGGCGGGGGTCTATACATTAACCGCCAATAACTTTGGTTGTACAAATACATTTACTGTTCAGCTTAACTCGCCAACAGGACCTACTGTAAACGTTACTAATAACGGTCCTATTTGTGCAGGTCAACCTTTGGTGTTATCCGCTTCTTGGCCATCTTCAGTTACGCCTAGTTGGTTCTATTGGCACACATATAAGCCTACACCTTACTTTTATAGTTATGGTGGTCATAATATTGCTCAATATACAATTGCAACCACTACAACACTTAATGCGCAGTCATATGTATTCTGGATCCAGTTACAGCCTGGCTGTCCTTCGGTAACTTTTGCAACAAACGTTTCTGTAATAACAGTAACTACACCAATTGCAAGTAATACCGGACCATATTGCCCTGGTGCAACAATTCAATTGAATTCAAATATATTTGCTGCCACTTCATATACTTGGAAAGGCCCTAACTCATACTCACAAACTGTAGTTCAAAATCCTACGATCCCATTTGCTAGTGCAGTACATAATGGTAACTACACTATTTCAGTAGGTTCAGGCGCTTGTACAAAAACTGCAGTAACTACTGTTTCTGTGCACCCTGTTCCAAATGCGATTCCTGGTGCCAATAACCCTGTTTGTTTAGGTCAGAACATTAATCTTACATCAGCCGCTGCTGCAAGTTATACATGGACTGGTCCAAACGGATTTACATCCAACGCCCAAAACCCTGTTATACCAAGTGCAACTTCTGCAATGTCGGGAACCTATACTTTGAAAATAACAACTGCACAGGGATGTACTGCCATAGCAACGGTTTCACTGAACGTATTAACTCCTACGGTCAGTGCGTCTAACACAGGGCCTTATTGTGCAGGAAGTACCGTATCGTTAAGTGCGAGTGCAGCCACATCATATTCTTGGACAGGACCTAATTTCTTTACATCAAATGCACAGACTCCAAGTATTGGAAATGCGCAACCTGTAGCGTCTGGAAATTATACTGTTTTAGCTTCAATTGGAACATGTACTGCCTCAGCTACAACTTCTGTTACAGTTAATGCTTTACCAATACCTTTACCAACAAATACAGGACCATATTGTGCAAATCAAACCATCCAATTAAATATGAATGCTTTCAGCTCATATACTTGGACTGGGCCTAATACATTTAACTCTAACATTCAGAATCCTAGTGTTCTAACAGCGTCAGTTGTAAATGCTGGTCCTTATGTTGTTACTGTTACTGATGCAAATGGTTGCGTTAATACGGCAACAACAACTGTGGTTGTAAATCCACTTCCAATTGTAGGTGTTAATAGTCCTACTGCATGTTTAGGCGGCACTTTATCACTAACGGCTAGCGGTGGTACAGCTTATGCTTGGGTAGGTCCTAATGGATTTACTTCAGCTTTGCAAAATCCTGATATTACAAACGCACAATTAGTTAATTCAGGTAACTATACTGTAACTGCTACCTCAGGATTTGGCTGTGTTAACAATGCTGTATTAAGTGCAACAGTTCAGCCATTACCAGTTGTGAGTATTGCAGGAACAAATACTTTGTGTTCTCAAAACTTTAACGGTTCACCTAATCAAGTTACAATTAACGGTAACGGTGCTAATACTTATGTATTCAGCTTGCCTCCAGGATTTATTGGATCTCCAAGTTTGAATGCACCTTCATTCACTTTATTCCCTCCGGTAACTGCGGTTCAAGCTGTAGCTCAAATTTCGGTAGTTGGTACTGACCCATTAGGTTGTATAAATACAGCCGTTTATAATGTAACTGTAGTGCCTAATCCAACTGTGGTTCCGGCACCTGCAACAACAAGTGTTTGTCAAGGTGTTCCTGCGAACTTAACAGTAGGTGGTGCTCAAACATATACATGGTCGCCAAGTGTAAGTTTAAATACTTCAAATGGACCAAGTGTAATATCAACAGCTAGCATTACTACAGTATACAACATTATTGGTAGTCAAGATGGATGTAATAGCGCAACTGAATCTGCTACAGTGCTTGTAGTTCCAAATCCAACGGTAGTTATCGTTCCTGGAACGTCTTCAATTTGTATTGGAGAATCGATCACTTTGACTGCTTCAGGAGCTACAACATACTCATGGGACCCAGGTACAAATTTAAATACCACAACTGGCCCGGTAGTTATTGCTAACCCTTCAGTGAATATGACCTACTCTGTATTTGGTACTCAAAATACTTGTACTCATGTTGCTGTGGTAACCGTATCTGTTTTCCAATTACCAGTGATATCAGTAGCTGTAAGTAGTCCAACAATGTGTATGGACAACTTTAATGGCTCTCCAAACTCTGTAGTGTTCACTGCATCAGGTGCAAATACATATACATGGGGTGGATTCTCCGGAATGACTGCTAGTTCAACTAACGGCTCTTCTATCACTGCAACTTCAATCCTTCAATCAGCAGTAGCTTCAGGTACAGTGCAAGGTTTTGATGGGTTCTGCTACAATACAACTACATATAATGCTTTAGCAATTCCAAATCCTACCATTGCTGTTACTTCTAATAGTATGTGTTTTGGAACATCGGCTGTTCTTAATGCTAGTGGAGCTGTTACTTATAGTTGGTCACCTTCTAATACGTTAAACTCTTCTACAGGAAGTTCTGTGGCTGCAAGTCCTCCAACAAATCAAATTTATAGTGTTATTGGCTCAAGTGTCGGATGTAATAGCCCTACTGAATCAGGAACCGTAATTGTTGTTGCATTACCAGTAATTGTTGTTGCTCCGGTAACGCCAACTATCTGTCAAGGGCAATCGATTGGCTTAACTGCTTTTGGAGCTACAAATTACACTTGGACTCCTGCTAGCTCATTAAACACAGCTAATGGAAGTTTTGTGATCGCATCTCCAGATGTTACAACCAACTATACTGTAATTGGTGAAGCTGCAACTTGTACTTCAAGTACGATCCGTCAAGTAGGGGTAACTCCTTTACCGATTGTAACTGCTTCTTCAGAAAGAACAGTTCTTTGTAAAGGTCAAAAAACCACTATCAATGCTAACGGTTCAGGAACGTATACTTGGAATCCACACTTTGGAATGATACCAAGTGAATACAATTCAAACTTTGTAACACTTAGCCCAACGGTTTCAACTACGTATACGATCTATGGTCAAAACGGACCGTGCTTTAATCACACAGTATTCCCTATAATTGTAAAGGAATACCCAATATTGAATCTTTCAACGAACGTACAAAAGGT
>Ga0068876_10002519_pt1 | contig 13506 bp, 9 predicted proteins | sample NOAtaG_6_FD_66442 | JGI IMG/M metagenome (GOLD analysis project Ga0068876, IMG submission 66442) | Freshwater lake microbial communities from Lake Erie, under a cyanobacterial bloom - NOAA_Erie_Diel5S_2200h metaG | ecosystem: Environmental > Aquatic > Freshwater > Lake | place: USA: Ohio, Lake... | reverse complement strand
ATTGAAGCTTCAATTCCGAATGATGTATTTTTTCAAAGGCATATTGAAGATCAGCCTTCAGATCCTCAACATGTTCAATTCCAACTGACAAACGCAGAAGACCAGGCTCAACACCTGATGATCGTTGTTCTTCCAAGGATAATTGTTCGTGGGTTGTAGAAGCCGGATGGATGATCACTGTCTTCGCATCTCCAACATTTGCAAGATGACTGATCAATTCAAGAGAATTGACAAACGTATTTGCCTGTTCCACGCCTCCTTTGACCTTAAAACTAAGTACTCCTCCATAGCCGTTGGTAAGGTATTTTGATGCATTGGTATGGTATCTACTTGACTTAAGCCCAGGATAATTTACGAACTCAACTTCTTCCCGATTCTCCAACCACTTTGCAAGCTCAAGCGCATTTTCAACTGTTCGCTGAACACGCAAGGAAAGCGTTTCGAGGCCCTGTAATAACAGGAATGAATTGAATGGAGAAATTGCCGGTCCAAAATCACGAAGTCCTTCAACCCTTGCTCGGATAGCAAATGCAATATTCCCAAACGGACCATCCGTCCCGAAGACCTCCCAGAACTTCAATCCATGATAACCATCAGAAGGTTCCGTGAATTGAGTAAATTTCCCATTACCCCAATTATAAGAACCTGCATCAACGATCACTCCGCCGATTGTTGTGCCGTGTCCACCGATCCATTTAGTGGCTGAAGCAATTACGATATCTGCTCCATGAACAATCGGTTTAAACAGATAGCCGGCTGCACCAAAAGTATTATCGACAAGCAATGGTATATCATACTGCTTTGCAATGCGAGAGATCGTTTCAAAATCAGCCACACTGAACTCCGGATTACCAATAGACTCAAGGTAGATCGCTTTCGTATTCATATCGATTCGCTCTTCAATGGAAAGAGGATCGATCCCATCTGCAAAACGAACTTCGATTCCCAATCGTTTGAAAGCGACTTTGAATTGATTGTAAGTTCCACCATAAAGATGAGAACTCGTTACAAAATTATCACCTGCCTGAAGGATGTTATTCAGCGCAATGAATTGTGCTGCTTGTCCTGAAGAAACGGCAACTGCTGCGACACCTCCTTCCAAGGCTGCAATCCTTTTCTCGAAAACATCTGTTGTCGGATTCATCAGTCGGGTGTAGATATTTCCAAACTCTTTAAGTCCGAACAGATTTGCTGCGTGCTCGGAATTCTTGAAAACGTAGGAAGTTGTTTGGTAGATTGGCACTGCTCGTGATCCGGTAGTAGGATCGGCCTCTTGTCCTGCATGAAGCTGCAGCGTTTCGAAATGAAATTTTTTTTGTGACATTTTTTGTTGTTTTAAATTGATTATTTGATCTGATTATGCTTGATCAATGGACAAAAGAATACCAGGGCCCTTGGATTTCTTTGGTCCGCTGATAATTGCCTGGAAAAGGAATGATTATCAGCACATGCCGCAACAACAGCACATGGAAATCATGGAAACAGAAATAACTGTTTCGAGTTCTTTCGAACTAAAAGTTGTGATAGTATTCGAAAATGAATAAGCGGGTGAGATCCTGAATGACGTAATATTGTTCATGTCGCTTTATTTATATTCTTCTGACAAAAGCATCAGAATCAGGAATTGGCACCGGTTTTCCAACCCCGATAACATCGGGACTTAAAGTTGGTTGCCAGAGGATCAACGAGCCTGTCTCTCACCTCTTCTTTATAAATCTTAGATCCACCGCTTGTGGAAATGATGGTGCAAATTTTCTAATTTAGTTTTTAAAAAACCAAACTTTTTAGAAAAAAAAATTCAAATACGTTTTTTTAAATACAAAAATGGCCATTCAAAAACGCTTTAAAACGCTCATATTCATTCTATTGATTATAACTTCATTCTATTTCCTATGGGTCATGGGACTGAAGGAGATTCTTCACAATTATTGGACTCGTAGCGTTCAGATTTCTGATCTTGCGATAACGAAGGAGATGCATCTGAAGAAATTCGATGCACAAAATACAGTGTATGGGTTGGAACTCGAAATAAGCGGATCTTCGAACAGGAACATCACACTTTTGTTCGGACCCGACAAAGGTAAATATCAGCAGGAAGTATTGCTGAAGAAAGGAATTATCAACTATGATTTTTCGAGTGAATGGAACGATCAGGACTGTTTCATCTACTTGGATCCAAGCAGTGGAGCAAAAGCCAACCTCAAGATCAATTATCGCTTTTATGGCTCAACAAAATGAGTAATTAGCCGGTATTTTTTTTTAAAGCTGTTTTCCGTCTTATATTTGAGGCATGAAGCTCTCCAATCTTGCAGGTGCACTGATCGTAATTTTTGGATGCGTACTGGCTCTGATCTTTGGGAAATCATTGCTTTTTCCATTCTTGGCGGCAATGCTGATCTACTTCCTGATCAGATCCATCCACCGATCGATGGACAGTATCAAGATTCTCCGTGAAAAGATTCCCGCATGGATAAAGAACCTTCTATCCTCTATTGTGATCTTTTCTATTCTTGGATTTACAGGAAAAATGCTGGTTGTGAACGCGCAGCATCTTCTCAATTCATTTGGTCTGTACCAAGCTAATATTGATAAGATCCTTATTCGTTTAAACGAGTTCATTGGTCTGGATATTACCAAAACTATTTCTGAAACTGCGCGCAACTTCGATTTGGCATCTGTGATTAATCCGTTATTGAATAGTTTGACAAACCTTATGGGAAGTGTTTTAATGGCGCTGTTCTACCTTTTGTTTCTGTTTATCGAAGAATCCAATTTCCGTAATAAGTTACATTTGATCTTTCCGAAAGAAGAGAACTATGATGAAGTCAGGTATTTATTGAACAATATCGAACACTCGATCACTCAATATATCGGTTTAAAAACAATGATCAGCTTCATTTCAAGTACGGTGTGTTTTGTCATTATGCTTTCGTTCGGCATCGATTCTCCTCTGCTCTGGGCATTCATCATTTTCATTGCGAACTTCATTCCGGTGATCGGCGCTTTTCTGGTAGCTTTATTACCTGCACTTTTTGCGATGATACAATTCGGTGAAATCAATATTCCCTTGCTCATGTTCTTTGCTCTTGGAACCGTTCAAACACTAATTGGAAACGTGTTGGAACCAAAACTCATGGGTGACTCATTGAATATTAGTCCATTGGTGGCTTTGCTATCACTGACATTCTGGGGTGCAATTTGGGGGATTGGAGGTATGATAGTTAGTGTACCTATTACTGTTATCCTCATTATTCTTTTGGCACATTTTGAAAAAACTAAATCCTTGGCTATTCTTCTCTCTCAAAACGGAAAAGTATGATAGAATTTATCGAATCACACCGAATTCAACTTATTGAAACACTTGTATTACTCGTAATACTGTTGATAATTAAACTTTTCAGCAACAAGGCGACGGGGAGGTTCTTGAGACGTTTTGATGTTGATATTGAGCGAAATAAGATCTCAAAAAAGATCATCAATTTATTCATGATCATCGGTACTGTACTAGCGCTTGCCGGAATATGGAATATCGATCAAGCTCAACTGATCGTATTTTTAACATCAATGCTGACCATCCTGGGTATTGCTTTTGTCGCTCAATGGTCAATTCTTTCAAATATCACCTCCAGTCTGATCCTGTTCTTTACCCATCCGCTTAAGATAGGAGAAGAAATCGAAGTGTTTGATAAAGACTATGCGGTTTCCGGGAAGGTAGAGGACATTTCGTTCTTTTTCATTCATATCCGGGATGCAAACGGCCATCTGATTACGATCCCGAACAACGTTGCGTTGCAGAAGACCATTGTGACCAAGAACAGTAAGCTGAAAAAATGATTTTCCGGTAATTCGGAGCAATGTCTGAATCAAGATTTAATTGGCAAAGACCATTCGCTTCGTATCGATATCTTTTCCGTCTATATTCAGTGTATATAAAAAAGTGCCAGTTCTTCCAAATCCATGATGATAGAAGACTTCATTGATCTCCTTATTCAAATCGATCCTCAATCGTTCGATCACTTTCCCGTTGAGATCTTTGATCTGTATTTCTGCTCTCTTGTAGCTCACAGGTGAATTTATCAAAACACCAATTATCGTGGTTTCATCAAAAGGATTCGGTCGGTTTTGCAACAATTCAATAGTTGCACCCTTGCTGTTATCAGGTTGTTCTTCAATGGAAACCTGACTGTTCGGAATGAGGATTTCTCTGGAAAAAAGACTTTCCAGACCTTGCTCATCAACAGAAGCAATACTCACATAATAGACATTTGTTTCCGGAGGGAAGATCGTGTCATGAATACCCTGTATTGTATAAACAGAATCCCAGTCATTGTTAATTGAGCGAACACCTACCCTATAAGTGCCATATTGAGTTTGATCGGTAACATGAATAATAATACCAGGCCCCTGAATGGTCTGGATCGAAAAATCAGGTTTTTTAGGCCCGATGGCCGCTATTGCTGCACCAGTTCCATTGATGCAAGCATTCCTTGAAAGGTAATTGAAGTCAATAAAGAAACTATCAATTACACCATCAAGATCCGTATCAAGTCCAACGATGTCGGTGCTGGTGTGCTGACGGTCCGTATAACCAGGCACATTCGAGGCATCGCCATGTTCATTGGCTGAGGTAAATCGGCAAGAAGGGAATCCTTTTAAACGGAACGGAATGTGATCCCCACCTCGTCCAGAGCGATCTTCTCCAGACATGATGGTAACCAACATTGGAACAGACACCATTGACAGGAGTTCTTCCTTGTACTGCAGTTTTATGAAACGTGACAGCTGTTTGTTAGATGAATTGAACCCTCCGTATGAAAAGATCCTCACCTGAGTGGAATCAATATCGTTCAGACCGGGACAAGAAGGAGAACTTGATGTCTGTCCGCAAATAACACCTCCTATGACATCATTATTCAAAACTGCTTTTACCGGGATATTGTTCAGGTCGCAGTATTCCGCAAAGGCATCCGCACCGTATAGCCCTTGCTCCTCTCCTACTGTCAACATGAAAACGATCGTGTTTTGAAAAGTACATTGACTCATTACTCTGGCTAATTCAAGCACCAATGCCGTTCCCGATGCATTGTCTTCGATTCCTTCCGCCAGGCATGTAATACCACATTCATCCTCACACCTGCTGTCAATATGACCTTCAATTATGATCACTTCGTGATTTGAAGTATCCGCACCGGGTAGAACAGCCAGAATATTTCGATGCCGGTTAACGCCACAAATATCCAGATCGAATTGGAAATAGGATGTTATCAGCCTGTTCTCCGCGTTATTACTGAAATTTTCAAACATGCCGTGCCCCCATCTTCTAGCAGCCCCTATCCCAAAACTTGATGAGATCGTATCCGAGGCTGTATTCCTGTTCTGAAACTCTGACAGCTTTAATATGTATGATTTCAGGGAGTCAGGACGAACATTGTTCTGAATAAAGGAAATGATATCTGTATGCTGCTCAATTGGGTTAGAAGAGCTGTACAGTAACGGATCATAATTGCCCTTTATGATTTGCTCCGCTTCAGTTTCTGTAAATAAGAGATTCGTCTGTGCAGACAGGCTGACTGATAAGAATGCCGAAAGAAAAAAAGTGAAAAGATATCGCATCTAATTTGTTATTGGATCATTGTCGAAATATACAAAATATGTACAGCCGGAAGATCATATAAATGTCCGTCCTAATGAATGGAAAGTTTAATTCTGATCACTTCCGATTCCCCCCCATCACTGTCAGTCACCAGAATGCATCTTGCGGAGCCGGCGTCCGCGGAACTTATCGCGATCGATTCTACTTTCACCGGCAGCACTTTGCCATTTTCGGTGATCTCTGCTGACAACGGTTTATAATGGTCACTCATTGCCTCCGGTTCGATCACACCGATGAAACTGCCGAGAACCTGTCCATCATCGATCCAGTTGTCCGTATTTTCAACAGATGCAGTAAATAAGATCCTACCATTTTCCTGATCGGTGGCAGCACCTGAGAACCCGGCTTCAATTCCCTTTATTGAAGGCAGATCGGCCTTGGTAACTTTCAACTTTATATCATTCGCATCTTTTTCTCCATTCAAGTATTTCATAAACTTGGCAAGAGAACATTCAATGATCTTATTATCTCCCCGATTAAAAAGGTATAATCGATCGTCAAGCACCGCTGCTGCTTCAAGATTGAAGGTTTCATCATTCAGTTTAGCCTCTTCTTTAGCATGCAGGTAAAAGGAGAAAAGATCGTATTCCTTTATTTCATGCACACCATTTTTCAATCTGATCAGTTTCGCATGATCGCGAATCGGTGATTTCGAACCGGACCCCAGCAACAGAATTACGGTATCCACTTTGTCTATAAATCCGCACATCGCCTCGAGGTCCTTCTTTCTTGACTTTGGGATAACATCATTTTCAAGTGAATCGACCGAAGCTATCTGGTAACGCTGTTCAATCTGAAGGTTGAGTCCCAATTCAAATAAAAATGGAGAATTATCTCCTATCACATAATAATGATCATTCAGGAGTTCAATACCGGAAGCTGAAGGAATGCCTGTCAGATAGGACCGATCGATCACTTTAATTTCCATCGTTCGTTGTTGGTTACAACCCGTTAAAAGAAGATTCACAAAAAAAAGGATCGTTGCAAAGCTTTTCATCCCGGGTTGAAAAAAATTAATGCTGCAAGATAGATAAAAATGAATTCATGTAACTTGGTCGATAAAACCCAAGATAATATAACAAAGACTTACCATTTTCTTTCTATGGCTAAACGTTGAATCCATTCTAACAAATAATTTATCTTGATGTTGAAATGGCTTTCTGGAATTGAACTATCAAAAGCGACAATAAAAACACGGATTTTTCTTCACGTTGTTTGGCTGGAAATAGATATTGTATTCAATCGAACATGCCTGATCATCGACAATTTGTAAATACAGATTATTTCAGCCCGAAGTGTTTTTCCGCTTCTTCTGCAATATACCCTCCGATCGCCAATGAAGCCGTAGCAGCTGGAGAAGGTGCGTTCAAAACGTGGATTGAGCGGCCGTGGTATTCGATACGGAAGTCATCACGAGTATCTCCGTCCTTTGCGAGTAATAATGCCCGTACCCCTGAGCGACCCGGATGGATATCTTCCATTGTTAAAGAAGGTATCATTCGTTGTAAGGTCTTCAGGAAGAGTTTCTTTGAGAACGCTCTTCGGTACTCATTGATCCCGAACGACATATTATTGAAGAACAATTTCCATGTTCCGCTATAGGTCAATGCATCAACAGTATCCTTACAGGAAAAGTCTGTCTTGCCGTAACCTTCGCGTTTGAAGGTGAACACAGCATTCGGTCCGCATTCGATCTCACCGTCGGTCATTCTCGTGAAGTGAACACCAAGAAAAGGGAAATCCGGGTTAGGAACAGGATAGATCAGGTTCTTTACCTTATGCTTCGCCTGATCTGTCAATTCGTAGTAATCACCTCGGAAACCAACCACTTTTTCCTCCAGTTTTAGACCATCTTTTTTCGCAAGACGATCTGCCTGAAGTCCGGCACAGAAAACTAAATACTTTGCCTCAAACCGGTTCTTGGTTGTGACAACAGTAGACATAAGATCGCCTTTTTCAATACTTAATACTTCTTCCCCCAAGTGCATTTCGCTTTCAGGATTCATCGCCAGTGCCAATTCAGCCATTTTTTCGGTTGCACCTCTGAAGTCAATGATTCCTGTTACCGGCACCCAAATACCTCCAATACTTTCAACATAAGGCTCAATATCTTTTACCTGTTCAGCACTGATTTTTTCTATGCCTTCGATCTTATTCTCCAGGCCCGTCTGAAAGATCTTATCCATATGTGGAAGTTCTGCCGGATCAGTAGCAACTACTACCTTTCCACAGACATCGTGCGCAACGCCGTATTCCTTTGCGAAAGCAACAAGTTCGTGTCTTCCCTGGATACAGTTCCTTGCTTTCAGTGAACCCGGCTTGTAATAAAGTCCTGAGTGGATCACTCCTGAATTATGACCTGTCTGGTGATCGGCAAGTTTATTCATCTTTTCGATCAGAACGATCTTAAGGTTCGGATTCTTCTTCTGAAGTTTATAAAAAGTTGCAGCCCCCACTATCCCTCCTCCGATTATTGCCACATCATACGTCATGTCAGTGCTTCTTTTAGTTTCGGTTCAAAATTAATCATTCAAAGCATTGGTTAACCCTTAAAAAACAAAAAAGGCCAACGTAAATTGGCCTTCTATTTCAACTTCAGGGTAACTAAAGTTTCATAAACTCTTTGGTGTATACCTGATCGTTCGTGACGATCTTGACTATATATCGTCCGGATCTAAGCACGGACAAATCAGGATGAGCTTCTGCAAAATTCATTGTTGCGATCATTGATTCTGAATGCAGAGGCCGTCCCATCAGATCATAGATCACCAGATCGGCTTTACCGAGTACATTGCCACTAACCTCAATTGTTGTTTGACCAGTTGTTGGATTAGGGAAGACCGCGATTTCATGGCTTAATTCAAGTTCATCCTGACCCAGCGCAAAACCTACTGAAAAATCCCAACGGGCAAAATGACCAAAATCACCATTGAAGACCTCAATGTAAGATCCACCAACCAATCTCACCTTCATTTGGCCGGAAGTTTCTCCCTCAAATTGATTCGATGCCCAAAAAGCAATTCCGTCATGATCTGTATCCTCGAGTATCACACTGTAACAACCCGGAGCAAGATCGAAAGTATCCTTGTAATTTGTATTGTTTGACATCCCATTTCTTTCGAAAAGGACAGTTCCCGCGGCATCTTCAAGACGGTAGGAATTCTCACTCGCTTTATTGTTGGAGGTGAACCATAAATAGAATGGTCCTGTAACAAATTCAGGGGCCTCAAATTTCGTGGTCTTCACACTGTTGTTCAAATATTCATCATTCCCTTCTATTCCATTTACACCATGCACATATGCAGTAAAGGTTTGATTTCCGCTGTAATCTCTCCACCAATCCAACTGGTCAACCGGAATCTCAACGATCTCTTTCTCAAGGAAGCCAAGGTTACCCGTCCATTCGAACTGAATATTATCGCCATAACTGATCCAGCATGTGATCTTGCAAGAAGTTAATGGTTGTTCTCCCGTATTCTGTATGATCACCCGTGGATTTGAACATGTTGGATTCCATTTGCTGTAATATTCCCAGTTGTTCGGATTGAGTACATCCACAACTGCTGCATCATTCTGGAAATTTGGGGCCCCATATGAAATAAGGTCCATTGCCACAATATAATTACCGCCGGCCTGTCCGGGATCATTTGTCGGTACCGGATTTATAGCATAGTCCAGTGCAACATCTTCTCCTGGATTTACAAATGGTGTCAATTCAAATTCATTTTCACGTACCTGATCTCCCGGACACCAACCTTCCCTTGCGTATGGCCAGGTACCTCCCTGGCTAATATTTGGATTATCACCGCATTCGGTCGTTTGCCAGATGTTCCAGTTGAATCTTGAAACACCGTCCACCTTTATTTGATGATTGTTCGGCACCCATTCGCAGCAAGCACCATTTCCGACTTGGCCGTGACCTGAAAAACGCGTCTTTATTTTAAACATCTCTGAGGTATCTGATAACTGCAAATTAACTTCCGGTAAAACGGAATTATCAGCCATAGAGGAGAATTGATAACTTCTGAAATCTGCCCAGATTGGTTCACGCTTATGTATATCACGAGGTGGGACACCCTCAATGAAAGCAAAACGTAAATCAAGCAATTCCTGTGTGTTATGAGCAGCAAGATCCACAGAATTCTTTAGGTAGTGCTGATAGTCTGTCACATCATATATCCAGGCGAAACCATTCGGTCCCAGGTCAAACTGAATTCCGTAAGGTGTGATGTATCTGGCAATCTCAACATCATTCACTAATTCATATGGCTGCTGGTAATATGTGATCTGCTCATTGGTCAACGTCGTGATCCCTGAGAAAGGCAATTGAGTCAGCACGTTACCTGCATTATCATATACTGTTTCATCTCCCGAAATAGCACCAACTGTCGCATCCACGATGTCAAAATGACGATTGACCGGTTGCAATTCGAAAATTACCGTTGGCTCTTCCAGTTTTTGTTCAGAATGCTCAGTAGTTACCAACGATCCGGAAACAGCACCTTGACCAATACCGATTAAAGGCCGCGTATTCGTCAATTGAACTCCCGCATTTGGGTATTCATTGAAACGAATCATTCCCTGTTCAGAAGGCATTAGATGGTAATTGTTTTGAGACATATCTTCAGCCCACGTCTTGTTATCAAAGTCATAATAGACTAAAAGATCTGACCAATTAGGATGTGTGACATCTGGTTTTTGAGTCATGTAGGACTGGATCGTAGATTGTGTCAATGCAATATCGTATAACTGGAACTCATCTACTTTTCCTTTCCACATGAACGCCTGATTCATATTTGAACCGAGCACGAAGCGGTGAATATAACCGATGGGTAAATTTTTGTTTGTGCCCGAATGCCACAACACACCATTCTTGTATACAAGCATCTCTCCTGTGCTTTGCTTCTTTACAAAGGCCCAGTGGTTCCAGTTGTTATCGATCTCGGCTACAGTCATTGCCTTGTTGATCCGGTCATATCCCGGACCTTCTCCGGCATCGAAATACATATTGTTATCACTCCAAGGCATGTGTATATTTATTACACGATTATTCAGCGTGTCATAAGCCTCAAGGATGGATGTATTCGTTCCTGCGGAACCGTTACCCTTTGCCCAGAAAGTGATCGTCATTTCACTTCCCAGATCAAAATCTGACAATTCAAGTAAGGAGTGATTTGTTCCGTCAAACTCGATCTGTCCATTGAGGGAATTATAGAAAGCCTGTGTGTTTGTCGCTACAGTCTCACCATCGAATAATAAATTATTCAATGTTTCCATTGTGTTTTCAAAATAGAACTCAATAATTATGTTATCTGTTCCATTCCAATTGTATGGCTGGAAGAACAGCAACTCATTCTGACCAACGGTTAACTCACCATGGCTGCCACCGGTCCAATGTGAGGCATCATAAACCTGAGTAAAACCTGCATTATGAAAGGAAGTCAAAATATTGTCGGTTGTGGACTTTAGTGATATGACCGGATATTTCAATTCTCCATTTACGTTAATTGAATTCAGGTAAAGCGATAATGATTGAATATCACCTGGTATAATTCCTGCAGCAGAAAGTTCTGCAGCAGTTAAGAGCATCTGATAACGTCCTCCGTTATTATTTAGATCAAATGGAAAAGACGTCACTCCGGTAGTTGAATTAAGGACCTGAGTGAGAGCAGAAGATCCGGATCTATTGCGCTCATTCCTTGTGTAGGTATCTGAAAAGGAATAGGGTACTGGAGAAAAGACAATCGATGATGGAGCTGAAAGGTTCGCTAGAAAACGATTCGCATCTACTTGAACAGAATCATAATTTCCTGTATGGTCAAAAACTCTTGTATAGGTTAGGTAGTCCCATTCTCCACAATTATACTGGTCCCACGTAGTTAAAGGGCTACACTTCAACTTGTAATACATCAAGACCTTTTCGAAACGTTTATCGTTCAATTCCTGCGGAAAATCAAAAACTGCCCGGCGAGTAGTTATCGAATCAAAGGTGAAGGTCTGAACCCATGTGGTATCCTGTGCCAAAGAAATGAAGGATGGAAGGATCGCTCCAAAAAGAAGTAGTCGTTTTAACATAAGCACTTGTATTTGGACCAAATATAGACAATGACCCTGGGGCAAAAAAATAGATTTAGTTAAAAAGTAATCGTTTCTTGAAAACCTACTTTTCCGACAATCCCAAAACAGAGCGCAGTTCAGCTTTTTCGACTTCAGTGATGTCGCTCCATATGCGGTCCTGTAAACCCATTTCGATCGAATAAAAGATCAGGATATGTGGATAGATCCCTGCTGCCTTGAAATTTTGGTAAATTGTTCGGTAATCTGAATTCAACAGATCCTCTTCTGTATGGATATCGATGCTGTTCAGCCATCCGACCATTTTGGGACCGAAATTCTTAATATCCTTCAATTCTCTCACTTCAGCAACTGTTCAATTCTGGACAATAAGACCAGTTCAGACTTGTTCATCCGATTAAATGCCGACCCCGTTCGAATGCAGGATTCGATCATGAAACGCCCTATCTCCGGAGTGAAATGTTCCTTATGTGCTTCAAAAACACGCTGAAATTCCAGAAAAGCATCTTCTGAACTAATGTGAAGATCAACCATCTGGATCATCATTTTATCAATTAAGTCCATTGCCCTTACACCGAATGGATCTTCCTTATCCGCTAACATCTTCCATTCCTCGTTCAAAGCGGAGTGAACCGCCAGCTTCTCCTCGTCTGAAACATGTTTATCCGATCTGGCAACAGCATATACCAGATAGCCAAAAGCTCTAGCTACGTGTTCCATGGAATTGAAATTAAAAATTATAGATTGGGAGTATATAATAGGAAGGTTCAAACAGATCACTGTTTTTGTAGATAAAGTACAATTGATCCCACGATGATTCCCTGAATTTTGGATCGTTCTGCTTTAGAATTTCGAGCTCCTGTTTCAGCAATGGCTTTTCCTTCAGGATCTCCAACGCCTTCTCCTCAAAAACATACGGCGAAAAATACTCCTTTTGCTGAAGATAACTGTCAAAGAAATTCCATCGGAAATAACTGTCCTCAGCTCTGGAAATGAGTGTTGAAAGTAAAAACAGTTTGTGTTTCTGATCCAGTGGGATCACTAGATCTCCTTTCTTCAAATGAACCTTTGTCATCAAATTCTTCGAGCTGACCTCTGAATGGTAAAAATGGCCTTCATAAGGTCGAGACGGACTCTTGAAATCTTCAATTTTCTCTTGATTGATCTCAATTATCGTATCAAATTCCTGCACCTCGTAGTTGACCCCATTGGTCTTCAACCGTTCGATGACATCCACAGCCTGTCCTCCAACAATGAAATAATTTGGAACGACCATTGAATCCTTAGCAAGATAGGTCTGATACTGTGGAATATACTTTTCATAAGGCTTATCCGTGTGGTATTTCAACCTTGGCAATCCCGTGACAGGGCTGAGAGGTAAAGAGTACTCAAATCCTTTAAAAAGGATCGAATCTTTTTTGTCGCTCAACTCGTGATCAAAATAAAAGATTCGCTCATTCAGTCTAAAAGTAAATGCTTCACTTCGTGCATTTTCGATCGAAACTCTATTCTCACCCATCCATTTGATCAGGTCAGCGATCATATCATGCGTTGCTTTTACACGTTGAGAAAAGGGCTTCAGCATGTGTGTTTCAATGGTGAAACTCAATGCATCGAACAAGGAAGCATAACCCATTGCGTACCTAGGCAAGTCATTGAAGGCATGGATTCCTTCTTCCGGTGTTTCCTTCATCAACTCCACATATGGGAAGAGGTCCCATTTCTTCTTTTTAAGCGTTCTGGTCAGATCAGGAATGAGTTTGTCGTGCATCAAGGAT
>Ga0068876_10002516_pt1 | contig 13508 bp, 19 predicted proteins | sample NOAtaG_6_FD_66442 | JGI IMG/M metagenome (GOLD analysis project Ga0068876, IMG submission 66442) | Freshwater lake microbial communities from Lake Erie, under a cyanobacterial bloom - NOAA_Erie_Diel5S_2200h metaG | ecosystem: Environmental > Aquatic > Freshwater > Lake | place: USA: Ohio, Lake... | reverse complement strand
CTCCCCTTCGTAGTATTCGATTTCACGGCAAACACAGGCGACTCTTGTCGTCGGCCTCGAACCTGTCGCCGCATAATCAGCACTTTGTTTAGAGTGAAATACCTCTAAAGCGCCTGAAGGATAAATATTAAACCACGCATTTTTAATTACCCTCTTAGAAGGCTCAGGAGGCATAAGGTCATTAAAATAAGGGCGATCTTTTAAATATCTACCGTCTATATACCAAGACATAATAGAAGACGAACCATCTTTGTGAAAGTATAACCCTTGTAGTTGTTGTGATTCATCGTTCTTTAGGTTGATAATCATAACCAAAGCACTTTGGCCGTTACGAGTCTTGTAGGTCTTACCCACTTCAAACTTACATTTGCTCATTGAAGTTTCCCCAATCTACATACTTGATAAGAAGATCAAAGACTTTTGAATCGTCTTCACAATAGAACAATTCTGGATCTGTTTGTCCTTCCTTGAAGAACGTGTTTATGAAAGATTGTCCAAGTCTTACACCATCGTTTTTTCCGATAGCTTGCCTTCCAACCCGCATTGTTCGGGAAACTAACCAAGCTGAATATTGTAACTCTGTTACTACTTTCATGGCACGGCGCTCCACATTGGGTTAGTTGATGATAGGAAAACTAAAGGTAGAGCCTAAGCTCTACCCCTTAGATTAGTGGGCGATGTGCCCTTCATCAATCCCTTCAGCCTTGAGGTTCACATTCGGAACATCCTTGAAAGACTTAATGTCAATCCGGCTCAACTTTTCCTTGAGGTTATCAAGGCTAGCCTGAATATCCTTGGGAATCGGCACGCCATATTCCTCGGATGCCGCGTCAATGTCACCAACCATCTTGTTGATACGGGTCAAGAGTTTGAAAACATTGGGTTCAGGCTTGTCCCCCTTGTCCTTCTTGAAGTCAAGGAAGTTGGCACATGATTGTTCGAGCTTGTCATAATCACCAATCCACGACAACATCTTGCGAGCCGGTCCAGTGTTCTTGGCCAGCCTGAATCCATCATCCTTCTTGAACGTGAGAGTGTTCGTGATCTCACCGTCACAATCAAGGCGAGTCATCTGACCAGCCCAAAGCTTGAACTTCTGGAACTCACGAGTGTCAGTTCCGAGAGACTTCCACAATTTGTTGATCGGCCCCACATCACCGTGGGAATACAGGTGAAACAGGACTTGTGCCCCCACAACGTGAAGGTCAGCCTTACCATTCTGATACGACATGACAGCCTGTTCGATTGCGCTGTCCTTGTCGTTGACGCGCTTGAACTCTTCATAGTTCTTCGACATAGTTAACCCTCCATCAAGCAGCTACGCTGCGTTGTGCTTGGCGCTTCCAATAGGAAACGCTTCGAGATACTCGGCCAGAAGCACGTCACGCCACTCACATGGCAGTGTAAGAATAGCTTCTGCGATAAGCTGCTCATCACCCGGTTGATAACTAAAAGGCATGTTACTCCCCTTGTTCGATGAGTGCGATAGCCTGCCTAATCTTAAAGACAAGCTCATCCTCATCATAACATGTAAGTGGCTTGCGCTCTTCAACAAGAAAAGCAATGTCCCTGCGAAGAGCATACAGAAGAGAGGTTGCCTTGTCTTTCTGTTCATTAGTCATAGACATTCTCCATTGTTAAGATACTACTAGAGAGATACTACACTAGGCGAATTAGTATAGTATCCATCTAGTAATACTTACTAGAGCAACCGAGGCTATCAGCCCTTACTAGCCAGTAACCCTAGGTTGCTCTAAGGTTTCGCTTCAAAACAGGGGTGCAAGCTAATGTGCAGTCAGACTGCTAGCTATTGCTACCTCACCATCCCCCGCTGAAGTCTTAATACTTGCGGGACTAGGGAATTGTGCTCCACCTATAGCTAAGTCAGACTTAGCCTAGTGTTAGAGTTACACCCTAGGGCATTGGGGATAAACCCCTTTCGCGTGCATGGGCACGTCTAATCAACTTGTCAGGTTGACTTACTGATAGGCACCTTAGCTGATGCCTATGGATAAGTCAAGCGTCACCTTGTCGCACGCAAGGTTCTTTCACTCTTGCGCATATCCTCGCGCATGATCTTCCCCGAATAGTCAATGGGCTTAGGCTTGGCATCCGTCACCAAAGACAGAAGATGATTACGCCTATCGCACAAGGAACGAATGCGAATGTGCAGTTTCTTTGTGTTAGACCCATTACGGGCTTTCACTTTGAAGAGCTTGATTGCATCCGCTAACTTAGCGTCACAATCTGCAATCAGATCTTCTAGTTGCGCATGGTTAACACGCAACGAAAGATCGTGAATAGCTTGGATCATATGCATGAGGATAAACCTCCGGGTTAGTGCTAGGAGGCATCCGGTTAAACCGTGCTTCCATGTGATTGACTATGCCCTAGGCTATCAGGAATGACAATTGCAAAGATTGCAGAGCTGCTATGTTGAAAAGACATCCCCAGACAAGCGCCAGCTTGTTGCTGACTGGCGTTTAAGGGTATGGCCGGTAGGTAGGTAGCCTAGATAGAGAACGGCCGCTGGCGGGGCCTTAGAATGGCTTCTAGGGGCTATGGTATTTAGATACCACATGGCTATCTGGCACGGTATTTGTAGAGGCAAGAGTCATACCAAAGATAGTGACATGATTGCAACAGGTTAGCACTCAAGTAGCGCTAAGCACAACGCAGCGTAGCTGCTTGATCGAAACGGGTGAGTAATAGGTGAGTTACACGACCGACTGGTCAGTCAATGAATTACCTTAAGTTGTGTAGGCACTGCTAATGACAACCCGGGGTAGAGGGGGTGACGGGGGTGCCCTTCGGGGGTTGAATCACACCAGAAAATTAGCGAGGAGAAAATCAGGGATAGAATTTTAGTACAAATGTAATTATTTCGCGAGACACTCAAAATAAGGCTTGACATTTCTCGCGGACTATGATATAATATCTCTTACGTATATAACTTAGTTGTAAACAAGATAACTCTGTAAGTTTAATAACTAAGAATCTCTGTAGTTAATTATCTTAGTCCTCTTAGTTTATAATTAACTTAGTTACTTTGTATATAATAACTAAGAAACTTAATTAGATTAGCATCTTAGCTTTACAAGGCTCAGCTTAGTTATATAGGGTAACCTAGAATTTTTCTGTATTTTTCTTTGTATAAAAAATAGTCCTTGACTTTTTGTGTATTATGTGCTATAATTATAATATAGAATGGGAGATTAATTGATGACAGACAAATCAAAATGGAGGACTGACCAAGGGGTTTATTACACTAAGTCCTTGTTTTTTGAAATGATCACATCCTCTGATAAACCTAATTGTGTGTATACCCTAAAAGCAGAGGACCATCAGCTAGGTTATCCATCTCTCCGTAGACTTTACCTAGAAGAAGAAGATCCTACTGAATACAATTTTGCTAACAAATATCTTGGTGGTATTGATCATTGGAAAAAACTAGTTGAATGTGAATGGTTCAAACCTCACCTAGATGCTTGGAGAGATGAACTAGAGCTTAAACTTAAGGCCAAGGCATACAAAAGACTTATGGCCGAAGCCGCCGACCCACTATCAAAACACAGTATTGAAGCAAATAAATTTATCCTAAGCACTGTACGCCGTGTCCAGAAGAACGAGGACCTAGGAGAAAAGAACTCCAAGGGAAGACCTGATAAATCTTCTGTAGATAAAAAGGCACTACAGATTGCACAAGAACAATTTGAACTGGACCAAGACGCCAACCGGATTCTCGGGGCCACTGTAAACTAAGATTGGAACCTTAATGCCAAAACTCTACATTACAGAATACAGCCGCATTGGCTCTGATCGAGTTAATCGGAATGTACAGACAGGGGAGAACCCGCCTGTAGCTAATCAGACGGTAAATATCGGGGCTACGTCAACCCAGTCTAATGCACTTTCTTTCAAGACTTCTTTGGTTCGTGTACACACAGACGCTATCTGCTCTATTGAAATTGGGGAAGACCCCGTAGCTACCGTTAATTCCCTACGTATGGCGGCTAACCAAACTGAATATTTTTCTGTACCAAACGGCTTCAAGATTGCCGTAATCTCCAACACCTAACGGGGCTCTAATGTTTACAGTGTCACTAAATGAAATTAATTCTGCCCTTGGGTTTGTAGAGGTTATCAAGCTTGTATCAGATAACAAAAATCTGGAAGAAGTTCTTGTTAAGCTAAAAGACGAAAAACTTGCTATTCAGGAAGAAGCTAACAAACTTGCTTCTGTACAGAAAGAAATTCAAATTCTAAAAGCTGATCTATCTGCTTCTAAAGACGAACTGGATAGACTGGCTTCTTCTGTAAAAGCTGATAAAGAAAAACTGGAATTAGAAAAAAAGTACCTAGCCGATAATCTGGAATCAGTTCAAGTAACTGTTAAAGAACTTGATGAACGGCTGTTTTTTTTAGTAGAAAGAGAAACAAGAGCAGGTAAAAGAGAACAAGAACTGACTCTTAAAGAGGCTACAATTCAGCTTGCTACAGAATCTCTAGCTGAAGAAAGATCAGAAGTTCTCGTTCTAAAGGACGAACTAGAAACAAAACTAAAAGCTCTTAAAGGGGTACTTGGTTAATGTCAGCAACAAACGCCTTTGAAACCAGTCTGCTTCAACATATTTTCCAGAATGCGGCTATCGCGAACATTGGCGACGTAACCGGGCTGCCAGCATCCGCTACCGCAGGATCGTTTTTCGTATCGCTACATACGGCTGATCCCGGCGAGGCGGGCGCACAGAACACCAGCGAGGTTTCTTACACTGGCTACGCGCGCCAAGCAGTTGCTCGCTCCAGCGCCGGATGGACAGTATCCGGCAACAACGCATCGAACGCGGCAGCTATTGCATTCGGACCTTGCACTGCTGGCTCTGCCACGATCACGCACTGGGGCATTGGAACAGCGTCTTCAGGCGCCGGCAACCTGCTGTTCAAGGGCGCGTTGAGTGCTTCGATTTCGGTTACGACAAGCTCAAACGCGACGCAGACCTTTGCTATTGGAGCACTCGATGTGGATGTGGATTAATCGCCGTATTAGTTTGTTTTCGCTGTGGTTGTGTTATGGTCGATTTGGGCTTGCAAAGAAACGAGCCATTTTAGCGAAAACTGAACTGAACTCACGGTTTATCTGGCGTCGCCGCATTTGCTGGTATTACCGCGTACCTGAGTTGAAGCGTGCATCTGAACGCCTCCGCATTTTTGACGCCGTGCAGCGTTCTAACGCCAAAGGAAATGCCTGATGCCCGATAATGTTGGTTATGATCCCGGTAACGGCGTAAAGGTTGCAAGCCGCGAAGTCACTTATTCAGGTGAAACCGCTCAGGCGCAATCCGTTGGCCTTGTCCTGTTCTCTGGCGCGGATGACGCCAAAACCGCAACGGATGTTTCGACCGCAAGCCCGCTTCCTGTCAACGTGCAAAATGGCCCCGCCGTCCTCACGAAAAATCCGATGTTCGGTGACGCCGGCTCGGTTGTTCGGCAGGCTCCGGCTGATATTTGGTCTGTCGGCTTTGCGGATAGCGGCTCAAGTCTGCTTGCTTCGGAGTTTACACAACGCCGCCTTGGGACCGGCGTGGGCGTCAGTCAATCATCCAGCAACTTGGTTGTCACGACCGGCACAACGACCAGTAGCGAGTTTCTTGCGCGCAGCACGGCATCATTCCGGGGAGCCTTCACCGCCCGGCACAAGACCATTCTTTCGCAGCGAATTGCGAACAACAACTTCGCCGTGATGATGGCGGATATGGTGGGTGAGGGCCTGTCCTGCACCATCAACAGCGCCACCTCGATCAGCGTCACCAAAACGGCTCACGGCTTCACCGCCTCCAACGTCGGTCAATTCATGATGGTGGGAGCCATCAGCGGCGCCGCCGGCGTTCCGGGCCGCTATGCGATCGCGTCCATTCCCAATGCCGACACGATCAATTTCACGGTCGCGGGCTGGCCGGCCTCGGGCTCCTGCACGGTGGACCTGTTCGGGTGGAATTATATTTGGACGCAATACACCGGCACGACGGCGACGAGCGCAAACATTGACGCGCAGCGGCGCGGGTGGAACACCGGCGTAACCGCCGCGACCATCAATACGACGGCCTCTCCCGGCCATGTGATGAACACCTACGCCGATGGCCGAAATGTCAACTGGTCCGATACGCTAATAGCGTCCGCCACAACGCCGACAGTCACGACCCGCGCGAGCCGCATCGAGCAAATCCCCGACGATGATGTAGAGCTATACGTCTATCTCTGGGCATGGAACGGCACGACCGCCCCGGCCAGTACGACAACGTGGACTCTCGGCTTTGTCTCGGTAGAAGATTGCAGCAATGTGCCCAGCTATATTGCTGGCGTTCGTCCCCTTGGCTCTTCCGCGCCCTTGCCGGTTTCAATTTTCGGAACGGTCACCACATCCTTTACGCAGCCCGCTCTTGTATCTGGCACTGCTGCGATCGGCGATGTTGGCGTGCAATATCGCGCAAGCGCATCCGGGGCAGCCTCTTTGGCGAACCTGAATTGCCCGGCAACTCCGGTGGCTCAATCTATCAAAGCTTCAGGAGGCAGACTTATCTCTATCGTGGCGACAAACAACAGTGCTTCGACAAGATGGATCAAGATGTGGAACACGCCATCAGCAAGCGTCACACTCGGAACAACGACTGCGATAGCTGAAATTGGCATCCCCCCAAACCAGACGATCAACATACAAAATGAAGGCGGTTTCAGTTTTGCGTCCGCCATTACCTTGGCTGTCACTGGTGGGCAGGGTCTTACAAACAACACCGCTGTAACGCTGGGCGACGTTACAGGCGTCATCGCTTTCGCCTGATGGAGATTTAAAAATGCAGAAAATGGTTCAAGTTGTAGAGACTATTCGTGATCCCGAGACTAACGAAATTACGCACCATAACACAGCCATAGGCGTTACGGATGATGAGGGCGTTACGTGCATTATCCCCAACGGTTATGTGCCTCTGATCGAAGAAACTCCGGCGGAAGATATTGTGGTCACGCTCATTCCGTATCCGATTGAGAGGTTTCCGACATCTTTGGTGAGCCGGGTCAATGACGCCGAGGCCAACACCTCGACGCTCGTTTTCACCTTCCCTGAGGCTTGACGAGAAACTAGGGTACCGGCATGTTCCTAACCCTGCTTTCAAAAAAGGCGGCGGGTGGAGGTCTTGCCGGTGCCTCAAGTCTAACATTTACGCCAGCGGGCGCCCTAATAGGGAATGGATCGCTTGCCGGTGTTTCTACACTAGCGTTTGTCGCAAGCGCAAACCTCACTGGTTCTGGTAGCGCCGGAGCCCTTGAAGGCACCTCGATCCTAACATTCGCGACTGCGGGCGTTGCGTTCGGTGGCGGGCGAATTAATGCGGCCTCCGCGCTGACGTTTGCCACGTCAGGAAACCTTTCCGGCTCTGGAATTGCCGGGGCCGATTTGGTTGGAGCTACATCGCTAACATTCGCCACGACCGGCACGGTCATTACTTCGGCAGAAATTTCCGGCGCGTCATCGTTGACATTTTTTGTTAGCGCATCACTACCGCCATCACAAATTGCAGCTATTCCTGACAATACAACACAAATTGTAACAGTTGGATTTCTACTTTTAAGGTAAATTAACATGGGCGATTTTAAAGCAGTTGAAAAGGATTTGACAGACTTTAGACTTGGTTTAGTCGAAAACCAACAGAAGCTTGACAAAGCCCAGCACGAAGACTTAACCAAAACGGTTGCAAAACTTAGTACAGATGTAGCACTAATTTCCTCGGACTTGAACAAAGTTCTAACTTTTTCCAAGATGATTCTTGGGGGTATTGCCTTAGCCTTCGTTACAGCTTTGTGGAAACTGGTAACAAAAGGAAACTTGAGCACATGACCTTACAAGACATGGAGAACATTATTATTTTCTGTACTACCTTTCTTATATTTTTCAAGTTGACTAGTTAATGTCCAGAATCACGCCAAGAACTAATTTATCCAAAACTCAGTTTGAGGATAAGTTTAAACAAGTTAGAGAACTGGCGGAATCTGATCTCGTAACTTTTATCAAGCTTGTTCATCCTCAAAGAGTATTGGCTCCTATACATGAGGAAGTTATTCGTTGGTGGACAAGACAAGACGCCAAGAGTCATCAGCTTCTTTTACTCCCTCGTGATCACGGTAAGTCTGCTCTTATTGCTTACAGGGTAGCTTGGGAGATTACCAGAGACCCCACGCTTCGCGTGCTGTATATTTCTTCTACGTCTAACCTAGCTACCAAGCAGTTAAAGTTTATCAAAGACATTTTTACCTCTGATATTTACAAGCGTTATTGGCCTTTAATGATCAATGACGAAGAAACCAAGAGAGAAAAATGGACAGAATCAGAAATCTCTGTAGACCACCCACTTCGTAAGAAAGAGGCTATTCGAGACCCTACAATCTTTACCGCAGGTCTAACGACCGGGATTGTTGGTCTTCACTGCGACATTGCGGTAATGGACGACGTTGTTACCGGACAGAACGCCTATACCGAAGAAGGCCGGGAGAAGGTCAAGGCTCAGTATTCACTACTTGCGTCAATTCAGGGTGCCAATGGGCGTGAATGGTCAGTAGGCACTAGGTATCATCCCCTTGATCTCTACCACGATATGCAAGAAGCTCAGGTGGACACTTACGACGAAGACGGTCAGTTTAACGGTACAGACCCTCTCTACGAAGTTTTCCAGCGTGCTGTAGAAGACATTGGCGATGGTACTGGTAACTTCCTTTGGCCCAAGCAACAGCGGTCAGACGGTAAGTGGTTTGGTTTTGATTTACAGGTTTTAGCAACTAAAAGGTCACAGTATCTTGACAAAACTCAATTTAGAGCCCAGTACTACAACGACCCCAATGACACTGGAACAGCCCCAATCACTAGGGATATGTTTCAGTACTACGACCCAAAGTTTATCAGGAATGAAGGTCTTAGTACTTACTACAAAGACCGGAAACTTAACGTCTTTGCCTCTATTGACTTTGCCTTTAGTACAAGACAAAAAGCAGACTACACATCTATCGTAGTTGTCGGTATTGATTTTGAAAATAATATTTATGTCTTAGACATCGACAGATTCCAAACAACTAAGATCAGTGACTATTTCCAACGTATTTTAACTATGTACCAAAAATGGTCATTTAGAAAATTAAGAGCAGAAGTAGTTAGCGCCCAGCGTATTATCGTAGAAGACCTAAAAGACAACTACATTCGTAAATATGGTCTCCTTCTTGTAATTGACGAACATGCCCCTAACAGGCACGTAGGGAACAAGCAAGAACGTATGGAAGCTGCTCTACAACCTAGATACGCCAACGGGCAAATCTGGCATCAGCGAGTAGGTCCTTGGGTACTTCTTGAAGACGAACTAGTTTCACAAAATCCACCTCACGATGACATTAAGGATGCCTTGGCTTCTTGTATGGACATTTTAGTAAAACCTGCTGTAAAGAATGATGGTCCACAATTCGGCCAAGTAAGCAGCTTTGTTGATCAACATAAACTTTATCATCCTAGGTTTGGAGGAATCCATTAATGTCATTAGGAACAACTATTGACCTAGAAAATGTAATCGACCCAGAACGCAAGGCAAATGAGATTGCTCGTAAATGGGTCGAGTGGGACATGGCCAAAGCCAATATTAAAAAGAACTGGTTGGAAGTTAGAAACTACGTATTTGCTACAGACACAACCAGCACTACAAACTCTAAACTACCTTGGAAGAATAAGACTACGACTCCAAAGCTTACACAGATCAGAGACAACCTACACGCCAACTATATGGCAACTCTGTTTCCAAAACGTAGGTTTCTAAAGTGGGAAGCGTCTTCACAGGCTGCTGCCAGCAAGGAAAAGAGAGAACTTCTAGAAAATTTTTCTTTTACCCTTACATCTCATCCAGAATTTAAGAACACACTGGAAGATTTACTTCTAGACTTTATTGACACTGGTAATTGCTTTGCAATGCCAGATTGGAGAGATGAGAACGTAGAATCTGCCGATAGAGTTAAGTATGGGTATGTAGGTCCAATTCCCAAGAGAATCTCACCCTACGACATTGTATTTAATCCTACAGCATCTAACTTCCGAGACTCCCCGAAGATTATCCGTTCTATTGAGTCTTTTGGTGATCTAGAAAACAAACTATCTCAGTGGTCCAAGACAGCAGACGAAGCAGAAGTTGCCCGAAATGTTCTGTCCAAGATGGCCCACTACCGTAACAAATCATACGGTGTTGAAGGGTTTGTAGAGAAAGACACAGCCTACCAAGTAGACGGCTTTGAATCTTTCCATCACTATCTAAGCTCCGGTATGGTAGAGCTTCTTTACTTCTATGGTGACTATTACGATCCCGAAGAAGGTAAGTTCTACAAGAACAAGAAGATTGTCGTAGCTGACCGTTGCCACGTTGTATACGAAGCTGACGATCCCTCACCACTTTCTAAACCACCAATCTTTCATGCAGGGTGGCGTAAACGCCCAGATAACCTCTGGGCAATGGGTCCACTAGAAAATCTTGTTGGACTACAGTATCGAATCGACCACGTAGAAAACGTCAAAGCTGACGTGTGGGACCTAGTAGCCTTCCCTGTAATTAAGAAAAAAGGTTACGTAGAAAAGTTCGAGTGGAAACCTTTTGGTGAAATTGTAGTAGACCAAGATGGTGATGTAGAAATTCTTTCACCAGACGCTCAGGCTCTCAATGCTAACCTAGAAATTAATGTTCTAGAGCAGCGTATGGAAGAGATGGCCGGGGCTCCTAAGGAAGCTATGGGTTTTCGTACTCCGGGTGAAAAGACCATGTACGAAGTCCAGCGACTCGAAAACGCTGCTTCCCGTGTATTCCAAGCCAAGATTGCCTTGTTTGAGGAACACGTTATGGAGCCGTTGCTGAACGCCATGATTGTTATGGCTATCCAGTATGGTGTAGACACTCAAATTAAAACTATCGACCCTGAGTTCGGTGCTGAAATCTGGCGCTCTATTTCTACAGAAGACCTAGCTATTCCCGGTCGTATTAGGCCAGTGGCAGCTAGACACTTTGCAGAAAAAGCTCAGCTTATCCAGAACATCAACACTTTCTTCTCATCTCCAATGGGGCAAGACCCATCAGTTAAAAGACACTTTTCTGGTCTCCGTACTGCTCAGATGATTGAAGACCTACTAGAACTCAGAGACTACGAACTACTAGAACCCAACATTGCCATTGCCGAAGAAACTGAGGCGACCAAGTTGGCAGCTAACGCTCAAGAGGATGTCTTTGCTATGCAGCAGACTCCTTCTCCCTTTGAACCCCCTAATCTACCTCCGGTTGGCTAATGGATAAACTCAACATAACTGAAGAGTGGTTCTACGAGGCTAGGGAGGGTCAAGAGCGGCAACAACGCTACGATACGGTAGCTAGTAACTACAAATCACTAGAGGTCCTGTACGGGCTTCTAGAGCGCCGCAAAGAGCTATTGGTTCGTAAGCAAATGGACCAAAAGAATTATGAACTGCCATCGTGGGCTTACCTACAGGCAGATATTAATGGGCAGATCAAACAAGTGACCGAACTTATGAATCTGCTTAAATTCGTCAAAGATTAACAAGGAGCCACGACCGTATGGCAAATGAATCCAGTGTATTTGAAATTAACGACAGCGATCTAAACTTTGAACCAACCCAGACAGAAACCGTAAATGGTGATGCTCTTCTAGAGACTCTGGTTGGAGAAGGTAAGAAGTATAAATCACAGGCTGACCTAGCACAAGCTGTCTTTTTCAAGGACGCACATATCAAAAAGATTGAGGAAGAAAACCGCTCTCTTCGCCAGTCGGCTACAGAGACCAAAACTGTAGACCAAATCCTACAAGCCCTCAAAAGCACGAACGGTTCCCAGAGTACGGTACATGACAGTGTACGCGATAATCAGAACGTCGATGCCAATACCGCCCCAGTCGCCTCTGTAGAAGAGGTCTCTCGTAAAGTACTGGAAGCACTAGAGGCAAAAACCGAAGCCAAAAAGCAGGAAGAAAACCTCAGCAAAGTAAAAGCTGCCCTTCTTTCCAACTTTGGCGCTGATTTCCCAAATGTCCTAGAAACAAAAGCTACTGAACTAGGTCTTGATAAACAAACCATTGATATGATGGCTAAGAAGACCCCTCAGGCACTTCTTAAACTTCTTGACGTAAAAACCAATGTTAACTCTGGTCCTACCCCTAATCCCACTTCTCGTATTGCAGAAGCTACAGCAGGTGTTAACCCAGAAAAGAACGGTGCGTATTACGCCAAGCTAAGAAAAACCAATCCAAATCTTTATTGGTCGAGTGCTATTCAAAATGAGATTCATCAACAGGCAGAGCGTCTAGGGCAAAAGTTTTACACATAACAATAGGAATTAATACATGACTTTTGCAACAACTACCGTAACTTCCGGTCACGTAATCCGTTCGCAGCTTTGGTCTTCACAGCTTAAGGAAGTCTTTGAAGACGACCTAATGGCGCTGAAGTACGTAGACTTCCTTACTGGGTTCCCTGACGGTGACCAATTCAACATTGCTTCTCTTGGTCAGATGCAGCCTAACGACTACGTCGAAGGTCAGGCAGTAAAATACTCTGGCTTCGACACTGGTCAGTTCCTCTTCACCATCACTGAGTACAAGTCAATTGCTACTCACATTACCAAGAAGATGCTTCAGGATTCGTTCCTTTCACAGCAGATTAAGGGTCAGTTTGTCCCTAAGATGCGCCGTGCTCTTGATAAGGTGATGGAATCAGACATCCTTAGCCTTGGTCCAGAAGGCCAGACTACCGGAAGCCTTAACGTAATTAACGGTGCAGACCACCGCTGGGTTGGTTCAGGTCCTAACGAAACTATCGCTGTTGACGACTTTGCTCGCGCCAGCTACGCTCTACGCAAGGCAGAAGTTCCAATGAACAACCTTGTTGCCATTGTTGACCCATCTGTAGCTTATGCTCTAGAGACTGCAACTAACCTTACTAACGTTTCTAACAACCCCAAGTGGGAAGGCATTATCCGCGATGGCATTACAACTGGTATGCAGTTCCGTATGAACGTATATGGTTGGGACGTGTATATCTCTAACAACCTTAAGAGTATTGGTGTTGAAGCCATTGATGGTAAGACTACTGCAACTGGTGTTGCTAACCTCTTCTTCTCTGCTGATCAGTCTGCCCTACCCTTCGTAGGTGCTGTACGTCAGGCCCCTGTTGTAGAATCAGAATACAATAAGGACTACCAGCGCGAAGAGTATGTTATGACCACTCGTTACGGTCTCAAGCTCTATCGTCCAGAAAACATGGTTGTTGTTATCACTGACACCGATCAGGTCTAACTTTAAATAAAGGATTATAGAAAATGGGTACTTGGACAAACGCAGACGGTCTTTACATTAAGTACGGTGACGACGAGGCAAGACATGCTCTTGGTGGTCATGTAACTCAGGATGGTGGTGTACACTCTCTTGAATTTCTAATT
>Ga0068876_10002512_pt1 | contig 13522 bp, 4 predicted proteins | sample NOAtaG_6_FD_66442 | JGI IMG/M metagenome (GOLD analysis project Ga0068876, IMG submission 66442) | Freshwater lake microbial communities from Lake Erie, under a cyanobacterial bloom - NOAA_Erie_Diel5S_2200h metaG | ecosystem: Environmental > Aquatic > Freshwater > Lake | place: USA: Ohio, Lake... | reverse complement strand
CCAGTGGCCGAGCCTCCCAAAACAGTCAATAACACTGGACAGGTATCAACGCCACCTCCAGTGACCACTCCTACCAATGCTGATCTACCAGTGACTCGAAGCGCCGGTGGTGTAGATACCAATACCAATCCACCCATAAAAACACTGGCACAAACACAGGCCACTAACGGTGTAAATCAAGATGGTCAAGCTGTTGGGTTTGGCATACGCACCGAGGATGGCTCACTGAGCAATCTTCGTCGCAATCCTGAAACAGGCGAACTGTATGATCCAGGCGGCATCGCCAGCACCTCTGCCAACATAGATCCCGGGGTAGGTGCCACAGACGACAACCCTCCTGCCTCAGAAGAACAGTCACAAATTGATGCCAATGCCAAAGATGTTACTACTCAACAACTGATACAGCCTCAGCCCAATGTACTTGACAACTTTGCCAGTTACACATATCAAGTGTCGGTATACCTGTTTACTCCTGCTCAGTTCAATGCATTTACCAACAGTCGTAAAAAGTTAATTAACAACTATTATTTGCTGTTTCAAAGCGGTGGCGCTGCAAAAAATATTGGCGGCGCTCAGGGCGCACTTGGAACATCATTTGCAGCCGCTCAGGCAGATTTAGAAAGTGAAGGCATAGGTTTTGCACCCAACACAGTGTTACCTGGACCAAATTCGCCCGACGCTGGTCGTAATCCTTTTTTCCCCAATGATTTTTACATTGATCAAGTTACCTTGGAAAATGTAGTAGGTGCTGGCGGCAATAATGGTAGCCCTCACCAAACCGCCACAATGAAGTTCACAGTGATTGAACCTCAAAATATAACTTTGATTGATAGAATTTACGAAGCAGTGCAAGACCTTGCACCCAAAGATTTTACGGGCAAAATCAATTATGCAGCTGCCGAGTATCTCATGATCATAAGATTTTATGGCTACGACATCAATGGCAAATTGGTAGCAGGCAAACAAAGTCCAGACCCCGATAATGCCTTGACTGATACCAACGCTATTGTAGAAAAATACATACCATTTAAAATAAACAATATCAAATGGGCAGTGAACGGCAAACAAGTCAGTTATGAGTTTGATTGCACTGGCGCTCACAATGCTATAGCCACCAGTCAACGTCGCGGTACAATACCTTTTGATATTGAAGTCAGTGGTGGCACCGTAAAAGAAGTGTTAGGTGGTGGCATTCAGTATGTCAACAATACACCGCCAACAGACACACCTGGAGCATCCACTACTGCCACAGCCGGCAACGACGGCAGTTATGATCGTGTTGAAGCAGCTAGATTGAGACGGCAAGGCGGTGGTCAACCTGCATCGCCGCCACCCCCGCCCAAGGCCAACTCTGCGCCACAACCTACCATTAAAACAATCAAACAGGGCTTACTCAAGGCCATGAATGACATTCAAGATGAGTTGGTAAAAAAAGGTGTGTACGAACAAGCTGATCGGTATGTGATTAAATTTGCCAGTGATGCCAAAGACATAGAAAATGGCACTATCACCAAACCCAGCGCCACCAAAAACAAAGCCACAGCACCCATGGGGCAAGCTGCCAGCCAGAACACTCAATCATCTAGCCCAGACAAACAACAGGTTGACAATACTCAACGCAATGTCAGTGTTAGAGCCGGAACTCAGTTGATGCAAGCCCTAGACACCATCATTAGAAACAGTTCATATATCACCAATCAAGCCACTACCATAATTGATGAGACCACCAACAAACCAGTGCCCAATCCCAAGGCAGCCGCGGAAAACATGTATTGGTTTAGAATTTTGATGTCTACTCAGCAACTTGATTATGATAAAAAACGCAATGACTATGCATATGAAATAACCTATACAATTTGTAGATACAAATTGAGTGAGTTGTTTAGCCCATATTTTCCATTGGGCAGATTCCCTGGGGTTCACAAAAGTTATCCATGGTGGTTTACTGGAGTAAACACTGCGGTGTTAGACTACAGTGCAGAATTTAACAAAGCATATAACCTTACAGTTAGTGGTAGTGAGCCAGGAAAAAATGCTGCGGTTGAACTTAGGCAAAAAACTTTTAGTAGCATGCGTGATGTACCGTTTTTGCATTACTATGCTCGCAGTAATCAAAGCAGTCAAGGCAGTGACAGCAAAGCCAACGAACTGGCAGCGTCTGCCGCAGAATACTTGTACAGTGTCAGTGACACAGCCAATAGCAAGATTACAATCTTGGGGGATCCTGCTTGGATCACGCAAGGCAGTGTGACCGGGGTTGACGGTGCTACTTTGAACAATGAACCTTTTGAAAAAGATGGCACAATTAACTTTGACACACAAGATGTGTTGTACGAAGTGGCCTGGCAACGTCCTGAAGATTACGACCTCAACACTGGCCTAGCCGATCCGTTTGCTCGTACATTAAAAACATTTGGTGATCGACAGCCTAGACAAAGTGTAATTTACAAAGCAAGAAAAGTCATCAGTGAATTTAAACTGGGACGATTTACTCAAATCATTGATGCTGTGCAATATACCTTGCCCATGGGTAATGAAAGAAACAAAGCACCCACAGCACCACCAGCCACTCCGGCTGCCACTGACAATCCACGTCCACCAGTTGCTCCGGCAGTCAATGTGCCACCAAGGGTACCGGCCACAGGACCAGGGTCAGCGTGGGTCAGAGCTGGCGGTACCGAAACTGGCGGCGGTGCAGCCACTGGAAACCCAACCTTGACAAATCAAACCAGGTTAGGCAATCCCAATATTAGACCAGGCAGTTTGCGTGAAAGAGCCGCACAGGCCAATGCAGCCCGAGCTCAACAGTACGGACAAAATGGTGCTAGATCAAGTCCTGACTCTGCTGGACCAGCCACAGGTACCAACAGCAGTGGACAGTTTGTGCCAGCAGCCCCAGGGGCCAAAGACACTGCCACAGCCACGCCACCACCTCAGCCGCCCACCAGTAACGGTCAACAAGTGGGATTTCTTGATAGATTGTTAAATCGCGTAGCTGGACAAGATCCAGCAACTGGGGCACCAGCAGCACCAGCAAGAGTGGGACGAGCTGGTCAAGCCACTGTTGGCAATCAACCAACCAAACCTCAAACCAGCAGTAGAGAATATTAAACATGAGTGAAGACGTACAACGCAGTAAAGGTAGACCCAGTAATTACAAACAAGATCGTGGTGGGGCACCAGCAGATTTTGGGCCATTCCTTGGCATTGTAAAAAACAACATAGATCCCACACGCACTGGACGTTTGCAAGTGTACCTAGAAACATTTGCAGACGGCAACGAAGAAGACGATTCCAAATGGATCACAGTAAGTTACATGCCACCATTTTATGGTAGTACTCCCACAGGCAACACTGCTGATAGTGGCTCTGGCAGCTATCCTGGCAATCCCAACAGTTATGGCATGTGGTTTACCCCGCCAGACATAGGTGTACAGGTTGTGGTTATTTTTGTCAATGGCGATCCTACCTTGGGCTACTACATTGGTGTGGTACCAGTGAACGGTGTCAATCACATGGTGCCAGCCATTGGTGCCGAGAGCAACTATGTGACTGAAAACACCAACCAAAGCACATACTTTGCACAAGCCACACTGTTGCCAGTAACTGAAATCAATGTCAGCAATCAAGCAGCCGACAACAGCACAAGATTTTTTGATCAAGCCAAACCAGTGCACAGTGTGGTGGCTGCGGCCATGTTCCAGCAAGGCGTCAGCGAAGATATCGAACGCGGTCCCATACGCAGTAGCAGCCAGCGTGAAAGCCCCAGTGCAGTGTTTGGTATCAGTACTCCGGGAACTGCGGTTTATCAAGGTGGCCTGGCCCCCAGTGATGCTAGAGCCAAACTAAATTCAGGTGAAGTCAAACCTGCAGACCTGCAAGTTATTGGACGCATGGGCGGACACACCTTGGTCATGGACGACGGGGACATTGACGGCAACAATCAACTGTTTAGATTGCGCACGGCCAAAGGTCATCAAATTACCATGAATGACTCAGGTAATTTCTTGTACATCTTGCATGCCAACGGACAGACTTGGATTGAGTTAGGTCAAGAAGGCACTGTGGATGTGTTTAGTACCAACTCAGTAAACATAAGAACACAAGGTGATATAAATCTGCATGCTGATCGTGATATCAACATGTATGCTGGCAGAAATATCAAGGCCAAAGCCAAAGAAAACATACAGCTTCAGGCCGAAATTGATCTCATTGCCACTGCACAGCAAAACTTAACATTGTACAGCAAAGCCGCTGTGGGTATCAAGGCTGATGGTTCACTGGCATTGCAAAGCGCCACAGGATCCTGGGCTGGAGGCGGCAGTTTGGCTTTGAGTGCTGGTGGCATTGATTTAAACGGTCCTGCTGCGGCATCAGTGACTGCTCCACAACCATTACAGAAAACTCTGTTAGATGACACTGAATTTGACACCAGCAAAGGTTGGCAAGTGGTTAAAAACAAACTTGAAAGTGTGGTCACACGAGCACCAACTCACGAGCCTTGGAGTTACCACAATAAAGGTGTGGATGTAGAAGTTGCCCTAGAAGATGGCAAGCCTACTCCGCCACCTGGGGCGCCACCAGTACCAGCAGGTGTGGAGATTTCAGCAACATGAGTATTTTTAAATTTACCAATCCTTTGAATGGGCAACCTTTTGAAATCAAAGGGCCCACCACACTAACCGAAGCACAGGCTCGAGATATATTTCAAAAGCAACTTGACGCTGGCAGTTTGGTGGGATTCAAACCTGGCGACTCTCTCAGTGCAGCCACACAAGCAGCCGACGGGCTAAAATCTGCACTAAGCCAAGTTGGGCAGGCCGCTGCCGGCATTGGGGGCAGTGCGCAAGGTGCACTGCAAGGTGCACTGAAGAATTTACCATCACCTGGACAAATCAATGCAGCCGCGTCTGGTATAGCAACTGGAGTACAAACTGCTTTGCAGTCGGCCTCGTCACTGCCAGGAGGCTTAACTGGAGCATTGGACACAGCCAAGAGTTTTGCACAAAAAACTGTGGGCGGCATTACTGATGCCATTGCCAAAACTCCAGTGGCTAGTGGTATTAATGTAGCAGATTTTGCCAAACAGGCCACGGCATTGGTGCCAATTGGCAAACTGTCTGTGCCTGATGTCACTGCTACTCTTGGACAAGTTGGAAAATTAGTCAATCAAACTGCTGGTCAGATCACAAACTCTCTTGGTGTGGGAAAATTTGGATTGGATGCCAGCCAGTTAGAAACCGCAGGATTGATCAAGCCTGGCACAGCCGCAAATTTTTTAAGTACTGGAGCCAACAAACTCACCGATGTACTCAAAAGTCCCACAGTATGGACCGGCAAAGATGGTATTAAAAGTTTGACTGGTCTGTTGGAAAGTTTGCCCACTCAAGATGCAGTACAGCAAAAACTCATGGCCGTGGGCAAAGACGCTGTAAGCAATCTTGGAATCCCCACTGACAAACTAAATCCACAAGCTCTTGCTGGTACTTTGGCCAATGCTGCCAAAAGTGTGCCCAATACCATGAAGTGGGCACAGGGCCTTCCGCTGCCAACAGGTGTAAAAACAGCTTTTGACCAAGCAGCCAGTGCTTCAGCGTTTGCAGTGGGAGTGGCCCAAACCAAAATTCCTGAACCGTTCAAAGAGGAAGTAACACCACCTGTGGCTGAAGGCACCGTAAACCGTGACACCTTGAACGCTGCTGCAACTCGTATCACAGGCAATGCCAAAATTCCAGCTGTGAGTTATGACAGCAGGCCTCCCAAGGTTGACCTTGATCAGTGGACCAAAGACACTTTGAAAACCACAGGAAAAGCATTTGACTTACTCAAGAGCACTATAGAACTCAACAAAGGCCTGGGCAAAGCCACAGAAAAAGTAGAATTTATTGCTTTCAAAGATCAACTTGAATACATCAAGGGCGAAGTTGCATTGGTTGAAAGTGACCTGATCAAATATGAAAATCAAGGCAAACAGATAGCACGCGATCTTGGCAGCAATCCTTTGCAGAGCAATATTGACAGCGCCAGAGACGTACTAAAAACAGTGCTCAAAGTCATTGACAAACTCTTAGCTGCAATTCAAACACAATTAGACAAGACCACTGCCTAATAAATACAGCATGACCACATTTGTCGGATTCAATACCATCAATCAATACAAAAAGTTTACCTTGGTAGACTATGAATTGATCAAACGCGATTTGTTGAATGCGTTCAACATTCGTCAAGGCGAGCTACCTGGCCGACCACAGTATGGCACAGTGCTGTGGGATTTTTTGTTTGAAAATCAAATTGAAGAACTTCAGCGCAATATTCAGGCTGAAGTTAGCCGAGTGGCAGCACAAGATCCTAGAATCACAGTGACCAATGTGCAATGCTTTCCACAGCAGAATGGATTTCTTTTGCAGCTAGAAATAGCCACTGTGGCCAATTCCAATGCTGACATTCTCAGCGTTTTCTTTGACTTGCAACAACGCCAAGCATCCATAGTATAACTTAGCCGTTTTTGTTTTCAATAAATAATTCAAAGTGCAAGGCTAAGAGCAACAATGGCAAAAACCACAAGACAAACAGCAATATTTGGGGTAGAAGACTGGAAACAGATCTATCAAACCTACCGCGAAGCTGACTTCCAAAGCTACGATTTTGAAACTTTGCGCAAGAGTTTCATTGATTACTTGCGGTTGTATTACCCCGAAACTTTCAACGACTACATTGAATCATCGGAATTTATTGCCTTGCTAGACGTGATTGCATTCATGGGCCAGGCCCTGGCTTTCCGCACAGACTTAAACACTCGTGAAAACTATTTGGACACAGCCGAACGTCGAGATTCAGTGGTTCGACTGTCCAATCTTGTGAGCTATACTGCCAAGCGCAACACAGCCGCTCAAGGCTATCTCAAAGTTTTTAACGTTACCACAACTGAAAATGTCTATGACTACAACGGAGTCAACCTCAGCAACGTTACCATTAACTGGGCTGACCCCACCAATCCAGACTGGCAAGAACAGTTTACTGCTATCATCAACGCTGCCTTGGTCGATAGTCAAAAAATTGGTCGACCAGGCAATCGCCAAACCATTTTGAGTGTGCGCACTGATGAGTATGCTATCAATTTGGTGCCAGGATTCTTGCCGGTGATTCCTTACAATGCCACCGTGGATGGTATTTCAATGCCATTTGAAGCTGTGACATCAACCAGTGTGGGTCGTGACTACGTCTACGAACCATCACCTGTGCCAGACTCAACATTCAATGTGCTGTATCGCAACGATCAACTGGGATTTAATTCAGCCAATACTGGTTACTTCTTTTACTTCAAGCAAGGTACCTTGCAAAATCAAGATTTTAACTTGGCTGAGCGTATCAGTAACCGCACTGTAAACATCAATATTGAAGGTGTCAACAACGAAGACCGCTGGTTGTTTCAATTAGACAACGTGGGCAATGTCAGTCGCGAGTGGGCTTACACCGAAAACATCTACGCCGCTGCTACAGAGCAATTGACAGGACTGCGCCCCATATACTCTGTGACTTCGAGAACCAACGATCAAATCACCATGATATTTGGCGATGGCGTGTTCAGTGAAATACCTGTAGGACAGTTTAGAGCCTATGTACGTGCATCAAATGGTTTGCAATACATTATCAACCCTGAAGAAATGCAAAGTGTGTTGCTGCCAATCAGCTATATTGATCGCAAAGGCAACTTACAGACCATTACATTTACTTGCGGAATAACCAATCCTGTGAGCAACAGTCAGGCCCGCGAAAACATTGATGCAATCAAGCAACGTGCACCTGCTAGATATTACACACAGAACCGTATGGTCAACGGCGAAGACTATAATCTCTTCCCATACACTGCCTACAACTCAATTATCAAGAGCAAGGCATTGAATCGTGCTTCAATTGGTACCAGCCGCTATCTTGATCTTGTGGACAACACTGGCAAATACAGTTCAACAAACACTTTTTCAAGCGATGGCGGATTGTGGGAACAGAACATATTGCCAACCATATTGTTCTCATGGACCAATCGCAATGAAATTGCTGATGTGATTACCAATCAAGTGCAGCCACAGCTTACCGAGTCTTCAATGAAGCAGTTTTACTATGCCAACTTCCCACGTGAAACTGCCACCAGCACTTTGCCACCAGGTATTGTTTGGGCAGCCAACGCCACCTGGACACAAAGTACTACCTTGGCCAACGAAACCACAGGCTACTTCAAGAACAACAGTGGCAACCCCATTCCTGTGGGCGAAGATTCTACCACACAATTCAGATATGCCTTGGTTGGCAGTTTGATAAAATTTGTGCCCCCCACAGGTTACTATTTTGATCGCAACAACAAACTACAGTTAGGCACACCCACCAAAGCTGACGAGCGTTTGGAAATTTGGGCTAGTCCTTTAGAAGTTGTTGGCGATGGCATGAACGCCGGCCTAGGCAATCTTGGCAACGGTGCTGGACCAATCACACTCAATAACTTTGTGCCCACAGGCGCTATTATCAGCACTGTGATACCACTGTTTATCACAGACTTGCCACTCAGTATTGAAACTGCCATGAGCGAACAGATTGTGCTGTTCCGTGATTTTGGTCTTGGATACGACAGCGACGGCAGCATTACTGGCACAGCATACTCGTGGTATTTGATAACATCTACCAATCTTGATGCCAATGCACCGTGGAGTCAAACCTATGCAGGCAACACCTCAGGCGCCAATCTTGATGCTTCGTGGTTGATACAGTTTACCGTGCAAAATCAAAACTACACAATTACTTTCCGTGGATTGCAGTACAATTTTGGATCAGTGTTGCAGACTAGATTTTTCTACTACGATGGTGGACAAATTTACGACAGCCGCACTGGCACAGTGATCAAAGATTTTGTTAATGTGTTGGCAGTAAACACACAACCCAATTCAACTGAGCCCTTGGAAGGCGACATTTTCATGACCATTGTGGGTCAACCAGTCGAAAGCGACGGCTATGTAGACGACTTCCAAGTGTTGGTCAGCTATCGTGATAGTGACAATGATGGTGTGCCTGATAATCCAGACTTCTTTACAGAAATTGTAGGCACAGTGCCTGCTGTAGCATCAGCTAGTTCACCCTGGGTGTTTTTACAACAGACTGTGGACTTTGACAACTTGCAACGTTATTTGCTGGTAGAACCAGGAGTGGTCAACAGTGACTATGCCACATTAGATGACATTGAATTGGTCAAATCAGAGTGGAGTCCAGGACAGATATTCTATGCCTACACTGATGAAAAATTTTATGAACTCAGTCAAACTGTAACCGGCGTGCTGGTACTTGACGAAGTCACTGGTTGGATTGCTCGCAGTGGCCGTCAGAGCTTGTACTTCCAGTATCGTCACAATGCGCCGCTGACTTCAAGAATTGATCCTGGTACCACCAACATTATTGACTTGTATGTGGTAACTCAAAGCTATTACACTACATATCAAAACTGGTTGCAAGATACCACAGGCACAGTGACTGAGCCCAGCCCACCATCAATTGATGAGCTTAATACTGAATATCAAAAATTACAAGACTACAAAATGATCAGTGACAACATTGTATTGAACTCAGTCACGTTCAAGCCGTTGTTTGGTGCCAAGGCAGCATCGACTCTACGTGCCACAATCAAAGTTATTCGTGCACAAAACAGCACAGCCAGTACCAGTGAAATTAAAAGTGCAGTGTTAGCTGAAATGAACAATTATTTTTCAATTGACAAGTGGAACTTTGGTGACACATTCTATTTTTCAGAGTTGGCTGCATACCTACACCGACAGCTAGGAACTATCATTAGTTCTGTGGTGTTGGTACCTTTGGACCCACAAAAGAGTTTTGGCGACTTGTATGAAATACGCAGTCAGCCTAATGAAATTTTTGCCAATGGTGCAACCATTGACAACATTGATGTGATTGAAGCCTTGACCAGTACCAACTTGCGTACTGCCCCTGGTAGTGGAGTAATTTAATGGCCAGAACACGAAGCGTTGACTTTCTACCACAGATTTTTCAGACTGACGCCAACAAGCAATTCTTGGCTGCCACTCTTGATCAGCTGATTCAAGAGCCCAAGTTTAAGAAAACACAAGGTTACATTGGCCGCACTGTGGGCCCTGGTGTCAACCCCAACGACAAATACGTAGTTGAACCCAATGCTACTAGAGCCAACTACCAGCTAGAACCTGGCGTAATCAGTCTAAAGTCCGACACCAATGTTATTAAAAATGCAATAACCTACCCAGGCATGGCCGATGCTATATCGTTCCAAGGCGGTAACGGCGGCCGCCCAGACCGCTTGTATCAAAGCGACTACTATACCTGGGATCCGTTTATTGATTATGACGCATTTGTAAACTTTGCTCAGTACTATTGGTTGCCCACAGGCCCAGACACAGTGGATGTGGGTGCCACCGGCGTGCCGTTCAGTGACAATTTTGTTGTCACAAGAGAAAATGGTGTTTACACTTTTTCTGGAGTACCTGGAGAAAATCCACAAATTGAATTGGTACGAGGCGGCAGTTACACTTTCCAAGTGGCACAAAATGCCAAGGAAACTGTTAACTATCGAGTAAAAAACACTGGTACCACAGCCTACAACATTGATTTCCAAAACAATCCCACGTTGACATTGGCTCGTGGCAACACCTATGTGTTCAACTTGGCATTGACTGGAGCCTATCCTTTCTGGATCAAAACAGCACCCACCACTGGTGTAGGCGACAGTTACAATTCAGGCGTAAATCGCAATGGTGCTATCTTGGGCTTGGTCACATTTGTTGTGCCACAAGATGCACCCGACACTCTTTATTACTCTGCACAAAATCAACCCAACATGCATGGTACATTGCAGATTGTTGACGGCACTCCGGGCACTGGCCCGGGATTTTGGATTCAAACCAATCCAGGCATTTCTGGCCGTATTCCATCAACTCCAAATATTTCCAGCAGAGATGTTTTGGGTGTGGCCAACAACGGTGAAGATCTTGGAACCATTATATTTGACGTACCTTATAAAACTGCACAAGATTTTTACTACAATCTAACAGACATTGGCACAGTTGATTTGTTGACCACAATGAAGTTTGATCAAATCAACAATCAACCAGTTGATCAGTTTATCAACACTTACAATGGTATTGATGGCATTACATATCTCAATGGTCGTACCGTGGTGTTTACCAATCCTATTGAAGATGCCGAAGGTGGTGGATGGTTACAAACCACATTGTTTGACCCAGTGGCACCAGGTGCATCTAACGAAGCTTTGCCTGGCACTTACGACACTACTACATTTGACCAAGTCACTGTAATACCTGTTAATGACCGTTATCAAATCTATACCATCAATTATGTGACTGCAAATGGTTACACATACATGCAGTTGGCAAAAACTTCAAACATTGCTAGCCTAGAAAAATTCACAATTAGATACGGGGCACAGTACAGCAGTACCAATTGGTACAAAACTGCTGCTGGGGAATTAACGCAGATTCCATTGTTGACCGCTACCATGGACACGTTGTACTACCAAGACGGCACTGATCCTGAAATTTTTGGCACAATTAAATTATTGGATCAAACTGATAGTAGCACACTGTACATTGATGACATTTTGGGAAAACAGCAATACACTTCGCCCAATGGCGTGCAGTTTACCAATGGCTTAAAAGTTAGATTCACAGGCGATGTATATCCTGCCAGCTATGGGTCTGGCACAGGATCTATTGTGTGTTCAAACACCAACAGCGCCACCAACTATATCACAACCATCAGCACTGCTGGCCTGTACGAAGGTCAGCAGATTGTGTTTACTGGCACTACATTGGGCGGCTTGTCAGCAGGCTATACATACTATGTCAGTACCATAGCCAGTGCATATCAATTCAGCATCAGCGCCACTCTAGGCGGATTGCCAGTTAACTTATTGACTGGCAGTGGTACCATGAATGGCGTGACCATTACCAATCGTGAATATTATGTAGCCGGTGTGGGTTCCAGCATTGAACTACTGCCAGGTACAAATTTTGTTACCCCTGAAACTTATGTAGTTGATGCCAATGACAGCACCATAGCTACAGAACCAGATGAGCTTGATTATCTTACCATTGACCGAGCCAGCAAAGATCTCAATGCTTGGTCACGCAGCAATCGTTGGTTTCACATTGATGTGATCAATGCCACTGCTGATTACAACAACACTGTGGCAGTGTTGGACAATGTTTATCGAGCCAAACGACCTATTATACAGTTTCGTCCAGGTATTCGATTGTTCAACATGGGCACCAGCGGCAAAGCCCCAGTGGACATAATTGACTTTGAAGAAACTGATGCATTTAGCAACGTAGAAGGCAGCACTGGTTACACAGTAGATGGATATACACTAATTGACGGCTCAAGAGTGATTTTTGCTGCTGATGAAGATGCCAATGTTAGAAACAAAATTTGGGTGGTACAATTTGTAACACCAGACTCTACACCGCCCATACCATTGCCCTACAATGGACAACCGATCATACACTTGGTGCCAGCAACTGACGCACCAATTTTGGCTGATCAATGCACAGTATGCTTGGATGGCACTGATCTCAAGGGACTGACCTTTTGGTATGACGGTAATGAGTGGTTTGAAGCACAGCAAAAAACCAGTGTTCAACAAGCACCGTTATTCAATGTATACGATGCCAACGGCATTAGCTTTGGAGACAGAGCCACCTATCCCAGTTCAGACTTTGTGGGCAGTAAGTTGTTCAGCTATGCAGTCAGCGACAGTGGTATTCTTGACGTAGTGTTGAAATTTCCTTTGCAGTATCTTAATCTACAAAACGTTGGAGACATTGTATTTGACAACAATTTGTATAAAGATACATTCATTTACACCCTTGACAATGTATCAGTTACTTTGCCAATCAGTTCAGGTTCGGCTCGAGAATATGCAACCCGCACAGAGTACCAGAGGTTAATTGGTTGGCAAAACGCTGCCACACCCACCAAAGTGTATCAACAGTTTAAGTTTACATACTCAACCAGCACACTAAATCTTGATATACGAGTAAATGATCCTGACATAGTTCCTGTAATAAAAATTTATGTTGGTTCTGCATTCCAAGAACCCAGCAAATACACCTATACCAGAACTGCCAACAGCACTGCTATAACATTAAAAGAAACTTACATACCAGGAGATATCATTGAAGTCTTGGTGTTGAGTGAACAAACCAGTCAAGTGGCATTTTATCAAGTGCCAATCAATCTTGAAAACAATCCGCTCAATGGCAACAGCGATCAGTTCACACTGGGTACTATACGTCAACAGTATCAAAGTATCTGTGAAAACTTGCCCACCATTTCGGGAGCAATTTCTGGTGCCAACAACACTAGAGACCTTGGCAATATTGGACCATATGGCCTGACTATTTTGCAACAGTCAGCACCACTGACCTTGGCCGGATACTTTTTGCGCAGTGACCAATTTAACATTTTCAATTCA
>Ga0068876_10002507_pt1 | contig 13554 bp, 9 predicted proteins | sample NOAtaG_6_FD_66442 | JGI IMG/M metagenome (GOLD analysis project Ga0068876, IMG submission 66442) | Freshwater lake microbial communities from Lake Erie, under a cyanobacterial bloom - NOAA_Erie_Diel5S_2200h metaG | ecosystem: Environmental > Aquatic > Freshwater > Lake | place: USA: Ohio, Lake... | reverse complement strand
TGCTTCAACTGCGAGAACCCGATAATCAGGGCTGCTGCCGAGGTGAAGCCACTGATAACCGGATGGGAGAGGAAGTTGACGAGGTAACCCAGGCGAAAAATGCCCAGAAGCAATTGCATAGCCCCTGAAAGTAATGCCAACGCTACCGCTAGCTGGAAATATTGCCAGCTTCCCGGGGATGCGATTGCCCCAAGGCCGGAAGCAGTGATCAGAGCGATCATAGCAACTGGCCCAACCGCCAATTGCCGGGAAGTGCCCAGTAAACCATACATGATCAGGGGAACCGTGACGGCGTAAAGCCCGTGGATCGGGTTCAACCCTGCAAGCATTGCATAAGCCATCCCTTGTGGGATGAGCATTACCCCAACCGTAAGGCCTGCCGATAAATCGCCCTTGAATTGTTGCCGCGAATATTGTGGCAACCATTCCAGGACGGGAAAAAATCTCTTCCAGTTCATGTTGAAGGTTCTTATTAGATTGGTTGCGACGGGTCAGGGAAATGTGGAGAATAATCCTGATAACGCCCAGGGCAGCAAATCTATTCGTTTTTTCTGCTAAACACTCCGTGTCAGATCAAGCGTCTTGAACAAAGTCCGATGAATAATGGTACATTATAGACTTGTTGTAACGGTACAATGCGAAGAAATACCTATCGGATGAGTTGCGACGGGATTATCGGGGGTCGAAAGGGGGTATTGTTCCCATATTCCCACTACACGCACCCATCGCAACAGATTTATTTTTACCCGTGATAATCGTCCCGTGCCAACAAGTTTAACGATTTTTCTGATTATCTGCAATATCCAGGAGCCATGTACCAGAATATCCGGCGTAAAGCCACGCTGACCGGCCACCAGGCTTCGGTTTTTGCATTGGGCGCATCCCGCGGCAGCGGGGTAGTCATCTCCGGAGCAGGAGATGGTTGGCTTGTAGAATGGGACCTGGCCGACCCGGAAACGGGTAAGCTACTGGCGCGCGTGGACCGCCAGGTTTTTTCCCTGCTGCTTGTTCCCGGAACGTCCATCCTGGTCGCTGGGAATATGGACGGGGGCTTACATTGGGTGGACCTGGACGATCCGTCCCGCTCCCGCGATATCGCGCATCACCAAAAAGGGGCGTTTGCCTTTCTGGCCGTTGACGGATATTTGCTCAGCGGTGGTGGCGATGGCCGGATTACCCGTTGGTCTGTCGCAGAGCGGCGTTCCATGGAAAGCCTTCAGCTATGTTATGGCAGTATCCGTGCAATGGATTATTCGCCGACCCGCAATGAAATTGCAGTAGGGGGAGGCGATGGAAATATCTACCTGCTTGATGCCGAAAGTTTTGATCTTCGGCATACCATTACAGGCGCACATCAAAGTACCGTCTTTTCTTTGCGCTATGCACCGGACGGGTACTTCCTGCTGAGCGGTGGCCGCGATGCCTTTTTGCGTGCATGGGATAGTAATCATGCCTGGCAGGAGGTCATGGCGCAGCCCGCCCATTGGTTTACCATCAACGCCATTGCTTTTCATCCGGCGAAACCACTTTTTGCCACGGCAAGCAGGGATAAGACCATTAAGATCTGGGATGCCGGAAGTTTCAGCTTGCTCAGGGTACTCGACAGCATACGCTACAAAGGGCATATCAATTCGGTGAATTGCCTCTTCTGGGATCCCGCCACCGGCCTGCTGGTTTCCGGTAGCGACGACCGCAGCCTGATCTTATGGGAACATGTACTTTAAGAGGCTGTCTCACAAGTCCTTTGGCAGCATTCGCAGAATGCTTGAGGTTGTGTAAAAAGTATTCCGCCGCCTACGGCGGCGAAAGAAAGTTTTGAAAGAGCATTTTGATACAAGTCTATGCGCTTAGACTTTGATGAATATTTTATTCCGGTAGAGTACCCATGCACAAAGAAAGATAAAGGCGATATGGAATAGAGCAAACGCCAGGGACGCATTTATCGGCTCGAAGTATGGGGTGAAAAGCGTCTGGTATAACCATCCGCGAACGGTCTGGACATTCTCAGCGTCCACCTGCCATTTGATTGCCGACATCAGTTTTGCCAATATCCCCGAAAGTACAAATGCAAAAAGGGCATTTACCCCAAAGATCCCGAAAGGTTTCCCCCATTTTTTCCATCCCTGGACATCTATCAGCCAGTAACATAGTCCAAGGAAAATTTGTGCCAGCCCGGCGGTATAGAGGACAAAGGAACTTGTCCAAATGCTTTTGTTGATGGGGAAGACCAGGTTCCACACCTGGCCGGCCAGCACAAGTACAATCCCTGAAACGAGGAGCCCGAGTACTTTTTTATCACTTTTGCGGGGGGAGCGCAGCCACACGCCGGAGCGTACACCTATAAGGGCAGTAGCGATGGCTGGCAGCGTACTGAGGATACCCTCGGGGTCCCATGTTTTGGATTGGCTCCAGAGATGGTTGGTTCCGAGGACTGTTCGGTCAAGCCATGACCCCAGGTTTGTCTCGGGTTCAAGGTTAGGGGTAACCCCCCCCGGTACTGGCACGAGGGTCATTAATACCCAATAGCCCAGGAGCAATATTGCGGCGGCACTGGTCTGGGCACGTGGCGAAAAGTGGATGAACAGTAATGACGCGATACCATAAACTACGGCAATGCGCTGTAAAACCCCCGGGATACGGAGTGTACCGAGCTGATAATGCCCCAGCCCGATAATGAACATCCCCAGGGCTGCGCCCAATGCTGCAAACCCCAGCCATTTCCGGATATTGCGATGACGGGCGTGTTCAAACTGCCTCTGATTCAGCACTTCCCGCATAAAAACAGCGGTGGTGGCGATACCCAGCAATACATAGTGGACCCTCAACAGCCCTTCGGCGCCTTCAAACTTAAATTTTGGAAAAGCGGCGAGGAATAACCCTAAGCCAAATATGACGGCCGTCCGATAGGCAATTTTCCGATGGATGGAACTGCCGGCGTCCACGTTGTCTTTCCGCCGGCCAAGTGCCATAGAAATCGAAACCCCTACAATAAATAGAAAGAAAGGGAAAATCCAGTCGGTAGGCGTACAGCCATGCCAAACGGCGTGCTTCAATGGTGGGTAAATATTGCCCCAGTCGCCGGGGTTATTGACCAGGATCATCCCTGCAATCGTCATGCCGCGGAATACGTCGAGCGATAAAAGGCGGGTATTGATGGTTTCCATACGTCTCTTTTAGGTTTTGGAGTGGTTTAAGGCTCAATAGACTTATTCGGATTGTATAAAAAGAAATTCCTTTTACCCCTGAGGGGGATTGAGGCTGTCTCACAAGTCCTGGGGATGTGTAAAAAGCCTCCGGCATATCATTTGGCGGCTTGCGAAAATTCTTTTAAACGCCGGTTTTGTTGATGTTGCGAAGCAAAATCAACAAAACCGGCGTTTAAAAAATATTCTGAGGTTGTGTAAAAAGTATTCCGCCGCTTACGGCGGCGAAAAAAAGTTTTGAAAGAACACTGTTTTCACTGATTTCGCGAAGCGAAATCAGTGAAAACAGTGTTCTTTCAAAATGTTACCTGGTGGCGTCAGCCGCCAAATGAAAGCCTCCGGCCTTTTTACACAACCCCATACTTGTGAGGGTTTAGAATAATATTTTGTGCCAGGGCCAGCGAGAGGACTTTTTACAAAAGTGCGGGTTAAAAATAGTTATTTTTTGCCCATAGATGCCTTTTTTCCATTGCGTAGCCGGGCTACGCTCCCTCAAAAGAGCCTTTGTACGGACAAAAAAACGCGTTTGCCCCGCCATACGGAACTATCGGCGCAGGTTTAATCCTTAATATTCCGTTAAAGCAACCGGGTGTAACCATAGCGAAAGCAACTTTTTATGTCTGGAGGCCGTCTATTATATAGGTTGTGTAGTTTTTACCGGCTCATTTTGATGGAGAGATAGGGGGGTAAAAAAAGGTACTTTTTTTTTCGGGCCGCCCTGCTGCAACAATCGCTTTGGGAAGTACCTTCAGGTGGGCCTTTCCGAACGTATTTAAGTTCAAAACAAATCGCTTAAAACCGCCACGATTATGAAAAAAGCAATGCTGATCAGTATTCTGGTATGTAGTCTTTCCTTGCTGTTGTTTGGGCAGATTGGTTTTGGCCAGACGGCCAGGGTAGCTACGGAAACGCTATCGCTTCCCGAGTTTCGCGGTATCAGCCTTGGGATCAATGCTGTGGTAAGCATCCGGCAGGGGGAATTCCAGGAGGTGGTGGCCCAGGGGCCGGGAGCGGCATTGCAGGATATCAGCCTTGAAGTAAAGGACGGTATCTGGGATATCCGCTACTCCAGCCGCGGCCAGTGGGCAGATACTATCAGGATAAGTATTGTTGTAAAACGGCTTACCTCACTTGCGATTGGGGGTTCCGGGGCGATTATTTCGGATCGGCCTTTAAAATTATCCACGGCACTGGAATTATCCCTCGGGGGATCCGGGAGTATCGAATTGAGCGGTACGGCACCTGAGCTGCGGGTAAACCTTGCGGGGAGCGGAAAGATTAACGTGGAGGGCCTGGAAGTACAAAAAGCGACCATTAGCGTTGCCGGAGCGGGAGAAGCACGGCTGACGGTAATCAATATGCTGGAAGCCTCTATTGCCGGGAGTGGGAAGGTATGGTACAACGGCCCTGCACAGGTCAAATCTTCAGTTGCAGGTTCGGGATTTGTACGTCAGATCAACTAATTCTGCTCCAGCCCTCCCAGGATTTTTGCTGTTTTTGGATGAACCTGCGCATTGGTTCATGCCCGGGTTGCTGTAAAAGGGGGTCATTTTCCAATATTTTTTCTGCTACCATACGAGCGGTTTGTAATATCGCGCTATCCTGTGAGAGATCGGCAATGGCCAGTTGGACGATCCCGCTTTGCTGGGTGCCCTGGAGGTCTCCTGGTCCCCGGAGGCGTAAGTCCGCTTCGGCGATTTCAAAGCCGTTGTTGGTACGTACCATTGTGGCGATCCGTTCCCTGCTTTCTGCGCTGAGCTTGTGCCCGGTCATGAGGATACAGAATGACTGCTCTGCGCCCCTGCCTACGCGTCCGCGCAATTGATGGAGCTGGGAGAGGCCGAATCGGTCGGTATTTTCGACAATCATGACAGTGGCATTCGGGACGTTGACACCCACTTCGATGACGGTAGTTGCGACCATGATTTGGGTTTCGCCCCTGGCGAAGCGCACCATCTCCAGGTTTTTGTCGGCAGGTTTCATTTTGCCGTGGACGATGCTGAGTTGATAGGTTGGCTGGGGGAACTCCCGCTGCAGTGCCTCGTACCCCTCCATGAGATTGAGCAGATCCAATTTTTCGGATTCTTCGATCATTGGATATACGACATAGATTTGGCGTCCGAGGGCAATTTGTTCGCGCATAAATTCGATGGTGCGCAGGCGGTGATTTTCGTTGCGGTGGAGGGTTACGATTTCCTTTCGGCCTGGGGGCAATTCATCAATCACCGAGATATCGAGGTCGCCGTAGAGGGTCATGGCGAGGGTCCGGGGAATGGGCGTTGCGGTCATGACGAGTACGTGCGGGGGTAGGGGCTTGCTTTTGGCCCACAGCTTTGCCCTTTGGGCTACGCCGAAGCGGTGTTGTTCGTCGGTTATAGCAAGTCCGAGGTTCAGGAACTCCACATTTTCCTCGAGCAGTGCGTGGGTCCCGATGAGGATGTGGGTATGGCCTGATTTCAGGCGATCCAAAACGGCTTTTCGGGTTTTGCCACGAATGCTTCCGGAGAGGAAATCTACCTGAATGGGGGAATCTTTCAGGTAGGCGGTAATGGAATGGAAGTGTTGTTGTGCGAGGATTTCGGTAGGGGCCATCATAGCAGCCTGAAAGCCGTTATCGAGCGCCATAAGCATGGTCAGCAGGGCAACCATTGTTTTGCCGCTGCCGACATCGCCCTGCAGCAGGCGGTTCATCTGAACCCCTGTGCCGAGGTCGCGGCGGATTTCCCGTAGTACGCGTTTTTGTGCATTGGTGAGCGCGAAAGGAATATGGTGGTGATAGAACCCGTTGAAAAAGTCGCCGATTTTTTCAAAAATATATCCGCGGACTTCGGCCTTGCGCATGCGTTTGAGCTGGAGGAGGCGGAGCTGTAGGAAAAAGAGTTCTTCAAATTTGAGTCGGTTGCGGGCTTTGTCGAGTTCTTCCTGGGTCCTGGGGAAATGGATACATTGAAAGGCTTCCCACCTGGAAGGGAATTTGAACCGTTGGACGATTTCAGGGGAGAGGGTTTCCGGAAGGTCTTCGGGGGTCAGTCGTTCCAGGAGGGATTTCATGAGGCGACGCCTTGCCTTATGGTCGAGTCCTTGTGCGTTGAGTTTTTCTGTACTTGGATAAACGGGTGCGAACGAAGTGGCGGCTTGTAGATTCTCTTCAGCGGCAGGCTCTATTTCGGGATGGCTGATGCTCCACTGGTCGCGGAACTCCTGGGGTTTTCCATAAATGACATATTCCTTACCGATCTCGAGGGTGCGTTGGAGAAAGTAAAATCCGGAAAACCATACGAGCTCCAGTGCCCCGGATTCGTCTCGAAACTGCCCGACCAAACGGCGCTTTCGACCTTCCCCTGCAAACTCCAGCCTACGGAGGACTCCCCTGAGCTGAACTGCGCCCGATTCTTCCTGGATGTCGCGGATACGGTGAAACTTGGTTTTGTCTATATAACGGAAGGGGAATTGATAAAGCAAGTCCCTGAACATAAAAATTTTGAGTTCTTTGTTCAGTAGCTCGGCTTTTTTGGGGCCGACGCCTTTGAGATACCCGATCGGGCTTGCCAGCAAATCCTCCATCGTCTTAAGGTTTTTGGGGGGTGGGACGTTGTATTCCCCTGTCGAGGGAATCATAGAAGGATGCGAGATAAGCAAGCATATCGTTTTTTGATGGACGGCCCAGGTATTTAAAGCCCATTATTGTTGCTTCGAAGGCTTTTCGCTTGCTTTTGAACTGCTCGATAGCCGGGTACAGGGAGGTATCCGGGATATCGGTCTGAATGAATATCCGTTCGCGGATGTTGGCCTGCCCATAGTCGGCATTTGGCCGGGCATAAGAAGCGTTTACCAATCCGGAAAAGTCAAAGTCGAACGGCACGATGATTGGGGGGCTACCACTTTTGGGCTTTAGCATGAGCAGGTTCCGCAGCAGCATCAGCGACCAGTCGGTGTTTCCGATAAAATATTGAAAGAGAACAACCTGCTCGGGATTGCCTTCCTGGAACTGGTCAGGCTTCATCGCATAGCAATCCGCACAGATTTTTGCATCGAACCGTTTGGCAAGGGCAGCTTCGTCTTCCATCAGGATCGCCCAGGCAGAGATTTTTTCCCCGGTTTTAGGGTCAAGGTAGCGGACTTTGCAAAGTTGTACACGAAAGTGAAACGGGCTGAGTTGTTCGTAAAGTTTATAAACAAGGTATTCGCGGAGGAGGTATTCTTTGCCGGCCGCTCCATTCAGGCAATGCGTAATGAGCTTGTACTCATCGTCACCAGACAATCCCCGCGCTTTGAGGTCAGCTTTGGGAAAGTTGAGTTTCAGCGGGGGGAATTGGCAGACTCTCCGGCGATATTTCCCCCTTGATCTGATTTTGATTTCCCAGGCTTCGCGTTGTTTTTTTTCCGCTGAAAAAGTCAGGGTGGCTGGTTGGTAATCGTTGGTATTCCGTTGTGCGCGCAACGACTGCAGGTCTGTTGCAAGGTCTATTTCCAGCAGGTCCGTACGGCCGATGTAGTCGAAAAAGGAGATGGCCTGCTGCGTCCATACTGATTGTAGCGGACAAGTCAAACAAATGAGTGTACAAACGAAGCGGGCGAAAAAGTTCATACTTGACTTTTTTGGCAAAACCAATTAGGTATTGATTAGGTTCATTAACAGACTTGTTGCGCCAGGTCGGTGTAGTGGGAAAAATACGATATTTTTTGTCCACACGAAGGCTTTTTTATGGAAAAGTGCCAGGCTATTTGACCGGAAAAAGGCATCATGTGGGTGGAAAATGGCCATCAAAATCATTTTGGAATGCGATAAATTATTGATTGTGTAAAAAATCTTTCGCTGCCTTTGGAGGTGAAAGATTTTTTACACAACCCCGGCCTTTTCCCGCAGCCCCGGGCAAAAAAGAGGTGTGGTAACTGCGATAATCGCAACGCAAGAAGGCTAATGATTCGTCTCATCGGAAACGATAATAATTGCGTTGTACTTGTGAAGCTGTTCAGGTCGGTATTCTGCGACAAACATTAGGGAAGAGTTTTGCTTTTTCATGGTTAACTGGTTTTTAGCAAAAATCAGCGTTTTTAGCTAAAAAAGAAGCCATTTTTCACGGTGTCGGTACTCCCTTTATAATCCCGGTTCAAAGTCGTTTTTGTGATTCAAAATTTTGAAAACCAATTTTTTAAAAATGAACTTTGCGGTGTGTTTTTTTCATTTTCAAGAAACGGCATAGCCTTTGCCGGATAAATATTTTTCCTTCTGAGCGTTGGCGATGGAACGATAGCATCCTTAAAAATTATACTTTTGCAGGAAAAGAAACTCACATCTATGTTCACCATCAATATTTACCTGCGTTTTGCCATCATGGGCCTGCTAATGGCCATTGGTATTGCCCTTGCCATTTTATTTGGATTCTGGTATGCTTTCCCGCTATTTCTTGGTTTCGTGATATTACTGGTGGGGTATCTGCTGCTGGGTACGGTACAATCGGCAGCCATGGTCATGCAAGCGGGCGACCTTGCCGCAGCCGAGAAGCGCCTGGCCCTTACCCTAACGCCCCGTTTACTGTACGTGACAAACCGCGCGTATTATTTTTTGCTCAAAGGTTCGATTGCGATGGCCAATAAGCAGACCGAAGCCGGGGAGGCATGGCTGCGGAAAGCTCAGATGCTGAAGCTGCCGTCCGATAATGAGAAGGCGATGATCGAGCTGCAGTTTGCCAGTGTACATTTAAACAAGAGCCACTGGAAGCAGGCCGAGACGCATTTGCGGAACATCAAGCAACTGAAAGTAACGGAACCGATGCTCAAAGAACAGATTGTCCAACTGGAGAAGGTGCTTCAGCAGCAGGGCCAGATTAAAGCGGCCAACCGCATGGGAATGACACGTGGTGGGCAAATGCCCCTGAAGCCCGGAGGCAAGCGCCGCAGGCCACCAATCCGTTGAAGCCGGAAATGTAAAAAGGGACGGGGCATTTTGCCTTATCGCATCGGGATTACAGGAGGTGAAAAATTACTTCACCACGAAACCATTTCCAAAGGGTTGAGCAGGGCAAACAAACATGAGCTCCCCTTTCTCGTTTTCAGCGGTGAGGATCATGCCCTGGGATTCTATGCCCCGCAGTTTGCGTGGTGCAAGGTTAGCAACGACAAGTACCTGCCGGCCAATGATTTTTGCCGGATCAAAGTGCTGTGCGATGCCCGAAACGATGGTGCGCTCCTCGCTACCCAGGTCCACTTTCAGTTTGAGTAGTTTATCTGCCTGTGGCACTTTTTCCGCTTCGAGGATCGTCGCGGTGCGGATATCGAGCCGGGCAAAATCATCGTATTGAATCTCTGCTTTGAAGGGTTCTCTTTCCTGTGCTTTTTCCTGTTCCATGATATTTTTGAGTATGTCTTTTTGACGTTCGATAATCGCCAGTCGGCTGAGGTCTTTCCGGTCGTGTATTTTGGGAAACAAGACTTCGGGGATGCCGATTTGATGCCCCGACGGTATGATGGGGCGCCCGGCTGCGATGTTTTGCAGCACTTGTTCCAGCTCCCCACGCTGGACTGGCGGCATACCGACCAGTTTACGGATGCGTGGCGAAGTGAAGGGGATAAACGGTTCGCACAACAGCCCGAGAAGGGCGACGACTTCGAGGCAGACCGACATCGTTTCAGCGATGCGGGGGTCGCCGGGGTTTTCCTTATACACTGCCCAGGGTGCACGTTCCTGAAGGAAAGTATTGCCAAAGGATGAGATTTCCATGAGTGTCTGGCAAGCGGATTTGAAGTTGAAGGCTTCGAGTTCGTCGGCGAGGCGCTGAGCGAGGGAATATGCGTCGCCGAGCAGTTCGGGCAGATTTACCGGGGTTTGCGGAGTGATGCCGCCAAAGTATTTTTCTGTTAGGACGACCGCACGGTTGACGAAATTCCCCAGGTTATCTGCCAGTTCTTTATCGTGGAAATCCACAAATTCGTCCCATTTGAAATCCGCATCCCGGTTTTCGGGCAGGTTTCGGATGAGGGCGTAGCGCAGGGCATCCTCTTTATTCGGAAAATCTTTGAATGCTTCGAGGTAATCGTGCTGTTCGATGCCCCAACCCTTGGACTTGGAAAATTTTCTGCCTTCGAAGTTTAGGAATTGGTTCGCGGGTACGTTCCGGGGAAGGGCAAACCCTCCGTACGCTTTTAGCATCGCCGGGAAAACGATACAGTGGAAAACGATATTGTCTTTGCCGATAAAGTGGATGAGTTCGACATGATCCCCTTTCCAGTAGCTTTCCCAGTCCTTTCCATTTTCCAGTGCCCATTGCCGGGTAGAAGAGATGTATCCGATAGGAGCATCGAACCAGACATAGAGGACTTTACCCTTTGCTTCCTCATCTTGGAGTGGTACAGGAATACCCCAGTCGAGGTCCCGGGTAATTGCCCTGGGTTGCAGGCCGCTGTCCAGCCATGACAGGCACTGACCCAGGACATGGTTCTTCCATTTGGCAGGATTGTGATGCGGTAGGCCGTCGAGTACTCCTTTCTCCAGCCATTCCCGTAGCCATGTCTCGTGTATGTCGAGCCGAAAATACCAGTGTTTAGTGGGGCGGAGTACCGGTGGTTCGCCGCTCAGGGTGGACTTTGGTGCGATGAGTTCGAGTGGGGAAAGGGCAGTGCCGCAACTTTCGCATTGATCTCCATAAGCTTCAGGATGGCCACACTTCGGGCAGGTACCGGTGATATAGCGGTCTGCAAGGAATTGCTGAAACGCTTCATCGTAGTATTGCTCTATGACCCTTTCCTCAAACTGGTTGCCCTGGGCATATAGTTTGAGGAAAAAATCCTGGGAGGTCTCGTGGTGGAGCACGGCGCTTGTTCGGTGGTAATAATCAAAGGAAATGCCCAGGCGTTCGAACGTATCCTTGTTGAGGGTATGGTATTTATCAATAATCTCCTGAGGCCCTACCCCTTCTTTTTTTGCCCGGATGGTAATGGCGGCGCCGTGTTCATCGGAGCCACAGACCCACAGGACATTTCTGCCCATCAGCCGGAGGTAGCGCACGTAAATATCTGCGGGCAGATAAGCACCGGCCAGGTGGCCAAGGTGCAGGGCACCGTTGGCGTATGGTAGTGCCGAGGTAATCATATAGGTCTTTTGCATGATTCCGGTTTTAGTCTGTAAACGAGTGCGAATATAATTCAATCCCTGCTTTCCGGTTGTGCATTAAGGCACGTTTCGGCACAAAAGCATATCTTTGTACCCGAAAAGCCATTAGAGCTGCTGTTCTGGGATCATCGTGGGCTAAAAAGGGCTGTCTTTTGTCCACACCGCATCTTTTTCGGTTGCGGCTGTCTCATAAGTATGCTGCCGCCTGCGGCGACAGCATAAAATTTTTTGGGGTTGTGTAAAAAGCCGGAGGCCTTCATTCGCCGCCGTAGGCGGTGGAATATTTTTCACACAACCTCAAAAAAATATTCTTTGGTGGCGAATGCCGCTAAATGCCTTTTGAGATAGCCCCAAAACTTTTTAAAACTTCGATTTTATTGATTTTGCGAAGCAAAATCAATAAAATCGAAGTTTTAAAAAATATTCTTTGGTGGCGAATGCCGCCAAAGAGTATTGAGACAACAATAGCTTGATTTTCCGACTACGCTGACCCGTTGCAACAGGCCTATTCAAACCGGCATTATGCGGATTAATCCCTTTCAAGCGTTTCTTCCGGTCCTGGACGGGGCAGTGGTTGATGAATCGCTGTTCACGTTGTTCAAGACTTCATTTGCGCAGTTGAGCCAGACCGGTCATTTCAGGATGCTGGACAGGCAGGGTGTTTTTATCTATGAAATAGAAAGGCCGCCACGGGTTTTCCGTGGCCTGATTGCTTGTGTCGCCATGGACGATTATCTGGAGGGCAACATCAAGAAGCACGAAATGACGATTTTGGCGAAAGAGCGGCTTCAAATGCAGCTTTTCGAAGCGCAACAGGCAATCATCAAGCCGGTTCTGGTGACGTATCCTTCGGATCAGGCTATTCAGGCGTGGTTTAAAGGCCTTGCCAACGGGGTGGAGCCTATCCTGGAAATAATGGTTTTGCCACAAATGGAAAAGCACCGGCTTTTTTTTATTCATGACGAGCCGAAAATCGGGGAGATTCAGGCACTTTTTTTAAACCGCCTGCGCGATGTGTATATCGCGGATGGGCACCATCGCTTCGCGGCGGCATCCCGGTTGTTTTTAGAGTCTCCTGAAAAACCTTTCGACCGGGTGATGTGCGCTTTTTTTGATGCTGATGATCTGGATATTCATAGCTACAACCGGATTATCTCAGGGCTCAACGGCCTTTCTGCCAAAGATTTCCTGCAACGTATTTCCCGGTATTGCGAAGTACGGCCCGTAGCCACCCCCGAGCCTCCGCACGCAAGGCACTCGATGCTGATGATACTTGGTGAAAAGTATTATGATTTGTGCTGGCGGAACGAATTGTTGAGGGTATATAGCGATAATCCGTTACTGCTCGATGTCCAATTGCTGAATGAGAAGATATTATTGGATATCCTTGGGATCGAAGATGTGCGCAAAGATCCAAGGATTGTTTATATAGAAGGCCCCGCAGGTATAGGGGCACTCCAAGAAGGTATCTTGGAAATCGGAGAGGGAGTGGCTTTTGTGCTATATCCTATTGATTTTGATCATCTTATTTCAATGTGTGACACGGGCGCGATACTGCCGCCCAAGTCCACCTGGTTTGAGCCCCGGCTGAAACCCGGTTTGATCGGATGTTCTTTACAGGCGTCAAAAAAAGGTCATTATGCGTAAGATAAGTGCTGATTTCATTTGCCCGGTAAATGTACCCCCAATTCCGGAGGGAGTGTTGATTACCGATAATGATGGACGTATCCTCGCAGTAGAACCGTCGCGGTCCGGGCATGACCCTGCAAGCCTGGAGGTCCATCGGGGGATTATTGTCCCGGGTTTTGTCAATACCCACTGCCATCTGGAATTATCCCACTTGAAAGGACGCGTAGCGACAGGTACCTCCCTGCTGCCCTTCCTTTATAATGTAGTCGCACTCAGGGAAACTGAAATGCAGGAAATCCTCGAAGCGATTGCAAGGGCAGATGCAGAAATGTTTGAAGGGGGGATTGTGGCCGTAGGCGATATTTCAAATAAAACGGATACCGTTGACCTGAAAGACAAGAGCCGCCTACGGTATTATACCTTCGTGGAAATGTTCGATTTTCTTCAGGATCACCAGGCAGAGGATACTTTCTCCAGCTATTTTGAAGTTTTCGAACAACAGAGTACAGCCAACGGCAACCAGAAAAGCTGTGTCCCGCACGCACCTTATACGGTTTCCAGGAAGTTATTTGAGAAAACAAATGCAGCCAACCAGGCCGGACAGACAATCAG
>Ga0068876_10002504_pt1 | contig 13560 bp, 11 predicted proteins | sample NOAtaG_6_FD_66442 | JGI IMG/M metagenome (GOLD analysis project Ga0068876, IMG submission 66442) | Freshwater lake microbial communities from Lake Erie, under a cyanobacterial bloom - NOAA_Erie_Diel5S_2200h metaG | ecosystem: Environmental > Aquatic > Freshwater > Lake | place: USA: Ohio, Lake... | reverse complement strand
ATTCCTTTTCCACGCTGTTTTACGCCACCGGAAATTTTCTCCAGAAAACTCTTCGACAAATCGTGGTCAATATCCAGTTCTGCGTCGCGCGTGAGTTTAATAGTATAAGCAGATGCTTTGCGATATTCGTGCGTAGGGAAGATGTGCGACAAACAATAGCGGATGACATCATCCAGCAACATGACGTATAATTCTTTTCCTTTAGACGGTAGTACCACAAATCGCGAAAGCTGTTCTGTCGGAACTTCCATCAATGCAAAGCGATTTTTCTTGGTCGGATCAACTCGCAGTAATTGAATACAGAGATAGATCGATTTATCTTTCAAATAAGGGAACGAAGGCGCCGTGTCGAGCATGATTGGAAATAAATTCGGCAACACTTGTTCGTCAAAAAAATCTTTAACCCACAATCCTTGCGCGGCATCTAATTGTGATTCATCGATAATGTGAATATGATGATCTTCGAGTTCCGCGATGATGTTTTTATAGATCGCATCAAAACGTCGTGAAGCAGCGAGGTAACGTCGTTGAATTTCATTCAACAAATCCTGCGGAGCCTCACCTAAAACATGCTCTCCTTTTTTGCCCAAATTCGCTACACGTCGTATGGTTGCAACGCGCACACGAAAAAACTCATCGCGATTATTCGAATAGATGCCAAGAAAGCGTAAACGCTCAATCAAAGGATTTCTTACATCTTCTGCTTCCTGTAAAACACGATCGTTGAACGATAGCCAGCTTAAATCACGATTGATTAGTGGGAATTGCTTTTTCTTCTTGGCCATAGGGCTTAACGATTTACGCAAAAATAACGTTAATGCTCACTGTTGCGCTTTCTTAACGATTGTTTAACGAATCAGGTTGCCGGATTTTTGGGGAAGTCGAAATAGCGAATGACACCTTCCCCATCCAGCACATCCGTCCAGGAGTTGGTTTTGAAGGCAATTCCTGCAATTCCGCAGGTTGGCAGATTGTCAAGAGTTGCATTGCTAATGCGGTTGATCAGTTGTGTCAATACAGGATTGTGTCCGAAAACAACAGCTGATTCGTGTTGTTGATCAATTCCGGCAATGACTTCCAGATAATCGAAAACAGAAGACTCGTACAAGGAGTCGCGCAGTGCTATTTCCTCTGTGGGATAACGCAGGTGCTTTGCAAATATCAATGCTGTAGAGTACGCACGAATGGCGGGACTCGAAATAAATATCTCCGGTAACGGAATTGATGCCGCAGCCATTCTTTCCGGCATAAAACGTAAATCCTGATATCCGCGTTCATTGAGCGGACGTTCAATATCGGCTTGTTCTGCATCTGCCCAGGAAGATTTGGCATGACGAATCAACCACAACGTTTTCATAGAAATCTTCTTTTAACGCGCAGTTTTAATCAGCCAATCTTCGGGGTTCATCTTTCCAACTCCGCTCATCCACACTTCGAAGTGTAACTCTGTTTCTCCGTTTTCTTCGTTGGTTGTTACTTTCCCGATGTTCTGTTTCACTTTCACTTTGTCGCCTTGTTTCACAAATACTTCTTCCAGATTGGCATAAACGGACAGATACTCTCCATGGCGCACGATCACTAACCAGCCTGCACCGGGAATATTCGTTATGCCTGTTACTTCACCTTCAAATATGGCACGCGCAGGAGTAGACGGTGTTGTAGCAATATCGACACCATTGTTTTGCGTATAAACTCCGCTTAATACCGGATGAGGATGTTTACCGAATCGTTCCGTAATTGTTCCTTGTGAAACAGGCCACGGCAATGAACCTTTGTTGCCTGCAAAACTATTTCCCAAAGTTTTGGCTTCCGGAGTTAACTCAATTTTTGGTGGAGCTGTTCCCGGTTTGTCGGCGGGCTTGTTGCCTTCCGGCTTCCCGATTGATGTTGTCGTAGTTGGATTTTTAGGTTTGTTACGCTTGCGTTCTTCTTCTGCGGCTTTATCTGCAGCACGTTTAGCTTCTGCAGCAATCAAGCGTTGAATGGCCAGATCGATATCCGCTTTTTGCTGTTTCTTTTTCGCCAAATCGCTTTTCAGTTGCTGTTCTTTCGTTTGCAACTCGCGGTATGTTTTATCCTTTTCATCTTTCTCCTGAGCCAGTGTTACACGTTCGCTCTCTTGTTCGCCGAGCAACATTTTTTTCTCATTCTTTTGTGTTTCGAGCATGCGCACTTCTTCATTCAGAGCCTGATGTTGTTCACTGATTTTATCGGCTTGCAATCGGCGCGACTCACTGATTTGTTGCAAATATTTCATGCGCCGATAGGATTGATTGATATCAGACGCTGCAAAAAGAAACATCATGCGCTGAAACGGATTGCGGTTTTTGTAAGCAAACACAATCATTTGGGCGTAGTTCTTTTTTAATACTTCCAGATCGGCTTGTAAAGACGCAATGGAAGTGTTGATGCCGGTGATGTTGCTGTCGAGTGACGCGATCTCACGGTTAATGGTATTGATTAATTGCTCACGAGTTTCAATCTTCTTATTAATAACAGCTAATTGCGTTAACGATAACGTTTTGTTGCGTCGAGTTTCTTTTAAGAGTTTATCTGTCTCAGCAATTTCAGCAGCCAGATTTTTCTTCTGGTTTTCGAGCGTTTTTTTGTCTTTAACCGGAGCTGTTTTTTTGGTCGTTTTCTTCTTCGACTGAGCAAGTGCAACAGGCACTGCAATTGCAGTAATCAGCAGGGCAAGGACAAGAATACTACTTGCCTTGCTTGTTAGTATTGATCGGAGTGCAGTCATCTGGTAAAGAGAATGGGAATTGTTGAACCTGATTAATCTGAATTTTTTTGTATGACATTGAAAGCGTTGCCGACTTCTGTAAACCCTTAGCATAGAAGTTAGCTTGGTGCGGAAGCGCTAAAGAATCACCGGCATCAAAACCGGAATATTCTGCTGTAAATGTTCGGTTCTGTTCATCCAGAAACAAGATGCTTAATATTTTAAACGTTTCAGGAGCTAACGTTATTGTCTGAATAGGTTCTGATATTGGTTTTTGTCCTTCCAGAACCTTCTTAAGTTTTCGTTTTCTAACGGTGCTTAATACAAAACGGCAATCAGTGAAGTTGACAGAAGAACGCAGTTTATCATCTTCATCATAGAACGAAACGCTGTTACCAACGAGCAATGATTGCATCATGTCAAAGTCAACATCTGTTCCCAACATTTGACTTAAATAAGTAAAGTCGCCCGAGAAGCAGGAGTTGTCAAGGTAGTTGACAAAAAACACGGAATCTTTGGTAATAAGCACGCGTGCAACCTTAATGCCGATAACCGGATCCATTACATTCATCCAAATGATGCTATCGTAACGCATGCGTAGTGCAACGTCGAAACTGACAGGGTTCGCACTGTCGTCTTTCGCCTGGCAATTCAGTCGTGCCGACAACCAGTCGAATTTAAATTCACTCTTGCGCATATCATTAACAAGATTACGCGGCGCACGAGGGGTCAGTTTACAATTACTTGTCGGAGGCTTGGGCTCCTGAATCTTATTCCTGTTACGGCACGAAGTAGAACTTGTAACCGCGATTACGATCAGAAAAAGTAGAATATGTCGTATCAAAGTTTTACTCATTAGTCAGTAATGTTCCGCTGCTGATCTTGCGAAGAAGTTGAACTGAATTGTTTCCTGCAGCCTGCGATTTTTTCCATTCCACAAGCGCTTTATCAGGTTGGTTTTTGCGGTAGTAGCAATCGCCTTTCAGTTCCAGTGCTGCTGCGTGGTTGGTGCTTTTTGACAATGCCGCATCTGCCTGCTGAAGAGCAGTGTCAAATTCTGAGTTGCGGTAATTGATTCGTCCGGCAAGCACGATGTAGTCTGCATTGTTGGGTTCTTCCTGTAACAACTGATTCGTGTATGTTGTTGCTTTAGCCAACAGGATGTTGCGTTGCTGCAAAGACCATGCGTAAGCATACTTTACATCATTAAGTGCCGTATTGCCTGCAAGTAGTGTTTCTGCCTGCTTGTCGGACTGTGCAAATTGTTCTGCTCCTAATGCCGAAAAGAACAACTCTTTTTGTAATTCCTGTTGAGTCATTGAATCATTTACCACAAAACCTATACCTGTTTCAGCAATGGAAACGGCTTGTTTATACTTTCCGCTAATGCGCAGTGCTCGTGCGGAGTACAGATAAGCAACGGGTTGTGTCGGATATAAGGACAGTGCTTGTTCCGAGTCCTGCAGTTGCGAAGTGTTGTCGCTTATTGCATCATTTGCTTGTAATAGCATTAACCAAACGTCCCAGGATGTGTTTCCAAGCGCGATAGTTTGCTTAATGAAGGGGCGAGCTTTTGTATATTCCTTCAACGCGAAGAAGTAATGCCCTCTCGCTAAATGAGCGTGTGCAGAATTGCTGTTGACGCGCAACATGATTCGGGTTAACGAATCGACTTCTTGCCGGTCGACGGTGGTCCAATTACGAAGGGTAGAATCGTTGAGATAATGCCTGATCAGGTACTCGTACTTCAGCGTATCATGTCCTGCCAGTTCAAATGCCTGTACCGCAACTTGAAACGCGGCAGTCGGATCTGTTTTGCGTTTATCACCGGCCAGTAATAGTCTTGGGCCTACAGCGGTAGCATCTAATTCAGCAACTTTCAGATACTGTTGTTGTGCAAGTTCGTTACTGCCGATGCTCTCATAGTGTTTTGCTAAGGCTAACGGATAGCGTTGATCTTTTGGATGAGCGGCTGAAATGGATTTCCACGTATTTGTGATGCCGTCAATATCACCCTGTTTTTTATACACCGCGATTTTTGAAGCACACAAGGAGTCCGTCCAGCCGAATTGTTGTGCAATAACATCATACACCTTCAACGCATCACCAAGGCTGTTATTCTTAACCAGGCTTCGTGCCTGACGGTAACGCAGATCAACATTGTCGGGTTCAAGTTGTCCCATTGTTTTGTACACCGCTGCTGCACCCGCATATTGTCCGTTAGCTTCCAGCATTTCTGCATAACGCAGTTGAAACCAGCGATTATCAGGTTGTAGACGAGCCGCTGCTTTGCTGTAGGCAAGGGCACGATCAGGTTCGTTAAGCAATGCACATAATCCTGCAGCTTCGTATTGCGCTGCACCGTTGTTGGGATTCTTGTCGATGATCTTAATGAAAATGTCAAGTGCCTGCTTGTAATTTCCAAGCGACTTTTGAATGCAACCATCAATATATTGCTCTTGTTCGGCCGCTTCTTTAGCAGTAATTCCTCCGGGACGATTCGCTGTAGTGTCGAATCCTGACGCAGCAGATTTCTTGCTACAGGAAACCGCAGCAAGTGCAATAGTCAGAACCAATACACAGCGAATAATAAGCATGCTTACTATTTAATAATGTTATAATCACCAACGCTCAAATCAAAAGCCTTGCCATGTATTTCGGCATAGTTACCGACCATAGAATTGGCAATGCGCGCGTCTTTGATTTTAGAGTGTGTCTGAATAATTGAATTTGAAATAACGCAGCTTTCAATGCGAGTTCCCGCTCCGACTGAAACATGAGGGCCGATTACACTATTCACAATATGTGCTCCGTTTCCAATATAGCAAGGTTCAATGACTGTTGTGTTTTCCAAAATAACACCATCGCCTTTTAGTTCTTTCGAATTCGAGATAAATTCGAGATAACGTTGATTGGTATATACCGTGGCATCTTTGTTGCCACAGTCCAACCATTCGGTAACTTTGCCCGGCGCGAACTTTGTACCCTTGGTTTTCATGTTTTCCAAAGCGTTGGTTAATTGGTATTCTCCTTTGTCGCGAATGTCGTTGTCGAGCAGATACTGCAATTCGCCGCGTAGATAAGCGCCATCGTTAAAGTAGTATATACCGATGATGGCAAGGTCACTTACAAAAGTTTGCGGCTTTTCTACAAAGTCGGTGATGTTGCCGGAATGATCTAGTTTCACTACACCAAATGCGCGAGGATCTTCGATTTTTTGCACCCAAATAATTCCTTCGCGTGTGGTGTCCATCTTGAAATCCGCTTTGAATAGCGTATCTGCAAAAGCAACAACAACTTTGCCTTCCAAAACCGGAGCTGCACATAATATGGCGTGTGCTGTTCCCAATGCTTCTTCCTGGTACCAAATGCTTCCTTTTGCTCCTAAATCAGCAGCAATGCCGGTCAACATTTTTTCTACTTCAGCACCAAACGATGGTCCAATGATGAACGCAATTTCTTCAACCTTTTCGTTACACACTTTGGTAATGTCTTCTACAAGTCTTTGCACGATTGGTTTTCCGGCAATAGGTACAAGGGGTTTCGGCACCGTTAATGTGTGTGGGCGCATACGTTTGCCCATACCTGCCATTGGAATAATAATTCTCATAAGTTCTACTTAATCAGTTGTGTTATTGTTTTCCTGTGTGACCAAATCCACCCGATCCGCGCTCTGATTCGTTGAGCTGATCGGTTTCCTGCCACGTTATTTGTTCATGTTTTGCAATTACGAGTTGTGCTATGCGTTCTCCATCCTGCACAACAAAAGGTTCGTTAGAAAGGTTAACCAGGATAACTTTGATTTCACCGCGATAGTCGGCATCAATTGTTCCCGGGCTATTCAGAACGGTAATTCCGTTTTTAGCTGCAAGTCCGCTTCTTGGGCGCACTTGTGCTTCGTAACCTACAGGAAGTTCTATATAAAGGCCGGTTGGAATAAGTGCGCGTTGGAGAGGTGCCAGTGTCACAGATTCTTCAAGGGTTGCGCGCAAATCCAGTCCTGCTGCAGCATCAGTCGCATAAGCAGGCAGAGCGTGTTTGGAGCGGTTAATTACGGGTACTTTAATCATCATGCGAAGTTACCGAATTTAGGGGTTAGGTGATTTTGATGCTCTGCTGCGCGACAGCAACTGTTGCGGCTTTTCCCGCATCCATAAGACAGCTAGAAAAAGCAGCAACATGATGTTGCCTGTAATCAGATTTATTAAAAATGAATCAGGCGCTACGATGCGATAAACCAAGTAAAGTATTACTGCAAGCAGTATGTAAAATAGAATCTTAGAAACCGGATAAGCCACCGGATAAAATTTCTGTCCGATGAAATAAGAAGCCACCATCATACATCCGTAACACAATAACGTCGCCCATGCAGATCCCATATAGCCTCCTATCCATTCATTTTGCATCGGAATCCACCAGGTGTTTAATGAGATCGTGATAATTGCGCCGGCAGTTGTCAACCACATCCCGAATTTTGTGCGTCCTGTTAGTTTGTACCATATGGAAAGATTGAAATACATGCCGAGAAATAAATTCGCCAGCATCAGAATTGGAACAACGCCCAATCCAACTCGATAAGCCTCTCCAACGAAATATTGAATCCACGACAGATTTACTGTGGTGCCTAAAAAGATCACCAGACAAAACAACACAAACCATAACATCACATCCGCGTACATCTCCCGCGCATTATCATCTTTTTGTTTCGCGAAGAAAAACGGTTCTGCAGCATAACGAAACGCCTGAATGAAAATCGTCATGAGAATTGAAATTTTATAGCAAGCGCCATAGATGCCTACTTGCGTTTCTCCGATTCCTTCGGGCAAGAGGTACTTCAATAGAATTCTGTCTAGCGTTTCATTCGCCATTCCTGCAAGTCCCACAATTAGCAATGGCAAAGCGTACCGTAACATCTTTGTAAATAAGGTACTGTCAAATACACCGCGCACACGTCCTAATTCCTTTGAGAGTAGTACAAGTGTAATCGCGTTTGCAATAAGATTCGCTAGGAAAGCGTAACCGATACCGATGTTAGGGTCGTAAATGCCGGCAGCAAATGAGCCGGGATTATTTTCGTAAGCGTGCTTACAATATCCGATGAAGAAAAAGTTGAGACTTAAATTCACCAGAATATTCAGAAACTTAATTCCGGCGAAACGAGCTGCTTTGTTCTCTTCCCGTAATTTCGCAAAAGGAATGGCCGCAATAGCGTCTGTTGCGATGATGAGAATGGCCCACACAACAAAATCTGCGTGGCCCGGATAACGAAGGGTGCTTGCAATAGAATCGGCGAAAAACAAAAATGGCAGAGTGAGTACAGCGGTAGAAATTAGCAATGAACGTAAAGCAGTACTGTATACGCGTTCTTTATCCGGCGTGTGTGCCGAAAAGTGAAACAACGCGGTTTCCATTCCATAAGTGAAAATGATATTGAAAAACGAGATGTAGGCATAAAATTCGGTGTTGGTTCCGAAATCCGCCGGTGCACCGAAAATGTAAGTGTAGAATGGCACCAACGCATAGTTGAGCAGTCGCCCGACAATGGTGCTTAATCCATACACAGCAGTTTGTCCTGCTAATTTTCTAAGTGCGTTCAAGACAGCTAACCTCCAATTAACGAAGATCACTGAAAAAGGCAAGCCGAAAGAATGCTGCTTGAGGAGGTTTTGAACCGCTCAGCGTTGAAAATCAAGGCGCAAAAGAAAGGCGGACACAAGGTCCGCCTGATATTATTTGCCGGTAAAGGCTGCTTTTCGCTTTTCAAGGAAGGCTGCGGCACCTTCTTTAAAGTCTTCTGTACCGCAACAGCGCCCAAACGAATCGATTTCGAATTCAAAACCATCAGTCCCATCTTTGTAATGCGCATCTACACATTTCACGATTTCACTAATCGCGAAAGGTGCTTTGGTGATGATTTTTTGAAGAATTTCAACACACTTCGGAATCAACTCTTCCGGCTTAACGAGATAGTTGCACAGTCCTACACGGTAAGCATCAGCAGCGCTGATAATATCGCCGGTCATCAATAATTCCGTGGCGCGACCGCGACCAATGTGCTGTGTTAAGCGCTGTGTTCCCCCATATCCCGGGATCAAACCAAGATTTACTTCCGGCTGACCAAAACGCGCCGCTTCGGAAGCAATACGCATGTGACAAGCCATTGCCAATTCGCAACCTCCGCCCAATGCATAGCCATTTACTGCTGCAATAACAGGTTTTGGGCACATTTCAATCAATTTGAAAATGGCATTACCTTTTTCGGAAAATGCACGTCCACCGGCCTGATCCAATCCTACAAATTCAGAAATGTCAGCTCCTGCGACAAACGATTTGCTCCCAGATCCTGTAACAATTACTCCTTTTATTTCAGGGTTCGCAATAATATGCTGAAACGCATGCTCAAGTTCACTCATAGTGGCTTGATTCAATGCATTTAATTTATCCGGACGATTTACCGTTAATGTGCAAATTCCTCCTTCAACTGTCAATAAGATATTCTGATAATTCATGATCATAATTTATTTAACGGGGCGAATATAAGGCATATTCGTTACCGTAATTTGGTTTTTCGACGAGTCCGAAAGCGAAGAGAATGATTGTAATAATGTTGCGGAATACAGCGCAACAAACTACTTCTGTAATAAGACGAATCCGGCTTTGAAATTCATCGTTACAACTTTCCACGGAACTAAAATGTCTTCGCCCAAAATGCCGTATAACGTGCTTAATGCATCTTCACTCGGATTAACTTGAGCAATTCCTGTTTTAATCACGCCTACGTTTCCGCCAATTTCATATCGTGCATTTTTGAAACGAACCAATTTTGTTTTTTGCGTGCCTCCGGCTCCGCCGATTTTGCCTTCTGATGTTTTAGTTTTACCTAAAGAGTCGTTGTAAACAGCAATGAAGCGAGAGTTAAAAACAGAAACCCCGGCGCCGGTATCAAATACGTACGGATGTGTACTTCCGAAAAATGTAGCCGATATGAACGGCATGTTTCCCATGAAACCTAAATTTCGAACAGTTGAAGTAGTCGGTTGTTCAGGACTGATAATGTTGCCGTTATCATGTATTTGAATTTCCTCCAGTTGTTGAATTACCGGCATTCCTATAATTCCTCTGATTTTATACAACCCTCCGGCAAACTTCAAGTCTGCATCAGGTAATACTATAAACAGCACGTTATAAAACGTTGCATTACCAAGTTCTAATTGGTCGCACACTGCAAGTTCTGCATTAATGCCGGCGCGTGATGAAGTAGCCACGCGCATTGTTGCACCAAGCATTTTTAGTTGCATTCGTTTCGCCTCGGAAGCACTAATTGCAGAGATATTGGCGCCGGTATCAAAAATGAAATCTGTTTTGCGATCATTAACTTTCACGGGGACTTTAATTTCTTGGGCAATGTCTCGATGAAACTTAATGGTAACTGTGCCGCTACGTTGAACGCGTTGCGCGGGCGTGTTTCTGGTCGCTTTGGTGATCGTGCTGAAATTGTTCATCTCCACGAGTTCGCCGGCAGCCAAGTATGCTTTGTATTCCGACAAAATAATATTCGTTACAGAATCTGCTGTGGCATATTGTGTTGCTCTGAAACTGTTCTGTGCACGTAGAACCAATAAGTCGAGCCGCAACGAATCGTGGAGATTAGAATACGTAAGCGTGCTATCAATTAAACTATTTGCAAAGTCGGATGATTGGAAAAGTGAAGCCTCCCAGCAAGAGAAGTAGTTCCTGTCGTCGCTGTTTAAATGCGGCGCGTACACCGGTAACGAATCGCGGAACATAAAAAATTCCGATGCGTGTAAAAGACGATACAAGCCGGCGGAGTGCTGACCATAAAGGCCACAAGAGCACAGTGCAGCAAATATCAGCAGCGAAAATTTCTTCATGGCAAAGGCGACTTAATTCTTTTCCAACTCCAAAAGAATGCAAACGAGATCAAAGCAACCGCTGCCAGAATCAGCAGCAGCATGGAGGTTTTATTTACAGGCCCAACTACGGGTAAATCGATTTCATTTTGTTTAAAGCCTGCAACGCGGTAATGAATTTTCCCTGAAACACTAATAGAGTCTATGGTAAACGTGGTGTTTTGATCTGTTGTCAACTCCAGGGAATCTATGTTTTTGCCTGCGCTGTTGCGAACATACAACCAAGAAGCATACCCTTGCGATGGCGTTAACTCAATTGAGGATGATGATCCGGGCTGTATAATTGTTGTGTCCGGCTTACTAGGTTCACCGCGCCACCATGTGCGACTTACACGAATCACATCGTAATTATTAAACACTTTGCCGAAATACACCTCAAGCGTATAAGGTTCGTAGTTACCGGGCTCATCAGCATGTGCGGTAAATCCCCAAACACATAGCGCAAATAGCACAAATAGTTTTTTCATGGTAAGAGTTAATTTACGACGTAATTCCTTTTGCGAGAATCTTGGTCTATAACTTGCATATATCTTTACAGCATGCAATTTAAGGATCGCTATCGATATAATCCCGAAAAAGATCTTCTTGGAAAAGGAGGTTTCGCCAAAGTATTTATGGCATACGATACTTTGTTGGAGCGACCTGTGGCACTCAAGTTTTTTACCGCGGAAACACAACAGCGCTACACGATTCTTGAAGAAATCAAGCGCGTTATTCAATTGAATCACCCCAATGTCGTGCGTTATTACGACGTAACGGAATACGACACCAATTCTATTCATGGCACACCGATTAAAATTCAGGTCGGAATCATGGAGTATATCAATGGTGGGGAAGTGAAGGATTTTCTTGCGGAGAATAGAGACCGGACAACATTGAATAAAATGTTGGACGATATACTTCGGGGCATTGCGTATTTGCACAAGAGTAACATCATTCACCGCGACCTGAAGCCACAAAATATTTTAGTGCAAGTGAATGATGGAGATGCCGTTGCAAAAATTACTGATTTCGGTATTAGCAAAGTCATGAACAGTGGAGGTACTGCAACGGTTGGTCTCGTCGGCACTTTGGATTATATGGCTCCTGAACAGTTCGACTTAAAGAAATATGGTGAAGGAGAAAGTATAACGCATAAAGTTGATCTGTGGGCTTTCGGTGCATTAGCGTTTGAATTAATTACCGGCGAGAAGTTGTTGAATTCCGGTTCAGATGGCGTTTCAGAAAAGGCCGTTTCCTATTTGTTGAACGCCGATATCGACGAAAGAATTAAACAAGCCCCGAAAGAATATCATCCTTTATTAAAGGCTTGTCTTGTTAAGCATGCCGCTTCACGAATAGGCTCTGCTAAAGAATTACGGAGTTTGCTTCCCGGAAATACTGCCACAGTTGCTGATGCGCAGCCAACGCCAATAACACGACAAACGACAACTTCTTCAAAAAGTAACATTAAGAAATTTGCAATAGCGGCAGTTGTGTTCTTGTTTGTTGCTGCAGCTGTATTGTGGTGGTTGAATCGAGATGCGATAGAGCCGGTAGTAGCAAAAGAACCTGTGAAAACGGATACTGTTGTAACTGATACGGCAAAGCCTATAGTGAAAGATAGTGCTCCGACACCACCTCCTGTGGTGATTTCCGAGCCTCAGCCCAATCCCGAGCAACCGCGTTATTTTATTATTGATGCAACAACAAATGCGATGGCATCTTTAATTGTCAACAATCGGCCATTGGGTGGTTTTGAGATTAATAAAGCCAAACGTATCACGCTGGATGCCGGTAATCACGTGATTAAAGTAGTGGGTGCCAATCCTGCGGATATCATAGAACGCAGTTATACTATTAAGCCGGGGCAACTAGGCACGAAGCGCGCGGAGTTTTTCGATTTAGTGCAATTAATTAAAGATCGCGAGAAGAAGGAAGCAGAAGAAAAATTGAAAAATTGTTTAAAGTGCAAAGGAACAGGTGTGGAGGAATATGTAGTGGAAAACCCATGCCGCACTTGCTTAGGAAGGAAGATTACCACACAACCATGTCAGGTTCCTAATTGCACGGCAGGAAAAGTGGGCAACTACTGTTACGAATGCAAAGGCAATTCTATTTGGCGCGATTCCAACGGTAACATACAGCGCTGTGCGGTTTGTAAAGGAATGGGCTACTTGTATGAGGACTGCAAGAGTTGTGAAAACGGATTTGTTAAAGCACCGTGTGCTCCTTGCAAAGCTTCGGGTGTTGTGTTGGGTAAACGAACTTGTTTACACTAATTATTTCACACGTAAAATTCCGGTCATTACTCCGTTAAATTCTTCCAGCGGTCCGGATGGCATACTCGCTGCAACAGCAACAGGTTTCATGAGCTTGCAGCGATAATCTACTTGAATCGCCCAATCGGGGCTCATTTGAAACAAGGCATTAGTCGTTGGAGCAGAACCTCCTCCCGTTTCGCAAGGATAGCCCGGTTCTGAGTTAACTTCCATAATCTTGTAGTGTTGTCCTTTTTTCAAGACGAGAGGTTTCCCGGTATTATTCAAAATGTGCAGTTGACCACTGAATAAAAACTTAGTATTAGGGTCGGCAGTTATCGCAATAGTCGTGTCCTTACCATAGATTGTTATTGCACTATACTCCCATGTAAATACTATCGCATCGTTAACTTCAAGCGCGTTGACTGTTCGCCCTTGTGCGTAACGACCAAACATGAGGTAATTGGATTCTTCTCCATTAAATCGTTCCTGATAAACTTCGGCATAACGGTTGGCAAACTTTCCAGATATAATCACGAAGTTCGAAATACGAAGCTCCGCCCCATCTTTTAATAAATAAATCTGTTCCAGTTTTTCCGGGTCAGCATATTTTAGACGCGGATCATCAATATGTTTCTCGTAATACCAACCAATTTGTAAG
>Ga0068876_10002503_pt1 | contig 13566 bp, 14 predicted proteins | sample NOAtaG_6_FD_66442 | JGI IMG/M metagenome (GOLD analysis project Ga0068876, IMG submission 66442) | Freshwater lake microbial communities from Lake Erie, under a cyanobacterial bloom - NOAA_Erie_Diel5S_2200h metaG | ecosystem: Environmental > Aquatic > Freshwater > Lake | place: USA: Ohio, Lake... | reverse complement strand
AATTAAATCTGACACTAGTCCTTCCGAAATTAAATCTGACACTAGTCCTTCCGAAATTAAATCTGACACTAGTCCTTCCGAAATTAAATCTGACACTAGTCCTTCCGAAACAATTCAACCACCATTAGTAAAAAAACGAAGTGTTAAAAAAAAGCCTAAAGATACATCTAATATTTTACCAACAACTTCTGAAATTGAGAAAGAATTATCGCAAATTAATATACTTCCATCTCCATCAGGAGGTATAAATGAAATTAAATCATCTGGTACTGAACTTAAAAAACGCGTATCATTTACTTTAGCAGATGTGACACGAGCAATAGAGCTTGATATTGAAAATGATGAATAAATTCGATATACATTATGATGGATATTATGTAAATATCAAACGTTATTTATTACAATCAGTGATATTAAAAGAGTCGATATGTTATTTTTTATAAAAATTTACCCGACGACATCACCGAAAAATAATACAATTGAAGTTTTATAATCTATAATTAGAATTGCACATGTAGCTCAATGGCAGAGCGTTAGGCTTTTAACCTAACGGCTGTGGGTTCGAGTCCTGCCATGTGTAATTTTTTTATATGGAATATATACCTTCTACTAAAGTTGATTGTTTTATATTGGGAGTAGTATTTGATCCGGATAATATATTCTTATCCCGCATAACTTTCCATGAATTAAGACCACTCAGATTTTCATCTTTTATTTTTATTATTTTAGCTAATTCTGCAGAATAATATTGTTCTTCTTTTTTTATACTCTCGGCTTTAATATTTAATTCTTTTCGTAAATCATCCACTAATTTTTTGCTATTATTTAAATTATTTTCGGCAAGGTTCATATCACTTTTGGCAGCAGAATATAATTTGTTCATTTGTTTATAATTAGGCGCCTTCTTATTTGTAGCTAACATCTTATTCAGAGCTGCAACTTTTTTTTACTTTCGTTATATTTTTTTAAACTAGAATTAGCCTTTCCGGCATAAGTATTTATAGAATATGTTGCATTCATTAATCGTGTATGAAGATCAACTAATTTAATAAGATCTGGATCTATATATTTTTTTGTAATTAGTGTATGACTACCCAATATTGTTTTAGAATCTGCGATTGATTTTAATTTATTTTTAATATTTTCAATATTTTTGTTATTCTCATCGATTAGTTTAGTATATGTATCTATATTTTGAGTATATATGGCACTAGTTGAATTTTTGATATATGCAATTTTAGTGGCCTCTAATTTTGCTTGTCGTTCTTCTTCGGCAATTTTAACATTTAATAATTTAATATTAGCTTCAGAAACTACTACTTTACGTAATGCTTCTTCTTCAGATAATTTATCTTTTTTTATTTGCGCTTCTTTAACTGCATTTTCTACAGCTAATTTAATTTGTTTTCCTGTTCTATTTTTTTAGCAGCATTTTCAGCAATTTCTTTATCTTGTAATGAGTTTACAGCTTCTTCAGTTTGTATAGTTACTTCTTTTTTAGAAATATCCACATCCAAAGTATATACTTCGGATGTGGATTTAGATGATAGGACCAAAATTATTATAATTACAATTATAATAATGATTACTACACCAATACCTATAAATATCTTGTATTTTTCAATAAAACTAAAACTAGATAGGCCCAAATTAGCATCTTTATCAACCATAATTTATAAAACTTGATACATATGAAAGAAAAAAATATTAGAAAGGTATTATTTTAATAGAATAATTATGATTTAGTAGAAAATGAAACGCGACTAGTAGCAGATTTACTTCCACCGCTAGCAGCTCTTACTGCTGGCTGGATTCGTACATCTTTTGGTTTTTCGTGATCTCTCAATGAGTAATTTGCAACATTAGGAGTTTCAATATTTTGAGAAATCGGCGCATGTTGTTGAAATTCTGTATATTGATCACGTTCATAATTTTCTAAATTATCACGATATGCATTTTGATTTCCAGACGTCCATTCTTGACCCATAACTGCTAAACGATTATTCATTTTTAATTCATCTAGTTGAGTATTATCATAATATGTTTCCTTATTAATTTGACCCGCCAAAGATCGTGCATCATATTCATTACTAGTACCAATATTTGCACGAGCTCGTAATTCATCTAAATGAAGTATTGATTTTTCTATATTACGTTGTAGTTGTTGATATTCGTATGTTTTATCTGGTTTACCACTCATAAGACGACTAGTCTTGTCTTGTATACGATGGGATTCGTTATTTTCTAAAGTTTTCCAGAGTTCTGGATTATTTTTTTTAAATTGTTCTAGCGTCGTTTTCATAAGATGCATATCGTATTTATTTGTATCATTTTCCCAACGATCAAAAGTTTTATTGTCTACCTGGGAACGAATGCTTTCTACTTTTACAAATCGCAAATATTTATCGAGTAATTCTTCTATTTTTTTATTATCGCTCTCTTGTACAGCCTTTGGAAATTCTTTCCAAAAGTTATTTATCATAGGAGATGTTTCTATTTTAGTATCAAACATATTATTATCATATTCTAAATTTGGAGCAATATTACCCTCCCGTTTAACTGCAGCATCGCGAAATGATGTGAGTAATGGATTTAATTTTTTGTTATCTACAGATAAATTGGTGATTGGTCCACCAGGAGTCCAACCAGTATTACTAATACGACTTACTTGTTCATTTACAGAATTAGATGGAGAATATATTTTTTCATTATGATCCTCATCATTTATGATAGATTTATATCTACCTCCTACACCTTGCTGTTCCTTATATGCAATATTATTTGCAGAATGAACTAATTTAGCAGATTGGATTTCTCCATCCGGACCTATCATTAATCTACGCATAATTTCTCCATCCCGAGAATTTAATTTATGATATTTACTCATGGATTCACCTTTGCCATTTGTTTGCGCCATTTCATCAAGTATATCTTTTGAACCACGATCATTATCAGCATAACTATGAGATTTGCGAGACATCATAGGATTGCGATTATCATCAACATGATTGGGTAGAATGTCAGGTTTTTTACGTGCTACTTGATACTGTGCCGTAACACGATCATGAGCTTTAATAGAATTATTTAACTTAACATGATGCGGATCTAATAAATTAATATCTATATTCATAGATAAACCAGTAGTTTCAGTTCCGAGATTATCGCCTCTAGCCATAGTATGATCTTTTTTATAAGAAGTACTAAATGATCCTTGCGAAAACTTACTAGCTAAACGATTTGTTTTGGTAGCAGTGCCATAATGATATTTAGGCGTTCCATCATTATTTACTCCAATTTGAGTACGAGTTACTACACCATCTCGTTCTCTCCATGTATTACCAGATTCATGCCAATTAGTATCTTTAACACGATCTCCGAAATACGTTTTTAATTCTTCGTCGTCAAAATGATTTGTTACTTCACCGTACTGGTCTAAATATTTACCACGGAAATCTTGATGTAATCTTTTTTGTCCACTTTCATTATAGCTATCCCATGGTAAGCCATTAGTTCGTTGATAATCATATCTACCACCTCCTCGTAATCTAGACATATATTAAAATTATACATATACTTATAAAAATATTTATATACTTTTAAAATAAACGTATAAAACATATATAATTAAATTTTACAAATCCTATTAAGAATTTGTAAAAATATCATGTTATGTAAAAGATGCAATTATGAAATTATTACGCTTCATAAAGAATGCAGCAGATGTAAATCTAAGATGTGTATTGATTGTCATATGATACAAAGCGTATGTAATGATTGTACTGATGAAAAAAAATCAACACATCTTTGTTTAATATCGAAATGCTACTGCATTAAACCAGCTCATTTAATATCTGAATCTAATACATAAATGTACTTTCGTATCCATAGACTAAACTTTAGTCGGCAAATACGGAAGTAGATTTATATTTGCTTTTTTAGCTAACACTTCGACGGCGTTTAAATTATCTTTAATCCAGTTATAATATTTCATTGCGGTTTCAATAGTTATAACGCCGGATACGCTAATACTAAGTTTGATATCATTTTTGCCTAATACATGAACTAAAAAGAAGTAAATTGATCCGGCAATTTTTGCACTAATTGTAATATCGATTTGAATCAACCATAAATCTTGTAATGTAACTAATTTATATATAAATTTAAAATATTTTTTTGGTATTTCTGCTTTACCAGCAGCGTTATAAGTAGTCATTTTAACTGCTAATGATTGATCAACTATATCATCATCTAGATTTCCATTATTATAATTGCGCAAAAATTTCTCTTTAATTACACGATTATAACCTGGTGATACTCCGCCAGATTTAACGAATGCTCTGGATATAGCATTTTCGGGAATATTTAGATTGTATTTACGGTTGCAAATATATTTTGTAGCACCGACTAAATAATTATCATTCTCCGCACCTCTATTTGTACCGACTTTAATTTCTAATACTAGTCGTACAATTTCTTGCACTATTTCTTCAGAAATTCGATATTCTACTCGTTGAAATCCCTCGCGGATTGATTTAGCTACTTGCTCTCCCTTATCATAATTTTGTGGATGTACCATTTTCCCTTGTCGACCTTTACATCTTACTAATATAGGTGCTTCATCAGGTACAATTTCACTACCAAATGCTGACATTTCAGAAATTTTTCCGCACGTAGGACAAATTAGTGTCATATCTTGACGCTCATATGCACTTCCGCACATACATAGTTCATAATTATCTTGATTTATATTAAGCGGATCATCAGAGTTTTTCCATGTTTGAGATGTTTCACTCAATGATAATTTTGATAAATTTTCTGCAATATCAGTAGGTGAGTTGGGTTCTGTATTTACTGATGTGCGGGTAGTAAGATGAAGTTTTCGTAATCGGAGTGCGGATGTTGCCATCTTTTTCCTATGGTTATATATGTCAATATTTTTTCTTAATTAGTTTAAAATATTAATGTATATAGAATATACATTTTCAATTTTTGAGATATTTTAACCATATGTCAGACAAAGAATTTGAATTATTGCTATTACAACATGGGAGAAATGTAGATGACCTTATTTATGCAAATAAATTGGTAGAAGACTATATTCATTCATCAGATTCTATCGTGTATGGAGGAACAGCAATAGACTTTGCGCTACGACTTAAGGGCAGTAAGTTATATCCAGATTCAGTATTGGATTTTACAGATTATGATTTTCTAAGTTCGAAGAGTGTCCAACATGCATACGAATTGGCAGTAAAATTACATAAAGAAGATTATCCTGAAATAGTAGTGATGAATGGATTACATATGCTAACTATGAGAGTATCATTATATGGAATATTTATTGCCGATATTTCATATATACCAGAAAATATACTTAAGAAAATTCCTATATTAAAATATACACCTAAGGGCTCAAAACCTATTAAATTCGCTCACCCAATATATCAAATTATAGATATACACACAGCAATTGCATATCCATACCGCAATCCACCTATAGAAGTATATTATCAACGTATATCTAAAGATATAACAAGATATAATATGTTATGGGAAACGTATATCAAAGAATATCTAGATAATTTATCAAAGAAGCAGTCTAATGAAATAATCATACGAGTTCATATACCTGATATACAAGATAATTCGTTGATTATTGGTCTCTTAGCTTATGCAAGATTAAAAACACTCACAAATAAATTACAATCTAGACAAACATGCGAAATTAAAATAATAGAAAATAAACAAATTTTAGAATTGACATGGATTGCGAATATTCCGGTTCCCATAGATATTATTGTAGAAAAAAATATCCATGCACCTAAGCCATCACATAATCAACTAATGGAATGGTTTCCTCCATCCGAAAAAAAACTTATGGGCAATGTTATTTTATCTACATATATTAGTGAAGATACTTTATATCCGACAATGGTAGATACATCAAATATATCTGGTCCTAAAAAATATAGTTGTTGTCAACATATATTAGTTTATTTTGCAGTGAACGCAATATTGGAGACTAAAGATAGTGAATTATATAAAATATGGTGGATGTATTATTATGATTGTTTAGATTTGTTAAATAGTTTAGGTAAGCATCCCGCTGCTATGTTTGGAAATGATGTTTGGCCAAATAGAACTACTCAATCTATTTCGAGTACTGTAAAATTTTGGGATAGTGTTAATTTAGCCAATATTAATGATCTTATACAAAAAGAAAAAGGTAGAGATGTTGATACAGTAAAAGATATTTTTAGTAATCGTCCTAAACATTTTAATCCTGGATATAGCGGATCGGAACAATTATTAGACTCTATAATGGATTGGGATTATTCTTCTCCGTATTTTCAAGTAGATGGCAATAAAATATCATAAAATGTATAAAAAAATTATTTTTTTTAGTACTATGAATGTATACAACTATTTAGAAATTGTTTTGAAATTTCATCATGCGAAAAAAAGGTATAAATAAGTCACGAATCCTTAACAAAGTTCAAAAAATTAAATATTTTTTGAACTCATTTATACTTTTTGTAATGTCGTAGTTGTCAAAAAATTAAATTTTTGTAAAATATTACTCTCTAATGTTAAAATAAGCATTCTATACTTATTATAATTCGCTTTACTAAGATAACGTTTTTGTTAAATATCCGCAAATATGCGAGAAAAATTATGTGAATTAGTTATGAGATGGAATTGGAGATTAAAGATCAGCTCAAGTTGACTTTCCAAACTATATCAAATGCGCGGTACGGGCAACAGTTTGTCTCATCTGTAATCTCCAATTCCATCTGGAACTGGTAATTTTTCACTACTATTTTAGCGAAACAGACCCTGCACTCCATTTCTAAAGTTTTACCCACATGTTTGGACGCACACTCTCTGCACTTGCAAATAAATTTGCAAAAGTTCTCGGGCGGGTAAGAGAGAACATGCTCTTCGGTGCGACCATCCCGTTCGAAAAATCCACAGGCACAATCACCAGTGCACGCTTCGTATCCATCAGGAGGATCGTCACAATCTACAGCTCCGAGGTATTTCATTCTATTTAAGGCATCTTTGAGCCTTTTTTCGACTTCGAGTTTTTCTTCATCGTAAGTACTCTGATGATCGCATTCAGGACACATGCCATTAGGCCACATGTTCATGTGTAGATTGCAGAGAAACTCTTTGCACTTGGGATAACTACAGTAGCCACCACCGGCGTCTCCTTCATCTCGCGAGCACTTTTCATAGCTACAGGCGCCTACACACGACTCATATGAGAACATAGTTAGTACTACTATAAAAAAAATTCAATTTTTAATCAAACATTATTACGGTCGTAATGTGATTTATGTAAAGACCATATTAGTTATTGGAATTTCTAAACATGACATATTGATTCTTTTTCGATATTTTCGTAGAATAATTTGGGCTTATATGTACTTAATATATGTAATAATTCCGAATATTCATGATGATATTCTAATAGTAATCGAACCTTATTTTCAATTTCTTACTTCGATCCAAAAAGTAAAAAATTAAAAAAAAACAAAACAAATAAAAATTGAATACCGATACATATTTAATATTCAATATTAAATATTACACCTCACAAGCTATGTCAAATATTATTTGTGAAGTAGATATTACAGATATTGTCGACGCTGGAGAAGATGAATTTGAAACTGAATCATTTTCTATAGAATTTTCATTTATTATGGACGCATGCGAATTTATGTTTTCTATACATAATGCTCAAGACTATTCAAAAAAACAGTGGTTAGATTTAGCAAATGGACGGAAAGATTTCATGATTAATAATATAGGTGGAGGGTGTGGGATCCTCTGTAAAAATGATAATTATGTATTTGATAATTATCTTATACCTAATGCTCCAACATCTAGTCTATTTACAGTGCCAAAAAAATATATTTCATGTAAATTATTGAACCTTATTAACAGTATAAATTATGAACCATGGTTGAATGAAAAAATGTAATTATTTTCACATTATACCATATTTCTTTTTTGCAATTCCATATATTCGTGTAAATCTTGTTCAGACCAATCTTTGAGTATTTTCCAACTATGATGATATACAATATGAATTAATTTATTATTTATCGGTAGTAATTTGTCGATTTCACAATAATCTGCCCAATTTTGTAGAGAATTAATAAACCATATCCTAAATTCACGATAACGTAATTTTTTTGCAGTATCCATGATAGAAAATTAATGATAATAAAAATTTTAATGTTATTATATTTTATACCTTAAATTAAATTATATCAATACGGTCGATAAAAAATATTATGCTCGTACTCGGAATTGTACTGGCAATTGCGTCAGTGATCGTATTAATTTTATTAATTATTTACAGACATTATGAATTAAAAAATTCTACAGATCCGATGATTACAAATAAAGAAAAAATAAATGCTACGTTCAATAAATGTAATAAAAGTTGGCACCAGGATGGATATTCTAAACCATCTGAAAGCCAAATATATAAAAACAATATACAATTATATAAAAATTGGGATAGTTATTGGAATTTGGTAGATATGCGAAAAGTTGAACCCATACGCGACCCTATAGAATATTACTCATTGAATAATGTTTAAACATTATTTGATGTTTAAAATATTTTCATATTGAGATATTATTATTTTTTGTATTCGACCATACAAAATAATGGGGAAAAATGGTGTAAAAACAAAAGTTATAATGAAAGAAAATAAAGATGCTGGAGAATCATTTGCATCCATTATGAAAAATACTCGTGATCCCCAATCTATGCATAATAAAATGTTGGAAATTAAAACTGCCGTGACTGAATGTACTAAATTTATGCGTACTATGAGTAAACTTATACATTTAGAAGAAGATGAATCGAAACCAGATCAATCATACTTAATTGCGTTAGCAAATTGGATGGATTATGAAGTATCTCAATGTTTTGAAGATATTGATATTAAACAAAATATATTGGGTCTGTACGAATATCAAAACATATCTAAAGATCAGATAGCGGTTATTAATTTTAAATATAATTCACTAATGGATTCATTTACAATCATGAATATGATGCAGATTTGTAAAAATTTATCTCTGTATAAGCAATATCTATGCGAAGAAACAATTGTAGAAATTAAGCATCAATCTGGTCGTACATCATCAAAAAAAACTGTAAATGATGTAGTCGTTTCTGTGGATGGTCGTCATAAATTTGCTATTCGATTATTTAATGCTATACCTGGGACTACATTTAAAGTATTTACTATAAAAACAGTCACAGAATTATTAGAAAAATTAGAAAATGACGACGAAGATACGATCAAACATAATACAAAAATCAATACAATTTTAGAAAAAAACGCCGCAGAAATAGAAATTGTTGTTAAAGGTTGCAAAGATATAGATATTAAAGATATTTATATGTCTAGTGACGAAACATATAAGTATGCAATTGCCATATGTTGTTCGAAACTCTATGTTCGCACATATAAAGTAAGTCAGGCTATTCGTATCCCAGATATGAATCCAAGTCGAATTCGAGAGGCCGTAGAAAATGGATTAGCTAGATATAAGAATGAGCGTGTGATCAAAGCAAATAAAGGTGCATATAATGAATTATGCGATTCTGTTATGATGCTTGAAGAAAATTTCGATAGATATTATGATGGATATGTTAAAACTGGGAATGTAACAAATATTTTCGAAAATTATGTCATGGATGTAGCAGAAGCTAAAAAAGATAAGCAGCATATGAAATTACAATTTTCTCGCATTGTACAGTTCTTTAAAATGAAAGCGTCTCCGATAGTTAACAATACGCAATCTGCTGAATTACGAGCATTATTTAATACCGCAGATAGACAATTTTCATCAATGTTGAGTGAAGCAGAAAAATTAGATATGGAAAATAATCCATTAGATGATGCCGATGAAACGCATGCTGATGAAACGCATGCTGATGAAACGCATGCTGAATGATCTATACTAATTGCGAACATTTTATTTTATGCTCTTTAGAAATATATGAAACGTCTTCCAATTTTGGACAATATTCTTGAAGATTATTTATATCAAATAATGTTAACTTATTAATTTTTTCTGATAATATATGGGATGCTTCTATAGAATAGATAGCTAAATTATTAGATATGATACCTTCTAATGTATCCTTTCTATATATTACAGATAGCATTTTATTTTTATTTAATCTAATTAATTCATTAGGTACTCTATAATTATGCATTAAGTTATACCATGGTGCATCATATATGGCCGCATATACATTTGTTAATATTTTATCTGTAACACTTCCAAGTAAATATCCGTTATCTTTAAATTTACAAGTAAATACATTTTGATATAGATCTATATCTGGTTTAAAGACCATGAATTTGGTATCGATAGACATTACTCTTGATTCGTAATCTATTTTTTTCAAATCGATATCTAGATATCTTGCATACGTTCCAGATACAGCTTGCTTTAACAAGACAGCATCTATAGGAGAATTATTTACTAAATTTCCATAAATGTGTAAATGACCCATAGTATAATTTTCGCTATTTATATCGGCCGGATATCCTAATATATCATTATATAATTTTATCATATGGCTACTATGTATAGAGTTAAAAAAAGCTGCAGGCGTCGGCATACTAAATAAATGTACTGGAGAATTAAAGAATACAGTATAGGGATCCACATACATAATAGATTTATATGTAGTATATAAATGTCCAACCAATACATTTAAATATTTTTGCTCGGCTGTCATATGAGATACTACGCTAGACCATACTTCTTGTAAATTAGCTAATTCAGTTTCGCTATATGGTATATCTGATGCTAATACGCAAATTAAATTTATTAGTTGGATATTTATACCCAATATGCGTAATGATTTACCCAAACTTGTGGCAAATATAATTTCTTCAGGAGTATTCACGCTAGTAAATATGGCAAATTTATTCGTCATAGTTATACGTGTATACGTGTATGTATACACGTATAACTATTCAATTTTAAAAAAAATAATGGTTATTTGGGATAAATAATTATTTAAGGTGTATAATGCGATACTCTAAATCTGTTTTCTTTAACCCTTCATTTTTGTAAATCATCATCAGATCTGACTTAGTCTTAACTTTTAATATTTTAATTGAAACAAATCCCATTGTATTTGCTTTATTATAATATTCAGTTTGAGGACCTGTTAAACTATTAGGGTATTTTAGAAACAATTGATTTGGTTTATATGTTGTCGTGCAGTATTTTTTTAATTCTTCAAATAATGTTTCCACGGTATCAAATTTAGAATGATTAGATTTTAAAGGTTTATGAATTTGTGAACTGATTTTTAATAAATTTACTTCATTTACTGGCACTGTCGGTTTTTTACTAACATTAGATATTAATAATGAAGTAGATAATGGTGGAGCTGTGATAGGTATTATACTTTCTCCTATATTTAGTAATGTGTCGACTTCTGAAATTGGAACTGGATCTATATCAAATGACGACCCGAATTGCATATCTAATTTAAATATTGGTTTGTCTAATGATGTACTATCCATTTTTTATTAAATTATATATTTGATATACGTATAATTAAAATTAAAATAAATATTACATATACTTATTGAATGGTATTAAAATTAAATAGACAGTTTCATCATCGACTAATGATAACTTATTTTTACTATTTTTTATTATCAATTTGATATTCGGTAATATATACTCTCCAGCTGAAGAAGTATCTCCATTTATAGTTATAGTATCATTATTTATTAAATATGTATAAGTCTGAGTAATACTTTCAGAGGTATTTGTTGGTTTTATGATGATGGATAATTTACCATCACTAAAATCCGCACCCAAATAATATATTTTTGCTCTATCTAAAAATTTAGGATCGCCTATCCAAAATCCATTTAAATCATCATTAGAATTTTTAAATAATATATAGCATATCACAATAATTATTATAATTATGCACACGGATAATAAAAATTTTAATTCCATCATGAAATAAATATTCATATAATATTCATATAATATTCATATTATATGAATATTTATTTCATTTGAATAAAAACTATATATTATATCTATATAAAATAATGAGATAGGATGACTCATAAAAACTACGGATGTAGTCATAATAAATAATAAAAATATTCTTCGTATAAAGACGTCCGTTTATATGGGGATTTTTTTTTATTATTTAGATGTAGCTAGATTAAAAATTGAATGCGTATAAATCTATTATCACGATCTTAAGTATAATCGTAAAATGTCATCAACCGACAATACTACCCCTATTCAAGATACTGTCTCTATTCAAGAATTTAATAGCAGACGTTTAATCTTTACTAATTGGAATAATAATGCTGTTCAATGTATGTGTAGAGTAACTTTTAATAAATCAACCCAAATTTATCCAGATGTGATTAGTGCATATATCACTACTGGTGAATTACCTAAAATTAAATATATCGGGAATGGTATAACTAGATATAGTACAAATCATGTAAATTATAGTTGGTCATTACAGTCATATAGAGGTACGTACTTAAATAATACGTCATTAGTTGCCACACACTCTCTAGTTATAGCTTCAGATATGAAGTGCTTATCTAGCCCATTATTAATTGCTATATCTAATGATTTATATGGTAAATTAGTATTTAGAGATGGCAGTGAGATATATAAACAATGTTTATCGCTAGTATCATCTTCGTGGATTTTGATTAATAATTATGAAACACCAGACGTTGGAGAACTTCTTACATATAATACGGATATCGTAGTATTAGAATATGCTACAGATTATTGGACAACTAGAATGCTGAATACTACTAGTAATTCTATAATGACTAGATTAAGCAATTCTATCATAAAAAGAAGTATGCTCGTATTACCTAGGACGCATATTATTGCTAATATTAATAAGCATGGTATGCAACATATTTTAGTACCACGTGGCTTTTTCGATTATAAATACGCTAATATTGATATGTCTAAGCGCACATATTATGAAGTAATTATATATGATGGAGTTAAGCTATATTTGGATTACGATAATGTAGACCCAAATAAGGTTAAAGAATATATAGATGAGGTGATCTCCCATATTATATTCGCATTTAAGAAGAGTTTTGATGAAGTACTTTTGAAAAAAAATATCATAATCATGCGTAGTTTTCCTAATAAACAGCTAGAGGATGGAACTACTAAAGCCTCCTTCCATATAATTGTGAATTCACTTAAAAGATTTAAAAATAATGCTATTGTACGGGCATTTTTAGAAAAATATAATTTTCTAAATGGTCGTCCCAATACTCCATCGCTTAAGGCAGATAAAAAGGTGTACAAATCTTATCAAAAATTTCGAATTATCGAATCAAATAAGGTTCCCACAGATAATAGGAAAGACGATAGATATTTTAAATTTGTATCCGGAGATTATGAGATGCCTATCGACACGGAGTATTATTTTAAAATTAATAAAATAGGATATCTTGATACATTAATTTCAGATCCTTCGTATGAAGGAGA
>Ga0068876_10002500_pt1 | contig 13571 bp, 3 predicted proteins | sample NOAtaG_6_FD_66442 | JGI IMG/M metagenome (GOLD analysis project Ga0068876, IMG submission 66442) | Freshwater lake microbial communities from Lake Erie, under a cyanobacterial bloom - NOAA_Erie_Diel5S_2200h metaG | ecosystem: Environmental > Aquatic > Freshwater > Lake | place: USA: Ohio, Lake... | reverse complement strand
TGACTAACCCCTTCATTAGAGGCGGTTAATTAATATATAGGGTTATATGGGAATGACCCTAGAATACCTAGATATCTATGAATTACTCTCTGGGGTAAGCCATAACAAAGATTTTTAATCTATTTATTTGTCCAATGTTAAATATACTTAATTAAATTATGCCTATTGGTGTACCTCGAATTATTTATTGTTGGGGTGAAGAATTACCTGCACAATGGACAGATATTTATAACTTTATTTTCCGTCGTCGAATGGTCTTCTTAATGCAATATTTAGATGATGAATTATGTAATCAAATTTGTGGATTATTGATCAATATTCACATGGAAGATCGCAGTAAAGAACTTGAAAAAAAAGAAATGGAACGAAGTGGCTTATTTAAAACGTCAGGTGGTGATATGAAAGGAAAATCTTCTTCGGCTCCAGGTGCAAGTGCCAGTGCATTAGGTGGAAGTCAAAATTTTAATCCTAACAGAAAAGAAAAATCAATGGATGATTTATTAATTTCTGATGAAGATCTAGGAATTGACGAAAATGATACACTTGAACAATATACATTACAAAAAATTACAATGGAATGGTTAAATTGGAATGCTCAATTTTTTGATTATTCTGAAGAACCTTATTTATTTTATTTAGCTGAATTATTAAGTAAAGATTTAAGTAAAAATGATGCTCAAAATTTATATTCAAATACTTCAAATAATTCATCTTCATTAAATAATAAAGAAATTTCACGTTTAATGATGATGTTTAAAAACATGACAAATGTCATGAATAACAAGAATTCTTCATTAAATCCTTCAGGAAATTTAGCAATGCAAAAAAATTCAGATTTAAGCTCAATGGGTGGATCAATTTCTGATGGAAAATTACGTCATTTTGATGTATATTCACCTTTCCGTTCAGTATCAAATTTTGCTTCTGGAGATTATAGCTTAAATGATTTAAATCCTTTAATGAATAATCCAAAATTACTTTCTTTATTTAAAAACTTAAATGCTTCTCAAAAAACTAATTCTTATGGTTCTTTAGTTTCTGAATTATCAGATTGTAATTTAAGTCAAAAATTAGCAAATTCAAATCAATTAGAATATACATCTGAAAAAGCATTAGGTCAACGTAATTTAAGAAAACAATACAGTCGTGATGCACGTTTACGTGATAGTTCAGCAACTCAAAATTTTGGTGATCCTAATAAATATTACAGTTATTTAGAAGGTACAAATTCATCTGATAGTTATAACGAATTTAGAGATTATTATCGAAAACAAACTGAAAAAGCTTTAATTGAAGAAGAATCTAAAAAAGTCTTTGTTATTATTAATTCCTTTGGTGGTTCAGTTGGTAATGGTATTACTGTTCATGATGCTTTACAATTTATTAAAGCAGGATCATTAACGTTAGGTCTTGGTGTGGCTGCTTCTGCAGCTTCGCTTGCTTTAGCTGGTGGTACTATTGGTGAACGTTATGTAACAGAAGGTTGTCACGTTATGATTCACCAACCTGAAAGTGGTTTACAAGGTCAAGCTTCTGATATTTGGATTGATAGTCAAGAAATTATGAAAATTCGTCTAGATGTTGCTGAAATTTATTCTTTATCAACATACCGACCAAAACACAAAATTTTACGTGATTTAGATCGTGATTTCTATTTAACAGCAACTGAAACAATTTATTATGGCTTAGCTGATGAAATTGCAACAAATGAAGTTCTTCATGAAATCATTGAAATGACAAGTAAAGTATGGGATTATCATGATAGTAAACAACAACGTTTATTAGAAACTCGTGAAAGTGCTAGTTCTGGTTTAGATACACAAACTCAAAATTAAGGTTTTGTTTTAAACTTTCCTAAGTAAGCCCATCCATGGATAGACTTACTTACTATAATCTTTGATAATAGTGGTCAATTGTAACTTGGGCTTAAGCCTTTCCAAGCTTTGCTTGGAAAGGCTTAAGTGTGAGCCTTGCCCACACTTAGATAAGTTATTTTATATCTCTTAGTATCCTTTTTTATTTATAGTAATCCCCATCAGGTAACCCTATGGAGGATTACTATAAATAATTTTAAATATAACTATTTTCTCTTCATATACATAAAACACATAGCTCTTTCACTAAAAAAAGTTCATAACTAATTTTAAAGTGTTTTAAGCCTAGCCCTGTAAGGGCTAAGCTTACTATGGGCTTTGCCCTTATAAAGTTGAACCTCTAAATTTAGTAAGTGATTGAATTGAGCCTTTGGTGAAAAGGGAAGCGGGGGATGGGCAAGGAGAGGCACGAAGGAGCAGTGTCCAGTGTGCCCTATGGGGTCTAGATGAACATGCTTCTCTGCAATCCATAAACTTCTCTATAACCCATACTAACCCCTAGACTTCTCTATAACCCATACTAACCCCTAGACTTCTCTATAACCCAAAATAACCCATATTAACCCATAATAACCCATAGACGTATCTTATCTATAACCCATAGACGTATCTTATCTATAACCCATAGACTTGACTTATAGATAACCCAAAATAACCCATAGACGTATCTTATCTATAACCCATAGACTTGACTTATAGATAACCCATAGACTTCTCTATCTAATCTATATGGGTTACCCTATTTAGTGGGGTTAGAAACATAGAAGCTCTAAGTAAAGACGCGTCTTTACTTATGATCATCTAAAGATTATAGAATAAATATAACCCTATGTCTAAGTGTCTAAGCTCTTGAGAGCTTAGAAACTTGTGCCTACCCTTATATCCCTCCCTAAAGGGAGGGATGCATTAAAGTGCCTAAGGCACTTATGCCCTTATCATCTTATCATCTAAAGATGATAGAAAGCCCTTACAGGGCTAGGCTTATGACTAAGTCCATACATGTATGGACTTACTAACTATCATCTAAAGATGATAGTTAGATGATAAGGGTTCATGGGTAACCCATAAATAAGGGTAGGTTAGGGAACCTGACATGAATCCCTCCCTAAAGGGAGGGATAGCAGGGGAAAAATAGAAAAATAGAAAGAGAAAGAAACTAAAGCTATACAATACTAAATCTATACTAAAGCTATACTATACTAAATCTATACTATACTAAATCTATACTATACTAAAGCTATACTAAAGCTATACAATACTAAATCTATACTATACTAAAGCAATACTAAATCAATACTAAATCAATACTAAATCAATACTATAGAATATTGCCAGTGAAAGACTGGAACTAAGACAATAAAGAGACTAGACGAAAGCACCATTGGCCGAGCGGATAAGGCAAACGACTCATAATCGTTGATAGGTAGGTTCAACCCCTACATGGTGCAAAAAGATGAAGACTAAAAAAGGGGAAAGTGCTTATTAGCCCTTTATACTTACTAAACTCATTTATACTTACTAAACTCATTTATACTTACTAAACTCATTTATACTCCCCCAATAATCTTTAGATGATTGTAAGCCTAGTGGGGTTCCCTGTAAGGGTTTGACCCAAAGGGTTTTAAGCCTAGTGGCTAAGCCACTAGGCTTAAAAGAATATTTAGATGATTGGGGGCAATAGAATGCAACCAAGTTAACCTATGGGAACCTAGGGGGTTCTAGGGTTAAAATGGGGATTAGGTGTTCCACTTGCACTTCTATAATCTTTAGATGATAATAGCCCAGACGTGTCTAAGTCTAAAAGCTCTTTAGAGCTTTTAGACTTGTGCCTACCCTGGAAGGGTAGGTTAGGGCTTACTTAGAACCTTCCCCATAGTCTATGGCCCCCTACTTATATATTCTATATATAGGGATATAGGGATATAGGGATATAGGGATATAGGGGACCCGAAGGGAAAGTTATTATAGGAATAAATCCGAGAGAGTTGACGAAACGAAAAAATGCGATAAATTAAAAACAAGGGAATGTTCAAAAAAGTTTTCTTTCTTCTCTAATAAATAAAAAATTCTAAATATAAAAACTTTAGAATAAAAAGATAAATTATAGGCATAGCCTATAAAAAGAAATATGTAGTAAGAAAAAGAAAAATGAAAATAAAGTATCCATGGAGAGTTTGATCCTGGCTCAGGATGAACGCTGGCGGCATGCTTAACACATGCAAGTCGAACGAAGCTTGGCAACAAGCTGTAGTGGCGGACGGGTGCGTAACGCGTAAGAACCTACCTTTTGGAGGGGGATAACATTGGGAAACTAGTGCTAATACCCCATAATAGCTGAGGAGTGAAAAGAATAAAATCGCCAAAAGAGGGGCTTGCGTCTGATTAGCTAGTTGGTGGGGGTAACGGCCTCCCAAGGCCACGATCAGTAGCTGGTCTGAGAGGATGATCAGCCACACTGGGACTGAGACACGGCCCAGACTCCTACGGGAGGCAGCAGTGAGGAATTTTCCACAATGGGCGTCAGCCTGATGGAGCAATGCCGCGTGGAGGACGAAGGACCGTGGTTCGTAAACTCCTTTTCTTAGAGAAGAAGATCTGACGGTATCTAAGGAATAAGCTCCGGCTAACATCGTGCCAGCAGCCGCGGTAGGCGTCGCTGGATGGAGACCCAAGGTAAAATAACTAAAAGGACACTAGGGTCTAGTTTTTACTAGACCCTAGTGTTTATATCTCCAAATGCCTTGACTAGGATGGTCAAAGGTATTATTGCCGCCTAAAAAAAGTAATTTTTTAGCAAAATCCTGCTCATATCGGGGAAGCCTAAGTCTGTAAAGATATGGTAATCTCGAAGGAAGCTTTAAGTCTTAGCACAAGCTTTACAAAATTGTATTGCTTCTTCTTAAATTCCCTTTATAGTAAGTGAGTTTAAGAAAATTCTTAGTAGCCCTTTAACGACTGAGGCGAAAGTCTCGAGATTTTGGCTAAAGTGCCAGAATCTAACACGCAGGCCCTTGAAGTGCAGTGTGACTATGGCGATTGCCTAAGGTCAACACCAAGGTGAAGGTATAGTCTGAGCCACTTAAAAGAGTGGAATAATTGAATACGATGGGAGCAAGCGTTATCCGGAATAATTGGGCGTAAAGCGTCTGTAGGTGGTCTAGAAAGTCTACTGTTAAATCCCAGGGCTCAACCTTGGTTAAGCAGTGGAGTACTTCTAGACTTGAGTGCGGTAGAGGTAGAGGGAATCCCTAGCGTAACAGTGAAATGTGTAGATTTTAGGGAGAACACCAGCGGCGAAGGCGCTCTACTGGGCCGAGACTGACACTGAGAGACGAAAGCTACGGGAGCGAAAAGGATTAGATAAATCCGGACACGCTCTAAAAAATATGGGTCCTTAGAACCCATAATACCTCCCCTCAAAAGGAAGGTAAAATGTCCAAGGTGTCCCCTTATGTAGTGATATATAAGGTGCATCCAGCTGTATCGGTGAAACCCTATTTATTACCCAAAGTGGTGAAAAATCTGTTCTACAAGCAGACTAAATAGACAACCCCGAGGGAAGTTACTAAGTTGTAACAATAAATTAATTGTTAAACTGTAACCCCGTAGAGACTAAGACAAGCATAGTAGGCTTTTTGAATACAAAAACTTTTATATTCAAAAATAAGTCCTGTTATAACCCCCTAAAGTAACAGAACAGACTAATATTAGATTTGAATGATGTTAAAATACAACAAAATAAAATAAAATACAACAAAATAAAATATGCTACCAAAACCAAATAATCCTCAAGAGAGTAAACCAAAAAGAAATTATACCCGTGACTCAGTCAGAATTGAAAAGGCAAAACAGCTAATGCAAATTTTGATTCGGGAATTTAAAAAAAATAATAATGTTACAGTTGACCCTGAAACACTTACTATTGACTACGGTGCAAACAACCAGGTTAAGCTAGAGGGAAAAAATCCTCGAAAAATTGACCTTCATCCAAACATCCTATCAATTGTATGTGCTGGTATTATCGCTGATGGTTCAATTAACAAAAACAAAGGTTATGCGAATCCACGCGTTCAATACCGTCACTCAACTCGTCAAATTGAATGGTATCTATGGAAAACACTATATCCATTTAGCCGTTTCCTTACACCAAATTCTCCACAATTTCAATTGCCTGATGGTAAGCAAGCAGAAGCACCACGCTTACCAAACGAAGTTCTTGGTAAGGTTAAAGTGGCTACATGTGTAAACTCAGAAATTACTAAAGTTTTTGCTCTTATTGCACCAGATGGTAAAAAAACAATTGAGCGCTCTTGGTTAAACCATATGACTAGCTGGTTCTTATTAGTTTTATGGTTAGACGACGGTAGCCTACATTGTGAAGGTGGCCGTCAAGGAAGTATTGCTTTAAATAGTGTTACATTAAAAGAAGCTGAAGTGTTAGCAAATTATATTAAAGTCGTTTGGGGTGTAGAATGTAAGGCTGTTAGTTACAAATCAAAAGAAACTACAAAAAAGCCAGAATCACCACAAATTGATTTTCAAAGTATTGAAGCCTTAGAAGATTTTTTACGTATTGTTGCACCTCTTGTTCCAGTAAAATCAATGTTATACAAAGTTTGTTTATCACCTTTAGATGATGCGCGTCGACAACGCTGGATTACTGAATTAAAAACATTAGTTCGTTCTGATTGGCATGATGAAATTGACAAAATTTATTGTTTCGATACTATTATTCAACGTCAGAGCCCAGATCTAAAAGACCCTTATAAAAACAAGATTCTAGTAGACCCAAATCTTAATGCCCTAGAAGAATCTTGGATTGATGAAGACTCTTAAAAACTAATATTCAGTAAAAGATATAGTCCATTTAGTGAATATACATCTCAAAAAGAAGTGTATTACTTTTGACCCTTGTAGTCGTAGCTGTAAACGATGGAAACTAAGTGCTGCCGAAAGCAGTGCTGTAGCTAACGCGTTAAGTTTCCCGCCTGGGGAGTATGCTCGCAAGAGTGAAACTCAAAGGAATTGACGGGTTTCCACACAAGCGGTAAAGACCGCAATCTGCCGCGCAGCTCTGCAAAGGGCTGTAGTCTTTAAATGCAAAGGAAACCAAAAGAAGCAGCCTTTTATAAATATAAAAAGGTAGGCAATTACTGGCTCATAACGGTGAAACCTAAAGCAACTATATTGGCACCCAGCCAATTTAGAAGCCATGGCAATGCCGTGGGAAGTCTCCTTAACATTAAATTTTATTAAATTTTATTAAATATAAAATTAATGTTAAGGATGACCCCGTAACGACTCCTTCAAATCTAAAATCATAGTGAAGGGAGCAATTCTGATAAATCAGAATTGCTAACACGCCAGCTCTTTTTAAATATTGACAAAGGTCAATCACTTAGACTAGACTTTTTATAAACTTTATACTCTTAACAACAATGATTCTAACTGCGCCCCCACTAACATGGCCGCGTGTAATGGGTCTTTTTCAAACAGATGGTTGTTTTTACGCCTCTGTTAGAATGGTTACATTAGTAAATCTGACGTTTGCTAATAAAAAAAAAGAGATCTAAACCCTAGTCCTAAAGTGATTTTCTTTAAAAAATATTATGAGTAATTCTCTTAAAAAAAGATGAAAGCATAGTCTATTCCACTAAAAACTTAGTGGTATAAAACCCAAAAAGGGATTATGCGGTTTAATTCGATGATACGCGAAGAACCTTACCAGGGTTTGACATGCCTAGAATTTTTCAGAAATGGAAAAGTGCCAGAAATGGAGCTAGGACACAAGTGGTGCATGGCTGTCGTCAGCTCGTGCGTTGACGTGTATGGTTAAGTCCTGCAACGAGCGCAACCCTCGTCTTTAGTTAAATTCTCTAGAGAGACTGCCAGTGTAAACTGGAGGAAGGTGAGGATGACGTCAAGTCAGCATGCCCTTTATACCCTGGGCGACACGCGTAATACAATGGTAGAGACAATCAGTAGCAAATCTGCGAAGACTAGCCAATCTGTTAAACTCTGCCTCAGTTCGGATTGTAGGCTGCAACTCGCCTGCATGAAGTCGGAATCGCTAGTAATCGCCGGTCAGCCATACGGCGGTGAATACGTGCCTGGAAATTGTACACACCGCCCGTCACACCAAGAAAGAAAAATCGTCCCAAAGTCAGTAGTCCAACCGTAAGGAAGACGCTGCCAAAGGAGGGTTTTTTGATCATGGTGAAGTCGTAACAAGGTAGACGTACTGGAAGGTGCGCCTGGATAACCTCCTTCAATTTTGTATAATAAAATTCTATTCTATTATTAGAATGAATTAGCCTTCTTTTTTTTATACTAAGTGTTAATTGAATTTAACACTAAGTGCACTTCTCATTGTGCATTTCTAACCCTTTATATTAAGTTGGGCATTGCCCAACTTAATATAAAGGGTTCTAAGGTTAAAAACAATACTTAACTAACCTCCTTTATCCCCATATGGGGATAAAGGAGGTTAGTTAAGTATTGTTTTTATTAGTATAGAAAAAAGGGCTATTAGCTCAGTCGGTTAGAGCGCGCGCTTGATAAGCGCGAGGTCGGAAGTTCAAATCTTCCATAGCCCATAGTGGGTACGTAGCTCAGTTGGTAGAGCACTTCCTTTGCACGGAAGGGGTCGCGGGTTCGAAACCTGTCGTATCCACCACTTTTAATAAAATGCCTTTTCTAATCCCCATAGGGGATTAGGGAAGGGAGAAAAGTGTTTTAATTAGGCCTTTTCTAATCCCCTATGGGTAGTTAGTTAAGGCTTAATTAATAAAGAAAAAAACAGATCATAAGTGCCTTCTTTAGTTTAGAAGGCACTTATGTGAATTAAGGTCAAATGAATTAAGGCTTACGGTGGAGATCTAGGCATTCAGAGACGATGAAGGGCGCAGATACCGGCGATACGCTTTGGGGAGCTGGCAACAAGCTTTGATCCAGAGATTCCCGAATAGGGCAACCTCAAGAACTTCCTCCCTAATTCATAAGGAGGAAAGAGGCAACCCAGTGAATTGAAACATCTTAGTAGCTGGAGGAAAAGAAAGCAAAAGCGATTCCCTTAGTAGCGGCGAGCGAAACGGGACAAGCCTAAACCCGAAAGGGTGTAGTGGGAAAACTAGAAAATTATTATTTAGATTTAAGACGAAGCAGCTGAATCCTGCACCATAGATGGTGAAAGTCCAGTAGTCAAAAATATCCATTAATAAAAGTTATATCCCGAGTAGCATGGGGCACGTGGAATCCCGTGTGAATCAGCGAGGACCACCTCGTAAGGCTAAATACTCCTGGATGACCGATAGAGAAATAGTAACGCGAGTGAACGATGAAAAGAACCCCGGTAGGGGAGTGAAATAGAACATGAAACCGTATGCTGACAAGCAGTGGGAGGATATACTGACCGCGTGCCTGTTGAAGAATGAGCCGGCGACTTAGAGGAGGTGGCTAGGTTAAAGAGTCAAATCTGGAGCCTTAGCGAAAGCGAGTCTGAATAGGGCGCACAGTCACTTCCTCTGGACCCGAACCCGGGTGATCTAATTATGACCAGGATGAAGCTTGGGTAACACCAATTGGAGGTCCGAACCGACCAATGTTGAAAAATTGGCGGATGAGTTGTAATTAGCGGAGAAATTCCAGTCGAACTCGGAGCTAGCTGGATCTCCCCGAAATGCGTTGAGGCGCAGCGGTGATGATGTACGATCTAGGGGTAAAGCGACTGTTTCGATGCGGGCTGCGAAAGCGGTACCAAGTCGTGGCAAACTCAGAATACTAGATTTGTTTTCCATCAACCAGTGAGTGATCGACGGATAAGCGCCGATCACAAGAGGGAAACAGCCCAGACCACCAGCTAAGGCCCCTAAATGATTACTAAGTGCGAAAGGATGTGAGATTGCTGAAACAACCAGGATGTTCGCTTAGAAGCAGCAACCGATTGAAAGAGTGCGTAATAGCTCACTGGTAAAGCGATCTTGCGCCGATAATGGCCGGGACTAAGTAATCTGCCGAAGCTGTGGTATTTTCTTATTTAAGAAAATAGGTAGGGGAGCGTACGATTCTTGGGTGAAGCTTTCACGTAAGTGGGGGTGGACAAAATCGTAGTGCGAATGTTGGCTTGAGTAACGAAAACATTGGTGAGAATCCAATGCCCCGAAAACCTAAGGGTTCCTCCACTAGGCTCGTCCATGGGGGGTGAGTCAGGACCTAAGGCGAGGCCGACAGGCGTAGTCGATGGATAACAGGTTAATATTCCTGTACTGATTTTATTGGGAACCAAGGGACGAAGGAAACTAAACTGGAACTGCTCGTGGATTTCAGTGGAAGCATTTAGGCCTATATAGTTTTGAATAAAAACAAAGCTATGGCTAAGATGTGATCCCTATCCTTTACTTGTAAAGGGTAGCCAGTGATGTTACACTTCCAAGAAAAGCTTGTACTCCATTAACAATAAAATCACCTGTACCTGAAACCGACACAGGTAGGTTGGTAGAGAATACCAAGGGGCGCGAGAGAACTCTCTCTAAGGAACTCGGCAAACTGGCCCCGTAACTTCGGAAGAAGGGGCGCCCCTCTAACAGGGGGTTGCAGTGACCCGTTTCAGGCGACTGTTTATCAAAAACACAGGTCTCCGCAAAGTCGTAAGACAATATATGGGGGCTGACGCCTGCCCAGTGCTGGAAGGTTAAGGAAGTTGGTTACCCTTCTGGGGAAAGCTGACGACCGAAGCCCCAGTGAACGGCGGTCGTAACTATAACGATCCTAAGGTTAACCCTTGATCATCTAAAGATGAGAATAAGCTAAGTAAGCCCAGACGCATCTGGGCTTACTTAGCTTATACAAGTTCTCAAGGGTGAATGAATCGCTAGCCTTAGTAAAACCAAGCTATTTGCTGGAAACTCCTCAGGTCTAAGGACCCACAAACTAAGTGACAGCTGTATCATACTCGGAGTGCCATGACTAACTCCATGTAAAAATTGAGCAGACAAGGGGACAATCAGCAGGGAAGGATGCTAGGAAAACGCAGGAAGGTTTGGTCACCTGTCCGGTCATTCCACTAAGCATAACCCTCAGAGACTATACGCTTGGAAGAATTATTTATAAACCTATAAACCTATAAACCTATAAACACTAAAAATTATGACACTAAAAGATGATTGGATTGTTGGTTTTGTTGATGGTGAAGGTTGCTTTAGTTTTTCTTTAATACGAAATGACTCCCTTCGATTTGGTTATCAAATTCAAGGTGAGTTTACAGTGGTTCAACATAAACGTGATATTCAGCTGCTACACAAGCTAAAAGCTCATTTTGGCTGTGGTGCCGTAGCACAAAACCACGGTGATCGTTATCACTGGCGTGTAAAAAACCTAACGCATTTCCTTGACATTATTATTCCTTATTTTGAAAAACACAAGTTAGTTACAAATAAGCAGTTTCAACTGCCAGTTTTTAAAGAGATTTGTCTTCGTCTTAAAGCGAAAGAACATTTCAACGAAGCTGGTTTCAATGAAATGAAAGTTTTAGTGAAAAAACTTAGTGATTTAAAAAAATAAAGGAAAATTCTTAAGATAGAGTCCAGCTCCTTAGTTGCAACTAGTATGAACCTAACTGGGGGAATAAATGCAACTAAAACTCGAAAGAGAGGAGGTGAACTGAGCGAAATTCATTGCCGAGTAAGTTTCGGCCTGCACGAATGGCGTAACGATCTGAAAACTGTCTCAGAGAGAGACTCGGTGAAATAGACTTGTCCCGTGAAGATGCGGACTACCTGCGCCCGGACAGAAAGACCCTATGAAGCTTGACTGTATCCTGGAATTGGGTTCGGGCTTTTCTTGCGCAGCCTAGGTGGGAGGCTATGAGCATTAGCTTTCGGGCTAATGGGAGCCATCATTGAGAGACCACTCTGGAAAGGCTAGAATCCTAATGGTGTTCTTTGAATCAAGACACTTGACAGTTTCAGGTGGGCAGTTTCTCTGGGGCGGAGGCCTCATAAAGCGTAACTGAGGCGTGCAAAGGTTCCTTCAGTCTGGACGGAAATCAGACATTGAGTGTAAAGGCAAAAGGGAGCTTGACTGCAAGACCTACAAGTCGAGCAGGGGCGAAAGCCGGCCTTAGTGATCCGACGATGCCGTGTGGAAGGGTCGTCGCTCAACGGACAAAAGTTACTCTAGGGATTTTCCCAACACCTTGTTATTGGTCACAGTACACCAGTAACATGTTAAAAAGTTGGTCTGTTAGTCCCCTCCTTTGGTGACAAAGGAGCTACAGAAATTGGGTGAATTGCAAGAACGCTAAACAAAAGTAAGCCCTAGGGCTTACTTAGCATGCCAACTTGCAGCCAAGCTAAGTGAATTCACAATAAATAATAGTAGCTTAGAAGGTTCAACGACTAGTGAGTGAGGAGTGATACCAATAATCTCCATGTAGCGCCCAACAACTTAATTATCTTAGATAGTATTAGATTTAGATTTTTAAGTTGATGACATAGTCTGAGCTCTTAGGAAACTAAGAGAAGCTTAAGGGAAATCCTTAAGATAAAACATACTGAACAGGCTGATCTTCCCCAAGAGTTCACATCGACGGGAAGGTTTGGCACCTCGATGTCGGCTCATCGCATCCTGGGGCGGTAGTACGTCCCAAGGGTTGGGCTGTTCGCCCATTAAAGCGGTACGTGAGCTGGGTTCAAAACGTCGTAAACTGCTTGCGACCTTGTGAAGTAATTCACATGTAAAAATTGCCTCATATCGGAGGAATCCCCTTCTTGCTCCAAACGGGAAAAGGGACAATTCCGAGGGAAGTTAACAACAAAAAATTATCAGACCAGACATAAACACTAGTCTAGAATTAGATATAATTTTGTAATTGTTAACCCCGTAACGACTCTGTTCTAGCCCAGTGCTAGACAGCCCTGCTAAAACGGGGCTGAGGAAACTACAGGATAGCATCTTCCCAATCCCTGCACCATCAACCAATTGGCTGATGGTGCAGGGATTGGGATATGTTATAACACGGCAACTCTTTATTAAACAAAAAATAAAGATGATGGTATAGTCTGTGCCCTAAGCAATTAGGGAAGTATCCAACCCCTCTAAGGGGAAGGAATCTTCTAAACCTTGTCCCATTATACTAAGACTGCCCTGTAAGGGCAGTCTTACTATCATCTAAAGATTATAGAAGGACCTGGCATGAAGATAAACGGAGACAGTTTGGTCCATATCCGGCGTAGGCGTCGGAGTATTGAGAAGAAGTCTTTCGAAGTACGAGAGGACCCGAAAGACCAAGCCTATGGTGTACCAGTTATTGTTCCAACAGTAAACGCTGGGTAGCTACGCTTGCCGAGATAACCGCTGACAGCATATAAGTGGGAAGCTTCACTTCAAGATGAGTACTCCCAATTAGGTAACAGGAAGACTACCTGTTTGATAGGTATCAGGTCGAAGGGCTGTAAGGTCTGTAGCCAAGATATACTAATTACCGATTGACTTTGACCTTTTAAAAACACTTATCATCTTTAGATGATAATAACCCTTATACATCTATAAGGGTGGAACTAAGTAAGCCCAGACGCGTCTGGGCTTACTTATTATCATCTAAAGATTATAGAATAAGTTCACACAAGTGGTGTGAAATCTAAGATAATCTAATTTGGAATAGCGTTAAGTTTATTCTAGTGTTTCACTAGAATAAACTTA
>Ga0068876_10002497_pt1 | contig 13582 bp, 8 predicted proteins | sample NOAtaG_6_FD_66442 | JGI IMG/M metagenome (GOLD analysis project Ga0068876, IMG submission 66442) | Freshwater lake microbial communities from Lake Erie, under a cyanobacterial bloom - NOAA_Erie_Diel5S_2200h metaG | ecosystem: Environmental > Aquatic > Freshwater > Lake | place: USA: Ohio, Lake... | reverse complement strand
TTGCCTTCCAGGTAAGCCATGATATTTTCGACTTTCCCGGCAATTTCGGCTACTTTGGGGCTCAGATCGTGGCGGTTCAGGCCTACCCCGACTTTCACGATATTTACCGGATTGTCCCCTGCGGATTCCCAGGCGACCCCCACGACCTGTGGGAAATCTCCGAAATCCATATCTGCAGGGTGAACTGCGATGCCAAGGCCATCGTGGTTGCCCGAAGGGAGGATATAGTCCCCGGAGCGGACGGGCCCAGCGACGCGGACGCCGACTTGTCCTACGAATGCGATTTTTTCATAGCGGTGTTCCTCTTCCGGTTGGGGTTTATTTCCCAGGAAAGCTGGTGCAACAGAAACGGCCATGACCCTTTCTGCGCCATTGGTATTCAGGGATACTTTGCCCCCGTGTACTCCTACGATTTCTGCAAACTGCAGATCCCGTTCTCCTTCGTTTCTTTCCAGCCACTCGGCATAATCCGCAGCACCACTTGCATAGTTAACCCCCACCTTGGCATTCACGGCCGTTTGCCATTCCGTTTGTTCCTGCGTAATATTGGCCAATCCCGTGGATACCGCAGAAAGGGAAACCCCGTCACCGGCAGCCTGGGCTGCGTAGCCGGGAGCCTGCCAGGCAAGTGCCACGAGGGCAGCGGCACAGGATGCTGCGGCTGCATTGACAGCAGCACTGGACGTGTAGGCGGCGATGAGCTGGGAGTAGAGGGCAATATTGAAGGCGTATTCGTTTGCGCGGAGGAGGTAAGACCAGTCTGCCTGTAGTTCTGCCGTTGTTTGTCCTTCGACAGCACCCCAGGAACTTATAGCATCCGAAAAATTCAGGAAGTGGTTTAATGAAGTCCGGGCCCCGTTAATCTTGATATAGATACCATTGGAGGAGCCCTCGATGGTGAGGGGATAAGATGTAATCAGCGCATCAGACGTGGTAATCGTACCCGTCGCCATTGCCTGCGGATCTACCTCTATCACATACTGCCCCTGCTTGGTAATTTTACCGCGTGAGATGTTATTGGTCTTATAGACCAAATCTTCGTTATCGCGTGTGCCCAGGAAATGTGTTTCCGGCTTCGTCAGGCTATTACCTGTGGTAATCCAGAAAATCGACTGGCTCTTTTCGCCATCGGGTGCGGTGGTCTCTTCCAACAGGCGGTTTGCCGTTTTGGAGTGATACGCATACGGAACTGCTTTGAGTTGAGTGCTTTGCACTAAGGCATACGCCTTTTCGCCTGCCGACCGGACTTCAAGATCCATCCAAACCGCTCCCGAAGACCAGGGGACTTCGGTGAAAGTGCCGGCAAGTGGGGTACCATTTCCGATCGAAAGGGAGAAAAGACCCAGATCATCGGTTATTGCGCGGTGATTTTCCGCATACAGAGTCTTTACAGCCTGTCCTTCACGCTGCGTCAGGGAGACACGGATATCGAGTGCCTGCACGGGCATCAGTTTTCCAGACGTATTTCTGGCAAGTGCCTGAAAATTGAAGCCGGCCACCTTACTGCCACCCTCATTCTGAGCCATCAGGCCGAGGAGGACAAAGAAGTTTAGCGCGGTAAAGAGTAAAAATTTTTTCATGCCATTATGATTTATTTCCTGTTCGGAAGCACCATTTTTCGATTTTCAAATTTATTTGCCAACAGTTTTTACAGCCTCCGCAGCCAGGGCGCCCATATATCCAGCCGGATCCCGGTATATGGCTTTCAGTGCCGGTACCGGATTATCCATCAAAGCCATTACATGTGGGTAGTCCTTCGCCTTCGGGTGGATGAGCAGAAGCTCTTCTTTTGCTTTACGGAACACGTTTTCCACAAATTCCCGGTTACCATCCAGGATAGCAGCGTGTTCTTCGATACTCATCATTGCATGGCGGCCTTCCAGACTCATGGGTGTATTTTCGGGATTTTTACTTGTAACTAATTGATTATCATTTATTTGTTTGTTAAAATCCGGATTCTTGCCCTTCAGGTAATCGGTAATCGCATCAACCTGTTTTTCGAGACGCACCAATTCGCGGCTCAGCTCAAAGGCATTTATACCGACGGCAACATTGATCAGTTGGTAAGGGGTTGGGATTTGTGGATTGCTGGCACTCCAGGCGATACCGATGATATTACCATAATCCGCAGCGCGCATATTATTGGGGGCGACTGCCACAGCGAATCCATCGTTATTGCCCGTCGGGAGGATGTAGTCACCGATATTGACCGTACCTGTTACCCGGATCAATACCTGCCCCATGAAAGCGACTTTCTCGAAACGGTCGGCTTCGCTTTCCCTGGGAAGGTTACCTAAAGCGATAGGTAGGCTCGAGACTGCCAGAACATGATCGGCTCCTTCCGTTGTCAGGCTGACCCGGCCGTTTTTGATCCCCACAACCTCACCGGCAAAAAATTTGCGCGTACCTGGTTCCCTTTCGACATATTCAGCGAAATCGGCGGCACCGGAGCTATATTGAACGCCCTGATACAGCGCTCCCTGAGAGACGTAAGTGGTGTACCTGGACGTGACATAAGCAAGTTCCGCACCCAGTGCTGTCGCATCGAGGGTAATTGAAATCGCTTCAGCAGCACCTGCACCTGTCGCCGCCGAACCGGCAGCCTGTGCTGTCAACCCGGCAATCGCCGTGCTAAGCTCGGCGATTTTGAGGTTGTAATATTTTGTTGAAGACGTGTAATTATCAGGGGCGTCATCGGAAAGCCACTCCGGATAAGTCATCCCCCTGATCCTTCCCCAGGAGGAATTGGCATCCAGGAAATTGACGAAAACGTTCTGCTTTGTCCTTGGAGCGTTTACTTTGATATGGATACCCTGCATAGCACCCTGAATATGCATAGGGTACGCAGCCTGCTGGGCGGAAGACCCCGTAACGGCAGTACCTGCTTTATACTTGACCTGACCTTCTTTGGTGATGGTCATGCGGGTTTCATTATTGGTTTTAAAAACGAGGTCCTGGTTATCGCGGGTACCGAGAAAATGAGTTGCCGGCTTAGTCAGGCTATTGCCACCGGTCAGCCAAAAGATAGATTGTTGCTTTTCGGTATCGGTCGCTTCTGATGCTGCATCGCCGCTGATCTTAGCGGTGGTTATGGCGTGCATGGCATACGGCGCAACCGGAAGCTGGGCACTGCTCAGGACGATGCCCCCGCGGCGCGGGTTTTTATTTTGCAGGGCAACGTGCATCCAAAGCCTTCCGCTTGACCAAGGGGTCGAAGCAAACTCGCCTTTGGATGTTTTTCCTTCTCCCACCACAACAGTGAAATGCCCTTGACCATCTGTTGTCAGCTCATGGGTTTCTACGTATAATGCCTTGCCATTTTTCGCGTCCTCGGAGATGGCGATCTGGAGGGTAACCGCCGTATTGGCCAGGGGACGGCCGGAGGCATCGCGGACGACACCCTGATGTTGAAAGCCGGACCTGGCGGCAACATCCTGGGCTTGGAGCCCGGAAATTGCGATGAGCGCGACTGCCAGTGTAAAGATGATTTGTTTCATATTGCTGAGTGTGTCGTCTGTTTTGAGAAATTATTTAGGCAAAGCCCCCTGTAGCTTTCTGTCGAGTGCGGCCCACTGGGTAATGTAATCCGGGTTGCGGCGCAGTGCTTTGAGCATTCCCGCCGGATCTGACTTCAATTCCTGGAAAATCGGGTTGACTGTTAAATTCGGGTCGTTACTTTGCAGCTTTGCCTCCGTCTGGGCATATATTTTCTTTAGGAAAGGAGCGTATTTATCCAGCAATACTTCAATATCGGCATCTGCGAACAGCTTTTCCATCCGGGTTGCCCGGGTAGCTGTATGCAGGGAATTTGCGAGCAGTTCGAGCTCATTTTCTTCCATAAGCGGAGCTTTGCCCTTCAAATAGTCCAGGACATTTTCCACCCTCCGGTTGAGCAAGTCTGCTTTTTTGCTCATATCGGCAGCATTGATCCCCACTGCTGTATTTATATAATGGTAGGGAAGGTCTCCTATGGAGTTTTCCCATGCCACACCGACTACACGTGCAAAATCGCCGGTTTGCATTTTTGTTGGATGAACTGCTATACCGAGCCCATCACTATTGCCTGAAGGCAGGATGAAATCCCCTTTGCTGACGGGCCCTGCTACTTTGACCTTTACCTGGCCCATAAAAGAAATCATTTCAAAATCGCCTTCCCGCTCTTCCGCAGGATTATTGCCCAGCAGGATGGGGTTGTGTGAGACTACGAGGAAATGGCTCGCGCCATGCTCCGTATCCCTCGATACGAAACCACCTTTTACACCGACAATCGTACCGGGATCCATGGGCAATTCTCCACTGGCGCGCTCCAGCCACTCGGCATAATCTGCAAAGCCTGAATGATAGACTACCCCTGCTTCCAACTGTGTGGAACTAGTCCAGGTAATAGCCGAATTAATGATACCCGCCAGTTCCGTTCCCAAAGCAGTGGCACCCAGCGCTTTTGGAGCTGCCCCACCTGCACCACAAGGCGCTTCTGCTGCGTTTGCAGCGGCCATAGCACTCCAGGCACCTACGCGGATACCGAGGGATGTACCTAAGAAAGTGTAATTGGAAATCGCATTCACGTATTTATAATAAGCGAGCAACTCGGGATTCGACTGCCCCTCGATCGCGCCCCAGGAATGGCTGATGACATCACCGAAGGTCATGAAGTTGTTCAGGGCCGTACGCGAGCCATTCACCTTAATATTAATACCATGGATACCTCCGGTAACATGCAGCGGATAATTCTTCTCGTCGGTAGAAGCCCCGGAAGTACCTCCGGTAATTTTGAACTGCCCTCCCTTGGTTATGCGCATGCGCTCGACGTTGTTCGTCTTGATTACTAAGTCCTGGTTGTCGCGGGTGCCTACGAAGTGAAATGGAGGCTTAGTGAGGGTATTCCCGGTGGTGATCCAGAAAATAGACTGTTGTTTCTCGGCATCCTCTTCTGTGGAAGGGGTCTCAAGGCGCGATGCCGTATTGGCATGCATGGCGTAAGGGACTGCGAGCAGCCGGTTGGTCCCCAACGGCCTGAACTGGCGGCTGCGCTTATCTTCGAGTTCGACGTTCAGGGAGATATTTTCTTTACCAAAAGGCACATCGCCAATTCCTCCATTTTGCGATTTGCCCTCGCCAATCACAAGCGTGAACTGACCCTGGTCATCTGTACGCACCTGGTGGACTTCCGAAAAATGTACTGCTTTTTCCCCGGAAACCATGGAGATGCGCAGTACTGCCCTGGTGTTGGACATGGGAGCACCATCTGCGCCCAGAAGGACGCCTTGATAATGAATACCATCGGCATTGTACTGGGCGTTGAGCGCACCCAGTATGGTACTGCAGAGGATTAAAGCGAGTAAGATTTTTTTCATTGATTATGACGCTTGGTTCGTTTGAATACTTTTGGACTACAGCTTCACCACTTTTATGGTCTGCCTGACTTCACCGTTAGCTTCACGTGCTATGGTGAGGAAATATACCCCTGATGGAAGCTGGCCGAGGTCAACTTCGGAGTTGCCGGTTGTCAGACCGGTGCGGCGAAGCATCGTTCTGCCGTTGACATCGCCCAGGGTCATTATCCATTCTTCCGTCGCATCGCCGGGAATATACAGGCTGAGCACATCCTTCACGGGATTGGGCGCCACCTGAACCAGTGTGGGATCCACCCCCTCGTTAAGCGGCATCAGACGGGGCTGCTGGAAACCTTCCGTCAACCGACCCGTACCATTAGTAGCTTTAAGATGTCCCACGGCAACCTCGCCCAAAGACCAACTGATCTGAAGGTCGCCAAAGCGTCCGGACCCTCCTGCGGAACCAATCAGCTGCCTTCCCAGCGATTGGCCGGACAGCGGTACAGAAACAGCAAAAAACAGCAGGAACCCTAAGGCGTGGTTGAGCGACATAAGACCTTGTTTTTGAAAAAATTTGGAAAAGTGGATGCCGCGGAAAGTTCCGACAGAACGGCAAAGGGTCGCTGCAGCAAAGGAGCGAACCCTTGATTTAAAAGAACCGGACAGGATGTCCAACGCCTGTTTGAAGAAACTTTTTTTCATGAGAGCACCTAAAATAAAATATTAGAGAGTATAAGAGCATGCCAGAAATCCAGACACACTCTACTTTTTTAATTCAACAATCAAAAGTACCATTTTTGATTTGCACCACACTCCCAAAAAAGAAAAACTAATTCCCAAAAAAGAAATAATGCTGCCTGGGCAACCCACAAAGGGTGCTTTTTAATGCGCTCAAGGTAGTGAATTTTGCATTAAAGGAGAATGTTAAAATTCATATTATCAATTATTTATTATTTGTACTTTTCTTATTGCGCGATTTTTGCTCCTGAAAGGCATCAAATGCTTCATCGGACATCAGTTTTTTCACCTCCGGAACCTTGACCAGGCGCTTTTCCGGGGATTGTACTGCCCGCTGCAGAGGGGCTTTACCTTCGAGGTAAGCGAGGATATTCTCGACCTTCCCTGAAATCCCGGCCACCTTTGACCCAAGATCGTTGCGGTTTAACCCTACACCGACCCGGACCATATTTACCGGATTATCCGCTACCGATTCCCAGGCAACCCCGGCTACGTACGGATAATCATCATAATCCATATCTTCGGGATGCACCGCAACGCCCAGACCATCATTATTCCCTGAGGGCAGGATGTAATCGCCGGAGCGCACCGGGCCTGCGACGCGTACATTGACCTGGCCGACAAAAGCGATTTTCTCGAAACGGTGTTCATCCTCCGGACTCGGTTTGTTGCCCAGGAAAGCAGGGGCGGTGGATACGATCATCACCCGCTGGGCACCCTGGGTTTTGAGGTGGACACGTCCAGCGTGTACCCCTACCACCTCCCCGATCTGAAGGTCGCGCTCCCCTTCGCCACGCTCCAGCCATTCTGCATAATCCGCCGCACCGGACGAATAAGACACTCCTATTTCCTTGCTATTGTTATCTACCCAATCTATAATTTCGGTGGAAAGACCTGAGGCACCTATCATAGTAGCAAGTGTGGACGCCCCGTCACCGATCGCCTGGAGCGTATATCCCGGGGCCTGCCAGGCGTTGACAAGGGTCGCAGCTACACATAACGCAGCATACCCATTTGCAAAAGCGCTTATCCCACCTGCGGTAATCAATTCAACGTAGGTCGCAGCTGAGATCGTAAAGTTGGATATGTTCAGCTTGTAGTCCCATGCCGACTTCAGCTCATCCATGGTCTGACCTTCCACAGCGCCCCAATTTGAAATATCGTCCCGAAAGCTCAAGAACTTATTATCCCCATTCCTCGAACCCACAACCTTAATATAAATTCCGTTATTAGAGCCCTCGACGGTGAGCGGATAAGAAGTCTTAAGGGCATCGGAATTGGTAATCGTGCCCGTTGAGATTGCCTCCGGATCTACCTCGAGGACCAATTGGCCATCGCTTGTAATCTTACCCCGGGAAATATCTTTCGTCTTGTACACCAAATCCTGACTATCCCGGGTGCCCACATAGTGGTCACCGGGTTTAGTAAGGCTGTTTCCGGAGGTGAGCCAGAATATAGACTGGTTTTTCTCGCCCCTGGTGGCTTCGGGTTGATCTGATAGACGGTTGGCTGTACCGGAGTGATAGGCATAAGGAACGGCATTCAGCTGCGTACGCTGTAAAAGCTGAAAGCTACCTGCGGCATCGGATTTAATTTCCAAATCCATCCATACCTGACCCGACGACCAATCCACTTCGCTGAATTTTCCCTCAACGGGGTCGCCATTCCCGATGGAGAACGAGAACAGGCCGAGATCATCGGTCATGACCCGATGTATTTCAGAATAGCGCATATTTTTCGAAAAACTATCCCGCTGTACCAGCGATACGCGCATTTCCAACCCTTTTCGCGGCATCAACTTCCCCGCTGTATTTCTGGCCAAAGCCTGAAAATTGAAGCCTTTCGGCTGATACCCTTCAACCTGCCCCGGCAGGTTCAATACCGTATGCAGGAGCAGGGCTATAATCAAAAAACCTTTTTTCATGCCTGTATCGTTTATTTATCGTTCGGAAACCGTTTGAGTTGCTCGATTAACTATTTTCCCTGCACCTTTGAAGCCTCCTGCTCTAATCTGGCGAGATATCCACGGGCGTCGCGGTACATTTCCTTCAGCGACGGTAAAGGGGCTTCCATTAACGCAATGACCCGCGGGTGGTTCCTGACGTCGTCCGGGAGCCCTTCATTCGCTTTCCGGAAGATCTGCGCGATCAGGGACTCGTTTTCGTCAAGTACCCTCGCATATTCCTCGGCGCTGAGTTTTAGCCCGGACAGGTTCTGTTTGTCGGAGGAGGGGCTATTTAGTGGCATTGATCTTGTGATAAGCTGGTCGTCCCGGCCTTGTGTTCTGAAATCCGGGGATTCACCTTTAAGGAATGCCTTGATGGCCCGTACCTGCTGTTCCAGGCGTACCAGTTCACTGGACAGTTCAAATGCATTAATGCCGATCGCCACGTTTATGCGTTGGAAATCAGCCGGACCCTCCGGATTGCTATTGCTCCAGGCAACACCAAGGATATTGGAATAATCTGCTGCCCGCATTTTATCCGGAGCTACCGCGATGGAGAGGCCGTCATTGTTTCCGGAGGGGAGGATGTAATCTCCGATGTTTACCGCTCCGATAACGCGCACAGGCACCTGTCCCATGAATGCAATTTTTTCAAACCGCTCCTTCTCATGCTCCTTAGGTAGGTTGCCCAAAGCAATAGGGGCGCTGGAAACTGCCAGAAGGTGGTCTGCACCTTCCGTGACCAGGCTTACCTGGCCGTTTTTTACACCAACCACTTCGCCTGGTTCGAGCTTCCGATGCCCGGGGACCCGTTCGAGATACTCGGCATAATCCGCAGCCCCCGATGAGTAGGTTACCCCCTGATAAGTAGCGCCATTGGTTACAAACTGCTCGTATGCTTTAATAAAGAAAACCAACTCTGCCACGACAGCGGTCATATCCAGCGTCAATGCAATACCTTCCGGAACACCGATACCCGTTTTGTAAGCACCGGCAACCATCAACACCATCCCGGCAACACTGGCACTTAATTCTGCAAGTTTGAAACCGTAAGCATCGGAACTGTATCTCCAACTATCTTCCAATTCACTTTTTTTCCATTCTGCGAAAGTCTGCCCGATGATCCTACCCCAGGAAGCGTTTTCGGTATCCCCGAAATCAACGAAAACCGAACTGCTGTCCCTCGAGCCATTCGCCTTGATATGGATACCCTGCATGGCCCCTTTGATATGGACGGGAAACTTATCCTCGCCGGTCATGGTAGCGCCAGCCTCATATTTGACCTGTCCCTGCCCGGTAATGGTCATCCGGCTCTGCCCATTGGTTTTGAAAATCAAATCCACGCTATCGCGGGTACCCAGGAAATGCGTACCTGGCTTTGTCAGGCTGTTTCCCCCTGTAAGCCAAAAGATTGATTGCTGCTTTTCCAGGGCCTCAGTATCTCCTTCCGATACCCCGGTAATCCGGGAAGTGGTGAGGGCGTGCATCGCGTAAGGTACCACGGGCAGGCGCGTACTACTCAGTACCTTGACCATGCGCCGTCCGCTCCTGTTCTGAAGGGTAACATGCAGCCACAAATTATCCCGGGACCAGGAGATGGATTCAAAGGGATCTTTAGCCGGATGCCCTTCGCCAACGATAATGGAAAATTCCCCCGTAGCACCCGTCACCACTTCATGGGTTTCAATATAGAGTGCCTTACCCATTATGGCATCTTCGGAAAGGAGGATTTGTACAGTTACCGGCGTATTGGACAACGGGCGACCGGAGGGATCCCGTACAACCCCCTGATGCCTGAACCCACCGGGTATGGCTTCCTGCGCATAGGCGCCCGGGATTGCCAACAGCGCGATCCCGATAAAAAAGATATATTTTGATATATTTCTCATATCACTCATCATTATTTTTTAGGAGGTATGGATAGTTGTCGGTCCAAAACAGCCCAATGTGTGATGTAATTGGGGTTTCGCCGCATTTCCCTGAGGATGCCCACCGGATTCGCTTTGAAAGCCTGCATAAAGGGGCCATTTCCGAAATCGGGATCCTTCTCCCTGATTTTGGATATTACCTGGTCATAAAGCCTGGTCAGGAATGGTTCGTACTTATCGAGCAGTGCATCCATATCGCTGTCTGAGAATAGCAATTCCATCCGCGTTTGCCTGGCAGCGATTTGGATCGCATTTGCGGTCATCGTCAACGCATCTTCGTCCATAAGGGGTGCCTTACCTTCGAGGTAATCCATAATATTCTCGACCTCAAGGTTCAGTCTTTTTGCTTTTTGGCTCATATCCGGGGCATTGATGCCAATTGCCGTATTGATGCGCTGAAAAGGCAGCACGCCGTCTGCACTTTCCCAGGCTACCCCCACTACCCTTGCGTAATCCCCTGCCTGCATTTTTGAGGGATGTACCGCGATCCCGAAGCCATCGCTATTTCCGGAAGGCAGGATAAAATCCCCTTTCGATACCGGCCCTGCAACCTTGACTTTGACCTGACCCATGAAGGAAATCATTTCATATTGGTCTTCCCTGGATTTTTCAGGCAGGTTTCCGAGCAGTACTGGACTCTTCGACACCACTAAATAGTGGCTTGCCCCGTTTTCTGTATTTTGGGAAACAAGGCCTCCTTTAACCCCTACGATTGACCCCGGCTCCATATCGGGTTCGCCCGGCTCGCGCAGCAGCCACTCTGCGTAATCTGCAAATCCGGAGTGATATACGACACCGGCTTCCTGCTTTGTATTGACGGCCCAGGTAATCGATTGGGAGAGCAGATTGGCCAGTTCGGTAGCCAGTGCGGCTGCCCCAAGCCACTTGGGCGCCGATCCGCCAATGCCACAAGGTGCTTCTGTTGCATTCGCAATGGCAGCGGCCGTCCAGGCGCCCACACGGGTCCCGAGGCTCGCCCCCGAAAAGGTATATTGGGCTACTTCAGCTTCGTAGACGTAGTAGTCGAGGAGTTCCGAAATCGTCTGTCCTTCTATTGCACCCCAGGAATGGCTCATGTCGTCGCCAAAGGTCATGAAATTATTGGCAGCAGACCGCGAACCATTGACCTGAATCAAAATCCCGTTGGAACTTCCCGAAATATGGACAGGAAAGTTGCCGGGATTAGCAGGATCTCCTTTGGGCGCCCCGATAATCTTGAACTGCCCTTCCTTGGTGATACGCATGCGCTCCGTATCGTTTGTCTTGATGATAAAATCCTGATTGTCCCGGGTACCCAAAAAATGGGAGGGGGGCTTCGACAGACTGTTCCCGGTCGTAATCCAATAGATTGATTGCTGCTTCTCGGTACTTTCAGGCATTGCTTCCAATCTGGAAGCTGTATTGGCATGCATGGCGTAAGGTACGGCCAGTAGCCTGCTGCGCTCCACAGGCCTGAACTGGCGGCCAAGCTTATCCCCTAACTCAACTTCCAGGGAAATCGGCAGCTTGTCGAACGGTACCGTGGCAATCTGGCCGTTTTGTGATTTTCCCTTGCCAATGACCAGGGAAAAATGCCCCTGGTCATCCGTCCGTACCTGATGGATTTCCGAAAAGTAAACGGTTTTCCCATTTTCCTGAGAAACCATAGATATTCGCAGCATCGCCATGGCGTTGAGCATCGGCGCGCCTTCGGCGTTGAGCAGGACACCCTGATAGTTTATCCCCTCCGGTACGAACTGGCCATAAACGCTGCTAAGTGCCAGGTAAGAGATAGTCATCAAAGAAAGTAGAAATCTTTTCATCGTTATGATTTGTTTTTCTGCGTCAAAGCTTCAATATCTTTATCGTTTGCCCGATCTCCCCTGCAACGGATTGGGAAGCACTCAGAAAATACACACCTGAAGGCAGCAGGCCCAGGTCAATCTCCGAGTTCCCCGCAGGCAGGCCAGCTTTTCGGAGGAGGACTTTACCATTGACATCGCTCAACGTGACCGTCCATTCCGATGTAACCGCTCCGGGTAGAAACATATTGAGCATATTCCGGACGGGGTTGGGTGCGACCTGTACGAGTGAAGGATCTATCCCTTCGTTGAGCGGCATCAGGTTGGGCTGCTGGAAACCTTCCGTCAATCTACCCCCACCACCGATAATACTCCGGTGGCCAACGGCGACTTCTCCCATAGACCAGCTGAGCTGTAGATCCGCAATACGGGTAGAACCCCCTGCTGACCCGACCATCTGCCTGCCGAGCGACTGCCCGTTCAACAAACCGGAAGTACAACAAAGCAGTAGAAGCCCCAAAATGTGTTTGAATATCATACCTTGTTATTTTTGATAAAATCTGAGGAAACGGGGTTGTGTAAGAAGACTTTTGCCGCCGAAGACGACAAAATAAAATTTTATAAAGTGCTGTCTTAATTGGTTTTATTCTGCGAAATCAGCGCAAACGGCAATTTAAAAAACATTATTTGGCAGAAAAAGCCGTCAAATTAAGGGCCGGGGGCTTTTCACACAACTCCTGTAAAGGATAGCCGAGGTCGTGCCGGGAAAAAGAACGACCCATTGCAACAGGTGAAAGATTATGCTTTAGCATACGGCAGTGACTTCCCATTTTTTTCATGAGCGCATATTTTTTTATAGTACATTGAAAATCTTGACGGTATGTTAAGTCCTGGAGGATATTAATCTATTGAATGCGCCTACAAAAAAAGATTATGTTCTGGATGAGATAATATCAAAACAGAAAAAAGTTATTCCTAAAAAAAGAAAAATGCTGTTGCCGGTCTAAATAGCGCTTCCCAAAATCTTAGCTTTGTATTAAAAATGATACTCAGAATTTTCATTTTCATAATCCTTTACAATTTTCCCTTCTATGCTTTTGGGAATACCCCCGTCTGGCAGGATTTAAAGCTGGATACATTGATTAAAGCAGGTGACCAGAAAAACATTTTGCGTTACCTCGACGGAAAGCTCGGGCAGGCAAAAAGCCTCAGCCCCGGTTGGCATCATTATTATCAGAATATGCGCAGCAAGGCATTGTACCGGTCGGAAAAACTGGAGGAAACCCTTGCTTCAAGTAAAATCGCGCTCGAGCTGTTTAAAACGTCTAAAGATTCTGCCCTGCTCATTGATAGCTGGCGCACCATCGCCATCGCCTACAACCGATTGGGGAAACTCGACAGTTCGCTCATCTTCACCCAATTCATGTACAACTATGCTAAAGTTAAAGGGGACTATCAGATGCGCAGGGGCAGCATGATGCTGCTGGGCAATATCGCGACACAAAACAAACGCTATCAACAAGGATATGACTTTTATAATGAAGCACTGCAGGAAAGCATTAAAGAGAACGATCCGGTCAACCTGCCAGTAGATTATTACAACCTTGGACTTGCCGATTTTTTCCTGAAGCGATTTGACCGGGCTGAAGCCAATCTCAGTAAAGCCTTGGCATTTGCCGAAAAAAATCCTGATTTACTGCTGCTGGTTAGGATATACGGTTCCTTATCCGATGTAGCCGAAAAGATCGGCAACCCGGGCAAACAGAAATTTTTCCTGCAAAAATCCAATGCGATTGCTGAAAAGATTGGCGACTTCCGGATGCTTGCCACCAGTAAAACGATCCTCATGCGCATGAG
>Ga0068876_10002491_pt1 | contig 13606 bp, 10 predicted proteins | sample NOAtaG_6_FD_66442 | JGI IMG/M metagenome (GOLD analysis project Ga0068876, IMG submission 66442) | Freshwater lake microbial communities from Lake Erie, under a cyanobacterial bloom - NOAA_Erie_Diel5S_2200h metaG | ecosystem: Environmental > Aquatic > Freshwater > Lake | place: USA: Ohio, Lake... | reverse complement strand
AGGCCCAACCATATGTGCGCTCAAACGAATCATTGTATTTTGTGTCAAAAAATGCTAACTCAGCAGCGATGTTCTGATTGGTTAACTGCTGATTAAGTGCGATTCGGATCTTACCGCTTGTTTTCAGGTCAGGGAATTTTTTCAGAAGTCTGACTAATAGCCAATGACCATGAACAGCAGAGTGCCAGTCGAAACAGCCGTAAAAGGCAGGGTGTAGTGTTTTGGGCGACTGAAGTTCCGCATCCGAATTCAACACTTGTCCAAGCTTGTTCGGATATTCTTGTAGGATACATTTCAGCGGAAGTTCGGATAATCTTAACGCTTGCGATCGCGTGAGTGTTAGGCCATCTTTAAGGATTTTATGATCCTGTTTTTTGTCATTACCGATTCCACACGACGTAAATAAAAGAATTAGTGCGGATAGGTAGACTGCTTGTTTCATATAGCGAGTTTTGAAACGAGATCTCGTGCAAATTCACGAGCTTGAAGGTCACTTTTTACATAGTCTTCATAGCGCGGATTCTGCGTCATGGGAACACCAAGCATTGTTTGTTCATTGATGTCGGCAATATCCAGAAAACGAATCTGCTCGTTCAAAAAAGCGTCAACTGAAATTTCATTGGCGGCATTCAGGATACATGCCGCGGTTCCCTCCATTTCCATTGCTTTATAAGCAAGATCAAGGTTTTTAAAGACGTTTCGGTCTGGTTTCTCAAACGTTAGATTTGGATAATCCATGAAGTTAAAACGCGGAAAATCTGTTTTGAAACGATCGGGATACGTAAGGGCGAACTGGATAGGTAGCTTCATGTCAGGCAAACCCATTTGGGCCTTCATACTGCCATCCTCGAACTGAACCAGTGAGTGAACAATGGATTGCGGATGCACGATCACGTCAATCTGCTCAGGTTTAAGGTTAAAAAGCCACTTTGCCTCGATCACCTCGAGACCTTTGTTCATTAAAGAGGCAGAATCGATTGTGATCTTTGCTCCCATCGTCCAGTTGGGATGCTTCAACGCTTGCGCGCGTTTTACATTCTTCAACTGTTCGTGAGAATACCCCCGGAAAGGCCCTCCGGAAGCAGTCAGGTAGATCTTCTCTATTGGATTGTGAAATTCTCCTACCAGGCATTGAAATATGGCAGAGTGCTCTGAATCTACCGGATAGATGTTAACACCCTTCTCACGGGCAAGCTTTGTGACGAGTTCACCGGCAACAACAAGGGTTTCTTTATTGGCAAGAGCGATAGTTTTCTTCGCTTCAATGGCACGCAGCGTGGGCTTTAAACCGGCATAACCCACAAGTGCCGTAAGTACAGTATCTACCTCGTTAGATTCGACAACCTGGCAAAGCGCCTCATCTCCAGCGTATACATGAATATCCATATCCAACAAGGCATCTCTCACATTTTGAAAAGAAGATTCATCCGTGATAACTACTGTATTTGGAAGGTATTTTCGTGCTTGTTCGATCAAAAGATCGGCATTTTTGCCCGCAGTGATTACTTGCAGATCAAAGAAATCAGGATAAGCCTCAATTACGTCAAGAGCCTGTGTTCCGATCGAGCCAGTCGAACCAAGGATAGCAATACCTTTCTTTTTTGTCATCTAACAAAAATAGCAATTATGTGGTTTAAAATGATTCGGACTGCAGAAATGCGGAACAGTCAAATTCCTTAAATTAGCCGTATGGAATACCGTATGCTTCGCAACGATGAACTTGTGCACCTGGAGGATGATTTGAAAGCGTTTTTGATCGTGAACGGCATCCATGCTGATGAATGGGAAAAGATGAACAGAGACGATCCTGATCGGGCAGTTGAACTGGTTGGGATCTTTAGTGACACTGTTTTACAGAAAGTCTATGAAAAAATCCGTTTCCTTGAGCATAGAAGTACGGAATCTTGCACGATCTTTCATCTCTTGGGCGACAGGATGCGCCTGATCTCTTTTAATAGATCGAAGGAAAGCACAGTTGATCTGTCTTCTGCTGAAGGGATTCATGAAGCGCTTGTGCGGCATTTCGATCAATTATCATTTTTTAGATCTGAAAAGGCCTATTCTCAGTCACGAGAGTTACAGATTCATCAGTTGATTGAGGAAGGATGTTATGTTTCAACCGAGTCATTCTGGAAAGCAATCGAAGAAGTGTTAAACTAGATCGAACGAAACGAACGTAGATTTGTTATTTTTGTATCACCTAAATTTTAGACATGAAAAATACAGTTCTTTCAACGCTTTTTGTAGCAGTAACCATCTCCCTTTCAGCACAAATACAGCGTCCAATGGCCAGCCCTCAGGGAAAAATCGAGCAAAAGGTCGGACTCACAGACCTAAAAATAGAATATTACAGGCCATCCAAGAGTGGACGCAATGTGTTCGGAGATGTTGTACCATTCAATGAGTTGTGGAGAACGGGCGCTAATGAGAATACGAAATTCACGGCATCAGACGCCGTTGTTTTTGGAACGGATACTCTGAAGGCGGGGACTTATGCGATCTTTACAAAACCTGCTGCAGATAGCTGGGAGGTTTTCTTTTACACAGAAACGACAAATTGGGGAACACCGGATACCTGGGATGAGTCAAAGATAGCCTTAAGGACGAAGGCCAAAGTTGTTGCCCTGAATGATGTTGTTGAAACATTTACCATCTCCGTTGAAAATATCACAACAAAATCTGCAGAATTGAATGTATCATGGGACAAAACGAGAGCAACGTTGCCCTTTACTGTTCCGACTGCCGCCAAGATGCAGATAAATATTGATAAGGCAATGGCAGGACCATCCGGAGGGGATTATTATGCAGCGGCAGAGTTCTATTACAAAGAGAAAAAAGACATGACGAAAGCCCTTGAATGGGTCAACAAATCAGTTGAGGCGCGGCCCGATGCATATTGGATTCTTAGGTTGAAATCTCAGATCCAGGCAGAACTCGGAGATTACAAAGGGGCAGTGGCAACAGCGAAATTATCGCTTGCCGCAGCAGAGAAGGATGAAAACAAGGCATATGTTGATATGAATAAGGCTTCAATTGACGAATGGAATAAAAAGAAATAATTTTTGTAACCATTTGACAATTTTTCAGTTAAAAGAGTCAAAACCCTTTATTCCAATAATATGAAAAACTTACTTGTAGCCGTTTTGATCTCCGGAGTGAGCGTTAGCTCATTCGCTTCCTCGTTCTCAAATACTGAGACTTGTTATGTAAAGTATGACAAGAAGAAGAACAAGAAAAAGTCTAAAAAGAAAGGCCATCATGGCAAATGTGAAGCCTATAACGGATAATTGAAAGCCCCGATCAGGGGCTTTCTTTTTTATATGCCCTTTTTATAAAACGCATTAGATAGCTTTGAAAGATTCGATGTATTTTCGAAATCATTCTAATAAACGATCAATTACCCTTGAACTCAGATTTAAAACGAGCACTAAGCAATCGATTTGGGGAACACCGCGTAAAGGATGTTCCGGAAGTTGAAGGTGAGATACCACTACTGATCATTGATCTGGAGTTGAAAAGCCCGCTAACCGTGCTAATGACGAATGGATTAAGTAATTACAAGATGCCGGTTCCCGAGAAAGCGGCAGGACGTGAATACAATGAAATCTTCTTTTGCTTGCCAAGCTATTGGGAATGGCAGCACCTCGACGATCCAAGAATGAACTGGCCTTTTCAATGGATCACGCGATTGGCAACCTATGTTGTGGATAAGAACACGTGGTTTGGTCATGGACATACCATGCCTTGCGGAGTTGAGATGACGTCTCTTTCTGATACGATGAGACAGAATCATTTTTTCCTTTCCGACCCGGTCTTATTGCAAAAAGAACTTGCCCCCATAGAATTGGGAGAAAGAACCGTTCACTTTCTGGGGATCATTCCAATCTTTCCGGATGAGATGGACTATAAACAGGGGAAGGGAACCTTTAAATTTCAGGAAAAACTTCTTCATAGCGGAGTGACCGAAAAATTGGATGACTATCGTGATACCATTCTGCGCAGTAAATGGCGCCTGATCAAGCGCTGAACTATCCCAGGATACCCTTTTCCAATAATAATTTCGCGATCTGTACAGCATTTGTTGCGGCTCCTTTCCGAAGATTATCTGCAACTATCCACATGTTAAGCGTGTTGGGCTGTGATTCATCCCTGCGAATGCGTCCTACAAATACGTCATCTTTTCCTTCTGCATATTTCGGCATCGGATAAGAGAACGTTGTGGGGTCATCTTTCAACGTAATTCCCGGCTGTTCATGCAGCAAGCGGCGAACCTCATTCAGATCAAAATCCCTGCTGAATTCCACGTTTACCGCTTCAGAGTGTCCGCCGACCACCGGAACGCGCACCGCTGTTGCTGTAACTTGAATGGTCGGGTCAAGGATCTTTTTTGTCTCATTCGTGAGTTTCATTTCCTCTTTGGTATATCCGTTATCTAGGAAGGAGTCACATTGAGGGATACAGTTCTTATCGATCGGGTATTTGTAAGCCATTTCACCGGTTATTCCGTTGCGCTCGTTTTCCATTTGCTGAACAGCTTTAACACCGGTTCCGGTAATCGACTGATAAGTGGATACAACGACACGTCTTATGGAATAGGCCTTGTGAAGAGGAGATAAGGCTAATAAAAGTTGGATGGTGCTGCAGTTGGGATTCGCAATGATCTTATCATCAGGGGTCAATAAATGACCGTTTATCTCGGGAATCACCAGTTTTTTTGTGGGGTCCATTCTCCAGGCAGATGAGTTGTCGATCACAACTGTACCTACCGCTGCAAACTTCGGGGCCCATTCAAATGACGTTTCCCCACCCGCAGAGAAAATAGCAACGTCAGGTTTCATTTCTACCGCTGTATGCATGCCAACAACGTTGAATTTTAAACCGCCAAAATCGATCTCATTTCCAATGGATTTTTCAGAAGCGACCGGGATTAATTCTGTAATCGGAAAATGTTGTTCACGAAGAACCTGCAACATTACATTTCCAACCATACCTGTAGCACCCACAACTGCAACTCTCATCTTGATTTTAATTTTGATTTTCGTCCATCAAAATTAGTATATTTAACTGCATAGAAAAGCAACGAATGAAATACTTTTTGGTCTTTTTAGCAGTGTTTGTTCATCATATATCCAACAGTCAATTGACTGATGATTTCACGGATGGCGACGTTATTTCCAACCCTGTTTGGACAGGTGACGATTCTGTTTTTACCGTGATTGATGTTGCCGGAAATAAACAATTAAGATCGAACAAGACAATTCCCGGCGCCACATTTTTTCTGGCTACACCCAGCACACAACTCACGAGTGGTCAGTGGGAATTTTTTATCCAGCTTCAGTTCAATACGTCGAGTCTCAATTATGTGGACATTTATTTGACTTCGGATCAGTCCAATTTGATGAGCCCAACGTTGAGCGGTTATTTTGTGCGTATTGGAGGGACTACTGATGAGGTGTCCCTTTACCGTAAAGTAGCCGGTACAGCAACGAAGATCATGGACGGAGCCGATGGGGTAACCAATACCTCTAATAATACCTTGAAGATCAAAGTAAAATGCAGTGCCACAAATGACTGGACGCTGGAAAGAGACATCACCGGGACCGGAACCGCATATGTTTTGGAGGGTACTGTAAATGATGCTGTATTATCTTCGAGCTCCTTTTTTGGTGTTTCTATAACCCAGTCAACAGCAAGTTTTATTTTAAAACATTTTTTCGACGACTTTTATGTCGGACCGATCATTCTGGATCTCACTCCTCCCGCTATGAATGCGGCAACCGCGTTATCATCGACACAAGTGGATGTAGTGTTCGATGAACCACTGGATCCGGTAACCGCGGCCGTTCTCGCAAATTATGTCCTGACCCCTTCTGTTAGTATTATGTCGGCTGTGCCAGATGCACTCAATCCATCTTTGGTGCATGTAACAGTGGCTGCTCCACTAACCAACGGAACGCTTTATACATTGACAACAGATGGCATTGGTGACGCCTTCCTCAACATATCTGGCCCACAGTCCGTGCAGTTTACCTACCTGGTCTCCGAGAGTGTATCACCCGGTGATGTCATCATCAATGAGTTCGTTTGTGACCCATCTCCGGTAGTTGATCTTCCTGAATATGAATTTGTGGAGATATATAACCGGACCGCTAAATATTTTGATTTAACAGGGTGGAAACTCAGTGATGCTTCGGGAGATGGCAATGTGCAAGCAGGCTGGCTGTATCCTGGAGAATATAAAATTCTCTGTTCTTCAGCGGCAGCGTCAAGTTTTCCTGCAGCTATTAGTGTTACTGGCTTTCCAAGTTTGAACAATGCTGGTGATGACATTATCCTCAAGGATAATGCAGGAGTGGTTATTGATCAGATCTCGTACACAGATCAGTGGTACCATGATCCAGCCAAAATTGATGGTGGTTGGTCTGTCGAACGTGCTAATTCGAACGACCCGTGTTCAGACATAGACAACTGGAAGGCTTCTACGTCATTTCTGGGAGGTACCCCGGGATGGGTTAATTCAGTCAACAATAGTGCAGCGGATATAATTCCTCCTGCGATCGAATTAGTGGTTCCGCTAGCTCCGAATGAACTCGAAGTGTATTTCTCGGAAGGGATGGATTCAACTTCTGTCAAAAATGCAGGAATATTAACAGCGCCGTCACTCACCTTAATTAGCAATACTATTCTTTCTGCCGGTGGACACATGGCCACCATCACGTTCTTAGAAAATTTTGCGCCATCTCAAGTGTATTCCATACAACTTCAGGGAGTTGCTGATTGTTGGATGAATGGTGCTGATCTTTACGGTGAATTTGCCCTTCCTGAAATGCCCGTTCAAGGAGATGTCGTCATCAATGAGGTCTTGTTTGATCCATATACGGGGGGGTATGACTGGATAGAAGTGTATAATTCTTCCACCAAACTAATCGATTTATACGATTGGAAATTAGCGAATTATGAAGACACGATCGCCAATCAAAAGGCCGTACAATCTCATTTTTATTTAACACCGGGATCCTATGCAATCCTCGGAAAGGATTCAATGTTCGTCTTGCAGAATTATCCTGCAGCAATGCCAGGGACATTTGTATATTGTGAGACACCTTCTTACAATGTAGATTCGGGAACGGTTTATCTGATCTATGATTCGGTTGTGATCGATAAGGTCTCCTACTCTGAGGATTGGCACTTCCGTCTTTTGGACAACACGGATGGTGTTACATTGGAGCGGATTGACCCGGCTGGCCCATCTGATGATCGAAACAATTGGCATTCAGCAGCGGAAGCGATCGGCTTTGGTACTCCGGGTAAAAAGAACTCGCAGTACAGGCCTGCAGAGCAGAATGGTGATTTCACTTTTACAAGTCCGACAGTCTCTCCTGATAATGACGGTTATGAAGACCTTTTGCAAGTAGTCTACGAAATGGATGAACCCGGCCTATTGGGAACCTTCACTATTTATGATGACCGTGGTCGCCTCATTAAAGAGGTCTTTTCGAATGAGTTGCTGGCAACATCCGGAGCATTTGTTTGGGATGGCGTAACTGATAAGGAAGTGAAGGCAAGTATTGGCACATACGTAGCTGTTTTTGAAGCCTATGGCTTGAATGGAGCTCTGATGTTCACACAAACCAAAGCCTTTGTGGTGGCAGGGAAGTTGTAAAATTGCCCTGTCAGCCATGAACAATTTTAAAAAGAAATATGACGGTTGCTTAAATGGATCTTTTTGTTGATTGCCCATTTATTGTTTTTGTAACTTTACAAAAGACTGAAGCAAGCCATGTTAGTACCCGGTTCTAAAGGATGGATAAACAAATATTTCGATCTGGTCGACAAAGAGCAGATTAAGCTTGTTGTTGACGTTCCATACGGAATAGAACGTGACAGGTTCATACATGCTGCGCTAGGCCGTACAGGGATTATTTATGGGTTTCCATCGCGTCTGCATTTCGCCAAGGAATTAGACGATTCGAAATGGACCACCGAAGAGAAGCTCAAACTTCTATTATTCGAGTCTCAGTTGTTGGTATACCTCTTGAATCAGGATGGAAAGCCATTTGAAAAGGAGGAGTTTATTGCATTTCTTGTAGATTTCTACGGTCAACACAATGCGTCCTCTATAACCAAGCTGTTTAGCTTTTTTCTCAAGGAGACGAAGGAAGAAAAGATAGAATCGATCCTCACAAAACGTGTAGATATCAGGGTTAATTTTCTGGAGAACAGCTTTTGGGTGAACTACCTTAATAATGTTTTCATCTATCTTGATGTGATCCTCTTCAACGATTTTTTGGAACATCATAAAAAGAGTGCGTTCTACAATTATGATGAAATGGCGATGAATGCGCTTGCGGCAATTACAATGGCTTCCTATTCGGATGGTATGGTGGAGGATGCCGAGCGGTCAATGTTCAAAGTTTTTTTAGCGTCTGCTAATCTCTCTGATCTTCACAGAGAAATCGCTGAGAACCGATTTGAAAACGGCACAGGGTTCGAAGATTTTACAGATCACGTAAAAACCAATCTTCTGCTGAAAAGATTCATATTGGATTTGTCTGCATTCGTTATCTTTTCCAATCACGATGCGGCACTGGAAGAAAAGGATTTTCTGAACAAACTCTGCTTGTTTCTCGATCTTACTGAAAAAGAGCTGAATGAAGCCCTGGCATTGACGGAACAGTTCATCATTAATAATCAGGAAAAGATACCCTTCCTCAGAAATATTTCTTCCGTAGAACGTGTATACAGCAGTCTGTCCAAGCGATGGATCAAGATTCTGGGGAGGAATCGTGATAAACTGGCAACCGAACTCAAACAAAGCAAGGAACTTGTTTACTTGATCAGAAAATCAACCACTCAAGATCTATCAAAGGAAGAAAAGGAGCTTGTAAAGGAGCAGTTCAAAGATATTGTAAAATCGATGCCGTCACTGGCGATATTCATGTTACCGGGAGGTGCTTTCCTGTTGCCGTTGGTACTGAAGGTAATACCTGATCTCGTACCGTCTGCATTTCGCGATAACGAGGTGGAAAAGTGATTACTTGTTCAATCCTTCGATCCAATCCCTCATCAGCATAAGAACATCTTCTGATATCGTGATCTCATTCTCACCGTATTCCATGATAGTGCACGTTTTACAAGGCTGAAGAAGGTGATTCAGTTCTGGAAGTATGATCGCTTTGGACTGTGGTCTTGACTTTTTTGAGAAATGTTGATCAAAACCGGAACTGTTCGAAACCGGTGGAACCTGGATGTCTTCCGCTCCATTGATTGCAAGGATCGGAATTTTCAGTCTTTTCAGATAGTCTTTTGCTTCAAAATCAATGAACTCTCTTCCCCAATCATTATTCAGGAAAATGTGCATTCCAAGTTTAAAATTTACCGGATTGTTCACTGCTTTGTATTCTTCGGGTGCTTTTTGATAATGTTCGTCAAGAAATGCATTAAGCGGATCCACGATCTTTTCTGAATTATGTGTCGACAGGAGGGCGCAAACACCCGCATACAAGTCACGGTTCCAAGCTGCATATTCCTCAGATTTTCCGGACTTTAGTGGGATGAGGTATTGTTGTTCTACGAGCACCTCACGACCACCGGTACCAACACTGGCCAACTCAATGATGAAACACACATCCTTATTTTTAACGGAAGCCATCAAAGCATGCATTCCGCCCTCGGAATGACCCGCAATTCCTATTGGGTTATTTGCGAATCGGGAATCGTTTGACAGAAATGTGACGCAGGCCTTGACATCAGACGCGAGATCTTTTAAAGAAGCTTGATTGTAAACTCCGCTGCTTTTACCGGTTCCCCGATCATCGAAACGAAGACACCCGATGCCGTTTCGTGCAAAATAGTCAGCGATTACCAGAAAGGTCTTGTGCCCCAATAGGTCACAATCGCGATCTTGAGGGCCCGATCCTGAAGCCAACACAACGATTGGAAAGTTGTTGCCTGAGTTTTTGGGTAAGGTCAAGGTTGCGCCAAGAGAAACACCCCCATTTTTTATGGTCAACTCTTCATTGGGATAAGCAAAGGGTGGTTTCGGCTCTTGAGGACGTTTGATCACGATCTTTTCTTGAATCTCGCGGTAGAAGGTCGCACCCCACTTGATGTCCATTTGAGACATTACACCCTGAATGGAATCCCCTTGGCGGTAATAGTTGCCCTTAAATGAAAGTCCGATCTTGGGATAGTGAAAGGATACTGTAGAGTCACTTAATAAAACTTTATCCATTTTAACATCCTTCAGTTTCTCACTATCAGGATCGGACAGAAACACGGATTGATCACCCGGATTGTTGTGAATTACCAGATCCATTCGATGTGTGGTCCCCATAACTGAAAATGCAGCATGCCACATTCCATCGATCTGAGCGGAAAGGAAAAAGGGTAGAATCAAAAAGAATAAACTAATGCTTTTCATAGTGATCGATTAGTTGTTGAATCTGTCGGCAGTTTTCGGTGTTATTGAAATGCGTTCCAATGAACGCAGCTCTCTTTCCAAATTCATCTTTACTGACGACATCACTTTTAAGGCCAATGAAATGCATTTTAAAATCCTTCGCATCGAGAGCCGCGATGCAGAAAGCATCCAAAGCCGTTCCTCTCACCATCTGCTCATTGACAAGAATGTGACCGGAACTGTGTAAACATGCCAGTAATTTTAGTTTGATCCCGGAGGGCACTGCGGTATACAATACGTGAATTTGAGCCTCCTGAACAAGTTGATCCATTTTCCGTTCTGAAGGATTAGCGATGAGTTCGATCTCATTTTTAGCACAGATATCCTTTAATTTTTTATGCGGGTTTTTTCCGGCGATGATGAGTGGGAAGGTCGTGTCAATGACTCCTTTAAGTGTTTTGATGATCCAGAGTGCGGCCTTTTCATTTTCGGGAACGGAAAGATTTCCATGAAAAAGAGCATATCGTTTAACTGTGGTAAATGAGCCTTCGATCTCCGGAACTGATGCAGGTAAAATGGAAACACGATCATTTATCTTCTTCAGTTTTTCTGCGTCCGCTTTTGTGATTGCCAGAATATGGGAGCACTTTGCCAGGATCTTCTGGTAGTTTTTCAGTTTGTTTGTTTCTTGGCGGAAGAAAAGTTTTCTGAGAAAGGAGGCATTCTTCTTTAGACCATCGTAATATTCATGCTCGATATTGTGCATTCGAACAAACGTGACGCGTTTCTGAATAGCTTCATTTTCGAGAGAATAGGCTGTGTGTATCCCTTCGAACAGGATCGGCGCGTCATCCTTCAGTAAGTTTTCCAGTAGACGTTTGTTTTTTCTTGACTGCACAATGAAAGGACGTACAGATAGTAAATGAAGCAGGGAACGGGTCCTTTGGTAGTAATGAACCACGCCATATTTTTCAAGTTCTTCTTGTTTTCCCCGGCCGTACTCAAAGACATGAAGAACGAGTTCATATCCCAACTTGTGCAATGCCCGAATCCTGTAAAACATATCGATCGCACCGCCGTAATCGGCAGGAAAAGGAACGTCAAGGCAAACGATATGCAGTCTATTTTTCTGTGACACGCGGGTAGATTTCTTCCAATAATGTTGTTTCTTGCTCCCAGTTCTCAATTTCAGCTGCCCGGTAACAGTTTTCTTTGAATTTAGTTACTTCTTCCGGATGAGCGATGAGGTTATTGATCGTGTCTGCAAGATGTTGTGGTGTAAGCTCATCGAGAACCAATCCGATGGTATACTTTTTCACGATACCTGAGACTTCAACCAGATCCGTGCAAATGATTGGGGTGCCGGCATGTATATAGTCGAATACCTTATTGGGAAGAGAGAACCTGTAATTCATATTTGTAGGCTTATCCAATGTCAGGCCGACATCCGCATATTGCGTAAAATTCATCATTTCCGCATACGGCCTTTTACCGAAAAAAAGCACACTGTCTTGAAGGTCGTAATCAATTACGTACTTCTTCAGTTGTTCGATCACATCACCGTCTCCAACGATCAGTAAAACGGCATTATCAACCATTTTCATCGCTTCAACTGCTTCCTCTGCACCCCGGTCGATATTGATACCTGCACCTTGCAAGATGATCAGGAACTTGTTTTCAGGAATCCCCAATTCACTCTTGGAGATACCATTAGTTGATTTCCATTTCGGAGAAACATTCCGAACGACGCGAATCTCTTTTTTGTACTTCTGGCGATAGAGCTCAGCAATAGATTCATTCACCGTATAAACTGTTTGCAATTTCGGGAAGATCCAGTTTTCGATCGCTTCCCACGTCTTTTTGATCTTCGGACGGTTCTGCAATTCCGGAACCTCTGTGAAGTATTCGTGGGAATCATAAACAAGCCTCGTCATAGGTTTGAATTTAGATGCAGCATAATTTGCCAATAAGGTATCAAGATCATTTGATACCAGCAATTCTGCCCGATTCGCAAGAAGGTAGCAGAACAAACGAAAGTTATATGCGGCATAGAACAGGGGTCCTTTTTCCCATCTCAATTTGAAGCGCTTTGTGCGATACGACCGTTCGTGCAATGGTTTGCTGTCGTTACGCAATCGCCCAACGAGTGTAACATGATACCCCTGTGCTACAAGGAACAGACAGATCTTGTTCACCCGATTGTCGGTGTAAAGGTCATTGGTAACGGAAACAATTGCGCGCGGTTTACGGGACATGGATCAAAGGTAGGAAAAAGAGATGAACAGTATTTTATGTTGATACGGCTCCTGCATGAAGGATCGTACTTACTTGCTCGAATGCGTCTTTGATATGTTTTACTTCAGAGAAGACGATGCGCAAACGGTCATTCTGCTCACTCAATCTGCAATTCTGCCCATGATGTTGAATATGATTCAACACCTTGGTGAAGGTCTCGGTTTCATAGAAAGGAGATTGTGGGTTCGAGATGAAATAACCCACCATCTTCCCGGATTTGATCACAAGTCGTTCAAGACCCGTATCTTGAGCTAACCAGCGCAGTTTGAATGACAAGATCAACTCTTTAACTTGCTTTGGAAGTGGGCCGAAACGGTCGATCAGCATTGTGGCAAACTGTTCCAAAGACGCTTCATCTTTCAAGTTATCCATTTCCTGATACAGACTGAGTCGTTCAGCCACATTATTTACATAATCATCCGGTATCCGCACTTCAAGGTCTGTTTCCAGAATACAGTCCTTTACAAAATGAAGCATGCTATCTGTCGTCCGCTCATCGAACAGATCTTTGAATTCATTCTCCCTTAATTCTTCAATGGCTTCGTTGAGGATCTTTTGATACATCTCAAATCCGATCTCTGAGATGAATCCGCTTTGTTCGCCACCCAGCATGTTTCCTGCTCCTCTAATGTCGAGATCCTTCATGGCAATGTTGAAACCGGAACCAAGATCGGAGAACTGTACCAAGGCCTCCAGTCGTTTTCTTGAATCGGATGTCATGACACTGAATGGCGGAGCTACAAGGTAACAGAATCCTTTTTTGTTGCTGCGTCCTACCCGCCCCCTTAACTGATGAAGGTCACTCAACCCAAAGTTATGTGCATCGTTGATGATGATGGTATTGGCATTGGAAATATCGATCCCGGACTCAATGATCGTGGTAGCCAGCAATACGTCATACTCACCATT
>Ga0068876_10002489_pt1 | contig 13611 bp, 12 predicted proteins | sample NOAtaG_6_FD_66442 | JGI IMG/M metagenome (GOLD analysis project Ga0068876, IMG submission 66442) | Freshwater lake microbial communities from Lake Erie, under a cyanobacterial bloom - NOAA_Erie_Diel5S_2200h metaG | ecosystem: Environmental > Aquatic > Freshwater > Lake | place: USA: Ohio, Lake... | reverse complement strand
CCAGCTTTGTTTGCCATAATATGAATATCTACCCATGCAGGAATGATATATCCAAACTGAGCATAGTCTAAAATTCCTGGGCAGAATGGCATAAGATGTTTGCCATACTTGTCTTGTTGAACTTTACGAGTATTAGTTGGAACATCAACAGCTCGTTCGACAGAAAAGTTGTGATAAGACAATTTTTGAATGTCTACGAATTGAATATCTTTCTTTGGTTTTAAGAAGGAAAACATATCTTTCATTTTCTAGGCACTCTCAATTCTTTTGTGTATACACTTCTTCGTGTATTTTGCATCTTTGATATAATATTAATTAGTCGATGCTCATCTTCTTTCATATCCCTAATAGTAGGTTTCGATGGAACTGCATCACGCTTAATCGGAATTGCAATAACTAATGGTGTGCCAGCTGGTAAAAGCACATCAGCATTTGGAGTATGCCAGATTGCAGGGAAATTCACTTCTTTTGGATACGTATCAGTATCGACCAATCCTGACAAACAAGTAAAGTGACTTTCAAAGTTGTTAATCGGAGCGATAAAAAGCGTAGACCAACCTGGGGCGGTCCTTACGATCCATGGATTGACAAACTTCAGAGGAGGCGCTGGAAAACCTGGAGCAGTTTTTTCTCCAAGCTGTCGAATGTCATGAAACTCGCACACATTCATTTGCGGAGAAGCTGTCACCTCGATCGTACTGCAATCATGATTTGATCTGACAGTCATGTCACCTACAAGAGGAATGACATATCCTAATGACATGGCATCGATCATAGGCATGCATTTTTTTGCAGTAAAGCTGTGAGATCCTGACCAGTCGCGATCATCTCGACCATCTGTAATCAATGGTGGAATTTTCTTATACCATTCTGGAATATATTTGGCCGCAGGCTTTGGCTGAGGTAATGAGGCTACATCATCTCTGTGACAATAAAACTCAATGATAGGTTTCTTCTTAAAAGGATTCCAACTCAACATTCTCTTTCACCCATTACCCATGCTACAAGACTTTTACGAAAACCAGAAGTGACTGGCGCTACACGATGCGGCATCCATGAAGCGAAGAATACGATATCGCCTTTATTTGGCTTAAACGAAACCTTGTCGTCAAGATTTCCAGTGTTGACAATCTCTAACTCTCCGCCTTCATATTCTGAAGGATCTGAGAGAAGAAGAGATGCCGATATCTTTCTTATATATTTCTGCCAACCAAACTCGACATCCCAGTGCCAAGTATAATGTTGATTTGGTCCATACTTTGTATATTGAAACGCCTCGACGCCTTCAATGTCATACATAAAGTTGTCGTAGTTTACGACAGATACAATTCCTGACATTCTTTGAAATAGCCAATCGCTATGTTGATCATGGTGGATCCACGAGATGTCTGAATCGCGCGTTTCTGCTGGAGCTGGTGCATTGTTATTTGTACCAACTTTGCCCTTTTCAAACTCTTGAAGTTTTTCGAGGTCGATAATTTTATCGACTTCTTCAGGAGTAAATCCTCCTGTCCATACGGCAAAACAATTCAATTGCTTCCCATACTTAGGAATATTATATGGCATAGTAAATCCTTCTTCAAATCACTTATTCAATGGTAATATCTATATATCCTCCAGGCGCCACAGTTACCGAATGTGATTGCCCATCTGGATAAGCATAGTAGCTTGCCCTCTGACTATTTATTACTGGTGCAGTCGTTCCTCCAGCATTTGATCCTGGGAAAGTAATACCGAGAGTATTCGATGGATTTCCAGGAACAGCAGGAGTTGGTGTATTAAAATTCTGAGGACCATTGGTTGCAGGGTTAAAATTCTGAGGACCATTATTCGCTGGATTAAAATTCTGAGGACCATTGGTTGCAGGATTAAAGTTTTGTGGGCCATTTGTAGCTGGATTAAAGTTTGCTGGCCCATTCGCTACGTTAAAGTTCTGAGGCCCGTTATTTGCTGGATTGAAGTTCTGAGGACCATTTGTAGCTGGATTGAAGTTCTGAGGACCATTGGTTGCAGGGTTAAAGTTTTGTGGACCATTGGTAGCTGGATTGAAGTTTTGAGGTCCGTTAGTTGCAGGGTTAAAATTCTGAGGTCCGTTAGTTGGAGCATTGTAGTTTGCAGGACCATTGGCTACGTTAAAGTTTTGCGGGCCATTTGTCGGAGCATTGTAGTTTGCAGGACCATTCGCTACGTTGAAGTTTTGTGGACCATTGGTAGGCGCGTTGTAGTTTGCTGGACCATTCGCTACGTTGAAGTTTTGTGGACCATTGGTAGCTGGATTGAAGTTTTGTGGTCCGTTTGTCGGTGCATTGTAGTTAGCTGGTCCATTGGTCGGTGCATTGAAGTTTGCAGGACCATTGGTCGGAGCATTGAAGTTTGCAGGACCGGGCGAAGACGCATTGTAGTTTGCAGGACCGTTGGTAGGCGAGTTATAGTTTGCAGGGCCATTCGAAGGAGCATTGAAGTTTTGCGGACCGGGAGAAGGAGCATTGTAAAAAACACCGGCGGGCGTAAACCGGCCGGTGCCAGGAATTTTGTTATATGTGCCAGTTCCAGTTCCTGGAACGATGTTATAGTTAGCTTCGTTTCCTGGAACGATGTTATAGTTAGCTACGTTTCCTGGAACGATGTTATAGTTAGCTACGTTTCCTGGAACGATGTTATAGTTGGCGATAGGACCGGGAATAATGTTGTAGTTAGCTACCGGTCCAGGAATTTTGTTATATGTGCCAGTTCCAGTTCCTGGAACGATGTTAAACGTGCCAGTTCCTGGGTAAATGATATTATATCCAGAAATATTGCCTGGAACTTTGTTGAACGTTCCTGTTCCTGGGTAAATGATGTTGTAGTTAGCGACCGGCCCAGGAATGATGTTATATGTGCCAGTTCCTGGGAAGATGATATTGTAGTTAGCTACCGGACCAGGAATGATGTTATATGTGCCAGTTCCAGTTCCTGGAACGATGTTGTAAGTACCGGTTGCATTTCCTGGAACAATGTTATATGTGCCAGTTGCATTTCCAGGAACGATATTGAATGTACCAGTAGCATTGCCTGGAACGATGTTGTAAGTACCAGTTGCATTACCAGGAACAATGTTAAAAGTTCCTGTTCCAGGAAAGATGATGTTGTAGTTGGCAATATTTCCTGGAACAATGTTAAACGTGCCAGTCGCATTTCCTGGAATAATGTTAAAGTTACCAGTCGCATTACCAGGAATGATATTGTAAGTACCAGTGGCATTACCAGGAACAATATTATATGATCCAGTTCCAGGCCCAGGAATGAGCGCAGTACCAGTACCTCCACGACCAGAAACAAGAACACTGTTTCGGCCGTAAGGAATCGTGATGTTACCAGGACTGTTGAACTTAGTCGTTCCAGTCCCAGCACCACGCCATGTTTTTTCTAATGTAAACTTTGAACCACCACCAATACTCATTATGCGGCGCCCTTCACCGTCAGAGAAACAATCCAAGAAGTACCGCCATCATAAGTCATCAGTGACCAGATGTCAATAGCATTTGCTGTTGTCGTTGCAGGAGGAGCCACACCGCCAGGATACTTCGAACCTGTAGGCCATGTGATCGTACGTCCACCGGTAGCATCTTGCTTGGCAACGATCGTTCCTGCCCACATTCTTGTGCTCGGAGGAACATTCGTCGGAGCGATCGTAATATTGCCAGTGAGTGTAAGATCCCAGAAGTTGGCTTCTCCACAATCAAGGCTATATGATCCAGTCGTCGATGCGCTAGTTACTTCATGTTCAGTGTAACCTGCCAGAATTGGGCGAGTAATAGCGTTGTTCGCCATTACGAGATTTGCTGACAGCGTAGTTAATCCACCAGTAACACTGAACGCTCCGTTCCATGTAAGAGCACCAGTACCCGCACGACCCAATTTAACAGAGTTGTCGGCGTTACCAAAGATGATGTAACCGTTATTTGCCGACTGTTGACCCATAATACGAACAGTATCGGCGGTATTAACATCACCGAACCAGGCATCATCGCCAATTGAGATATTCGTGCCGGCACCGTTGTTAGCAGTAGTTACTCGATCAAAACTTCCAACGCTTGTAACACTAAGATTTCCAGTAATCGTAGTATTACCGGCTGCGAGTGTCGTAATACCGCTTACTGCTTGTGCAGCACTTGTCGATTGAATCGCAGTAGTGCCAAGATATAAAGAAGGCAATCTAGCAAAAGCAACTGTACCACTACTAATATTCGATGCATTAGCAGAAAATGTAGTAGCATTTGTATATGCGGTTGCCGCATTGCCTGTAATAGCAGAGTTAGCTGTACCGATCTTCGTGTCAGTGTAACTTACGGCATTGGTATAAGCGGTTGCTGCATTACCTGTAATAGCAGAGTTAGCAGTACCAATTTTCGTATCAGTATAGCTCACAGCATTCGTATAAGCAGTTGCTGCATTACCTGTAATAGCAGAGTTAGCTGTACCGATCTTCGTATCAGTATAGCTCACAGCATTTGAATAAGCAGTTGCAATGGCAGAGTTAGCTGTACCGATCTTCGTATCTGTATAGCTAACTGCGTTCGTATATGCAGTCGCGGCATTTCCTGTGATCTGTCCTTGAACAGTTGCCAGAGAAGACCCGCCAAGATTAGTTGCGTTGTTTGCAGTGCCGCTAAAAGATGTAGCATTAATCGTCGAAAAGACTGTCGAGTTACCAGACTTTAATAAGCTAACCTGCAGGTTAGCATATGTAAATGATGGATCAGAAATATTAATAACGTTATTATCAACATTTGACTCATTACCAAAGGTCGAGATTAGTACAAATTCTTTTGACGTAGGATCACGAGCAAGACCAGCGTGGTTCGTGGTATTACCAGATCCTTCATAGTGAACGATAAATCCACCCCACAGTGTATCTGCATTATTATTAACTGCCAATTTAATAAGAGAATCGGCAACAGATAGAGTTGAGACGTTTACAGACGTGATGTTACCTGTAACAGTAAGATCTCCTCCGATTGAAAGAGATCCAGAGAATGAACCGTTAGCAAACGTTACGTTATCCGTAGTGCGAACGTTCTGATTCATACGATATGGAAGACGAGCTTCGGCAAGCGTTCCATTATTTGCATTCGAAGCATTCGCAGCAAAGACCGTCGCATTGGTATATGCGGCTGCCGCATTCGCAGCCATTGCCGTATTAGCAGTACCAATTTTTGTGTCGGTATATGATACGGCATTGGTATAAGCGGTTGCAGCATTACCTGTGATAGCAGTGTTAGCGGTGCCAATTTTGCCATCAGTGTAGCTCACTGCATTCGTATACGCAGTCGCAGCGTTTCCTGTAATAGCAGTGTTAGCTGTACCGATCTTCGTATCGGTGTAAGACACTGCGTTGGTATAAGCAGTAGCAGCGTTACCTGTGATCTGACCTTGAATTGTAGCAAGAGAAGATCCATCGAGGTTTGTAGCATTATTGGCAGTACCACTAAACGTTGAGCTATTCGTTGTCGTGAAAACCGAAGAGTTTCCAAGAATTAAAATAGCGGTCGTTGAATTTGAAGTAAGCGTAGCGCCATGAGAGGTTGCATTGATCGTCTTTATTTCTAAGGCTTGGGCGTTGATAGTGCCACTTACAGCCAAGTTACCATTAGAATACAATGCCATGATAGATGTAAGAGTTACGTTTGCGTTTGCAATTCCAGATGGTGCCTTATACCAACTGTGAGTACCACCTTGCATTGAATATCCAGCGGCTTCACCGTCTTGAATATATTTGTAGGTAGTATTAGCCCAGAAATAGTTCTGAGAAATGTACACGTTGGTTTCATCTTGATAATTCCAAACCGATGCACTTCCTACTTGCACTGCTTTTGCTGTATTAGCCCAGGCGCTAGCAACAGTATTAACTGCTACAACAGCACCTGTTTTGACATTGCCAGTGACATTAGCAAAGCCAGTAATCGTAGTGTTACCTGTGTTGACGGTGCCGACAGCTAAGTTACCATTAGAATACAGTGCCATGATAGATGTAAGAGTTACGTTTCCGTTTGCAGTTCCAGACGGTGCCTTGTACCAGCTGTGATCACCGCCTTGCATTGAATATCCAGCAGCAGCACCGTCTTGAATATATTTGTAGGTAGTACCATTAAAGAAGTAGTTCTGAGAGATGAACACATTGGTTTCATCTTGATAATTCCAAACCGATGCACTTCCTAATTGCACTGCCTTTGAACTAGCCCATGCGCTAGCAACAGTATTAACTCCTACAATAGCGCCTGTTCTGACATCGCCAGTTACATTAGCAAAGCCAGTAATCGTAGTATTACCTGCGGCAAGCGTGGTAATTCCTGATACTGCTTGCGCAGCGCTTGTCGATTGAATTGCAGTTGTTCCAATAAACTGCGAAGGCAATCGAGCAAATGCCACCGTGCCTGAAGTCAGATTAGTAGCATTTGCAGCAATTGCGATGGCATTTGTGTATGCAGCGCCTGCTGCAGTAAGTGCAGTATTTGCATTTGTATTGGCAGTGATAGCTGCATCATATGCAGTTTTAACTGAAGCTGCAGTTGCCGCCGCTGTCGTAGAAGTATTCGATACTGAGTCGACAAGAACGACTGCACCAGCCACGCTTGAGTTGCCTGAAGGCAAGCGAGCCGAGTTCACTGTGCCAGATGTTAAGTTTGTGGCATTTGCAGCAATAGCAATGGCATTCGTATAAGCCGTGGCAGCATTCGCAAGAGCAGAAGCCGCATTTGTGTTAGCAGTAATAGCTGCATCATATGCGGTCTTGACAGAATTAGCAGTAGCTACGAAAGAAACGCTAGTGTTGTTGACCGCGTCGAGCGTTGGGATCAGAGCGATGTTTACTGTACCTGAAGTCAGATTTGTGGCATTCGCTGCGATAGCAATGGCATTCGAATAGGCATTAGCCGCTTTGTTATCAGCATAAGTTACTGCGTTACTATAAGCAGTTCCAGCAAGCGTTCCGGCATTAGTGTTCGCAGAGATAGCCGCATCATATGCCGTCTTGACCGAAGCGGCGGAAGCGGCAGCAGTCGTAGAAGTATTCGATACAGAATCGACAAGAATCGTTGCGCCAGCTACCGTAGAATTTGCTGCTGGAAGACGAGCAGCATTGACTGTACCTGAAGTAAGATTAGTAGCATTCGAAGCGTATGTTTCAGTGTATGTTCTGAGATCAGTAGCTGAGTTGCCACCGACTGTCGTAGCATTTACTGAAGTCAGTAGCGAACCATTACCAACCATTGCAGTCGAGTTAATAAGTGAATATGTTGAAGTGTTCCCGATCGAGATTACAGAGGTATTAACAGTCACGCCTCGAACATAGATCGAACTATTGGTTTCTTCGATACCTACAACAGCGAACATTCCGGTGCGAGAGATTTCTCCGTAGTCTGCATAAGTTACATTAGCAACAGAATAAATTTTTTCTGTAATTAGTTTGTCATGAGAAATTGCAGCATAATAAGTGTTGCTAGCTTCTGACAAATTATCAGTTAATGAAATTACAGTTCCCGTCATCATAGCAACATCGTTGCCCTGTGAAACTGTTACGTTACTTGTTGTAATGTTAACAGTGTTCGTAACGTTCAGAGTAGAAGAGATATTGACTGTCGCAGGCAAACGAGCGAGAGGAAGTGTTCCAGTAGTCAGATTATCTGCATTCGCCGCGAAAAGTACCGCATTTGAATATGCATTTGATGCAGATCCTGTCGCGACAGCAACGGCATTACCGTATGCGTCTGCTGCTTTACCGTCTGCGTAGTTAACGCCGTTAGCATATGCGTTGTCTGCTGCGGTGTTAATAAAACTGGAATTGACAGCAGTGCCTCCGATCACAAGACTTCCGCTTGTGATTACCAAGTTTCCTGCTGTAACTGATACTCCGTTTGCAACGGTTAAACCGTTCTTAACGCGAAAATTAACTGGTGTTGTCATCTGGTTCCCTGTCCCTCAGATTTTGTTCTATTTATACGTCAATCATGATTCTCTTCGTCTTTATCACGCTCGAAGAGTTTGTAGGAGCAACCAGTAGATTTACGTTACTGGAATTAATATTTGCACTGACATTACCAAGTGATGTGTTTGAGTATACCGTACCATATTCTGTTACATAAACCTGAGAACCATCATGAAGTAGCAACACTTCTGTGATATGATAGTCAGATCCTGCTGTAATTTGTACGTAGTATTTAGCAGATCTATATGTTGCTTTCGCAAAAGAATCTACAATATTGTTTGCAGTAGTAGAAGTTGTTTGAGAATTCGAGCTGGCTTCGATAACACTTAAGGCTGGAATTTGTGCGACAACTTGAACGACGTCTCCTGAGATGACGTTCGAAGTAAACACGATTGCCGCAGTATTTGGAGTCGTGTAGTCGGTTGTTAAGACTTGCTTCGAGCCATTCAGATAAACGCTCTCGAGTCCTGCAGTGTAAGAAAGAGTCGCATTCGCTGCGTCTGCACCAGTAATAATCGTGGTGTTTGAACTAATGTCATACGTATATGTAACAATACTCGTATAAACATTCGATGAGGAACCAGCTGGTCCCCAATATACTGACGTGCCATTCGATGTAAGTACTTCGCCGTTAGCTCCGATAGAACTGTTAGCGATGACACCCGCATTGAACGTGACGTTTGCATTGAAGATTTGTGTATTGGCCCACGTGACGCTCAGATTAGCATCAACTCCTGGACCTTGTGGTCCTTGAGGACCAACATCGCCTTGTGCACCTTGTGGACCAGTTGCACCTTGTGGTCCTGTAAATCCTGCTGCGCCCGAAAGATCAGTTACGTATGAGTATACTGACCCATTCCAAAGATACAACCTTGAATTTTCTGCATCGTTGACATTTCCTGTTTCGATAACAGCAAATTCACCAGCCACGATTCCAGTCGGAGATGTGTCAGCGGTGAGTGCGGCTACAGAAACATATGACTTAGCAATGTTAAATCCAAGACCAGTAGCACCTTGTGCACCTTGAGGTCCAGTTGCGCCTTGAGCTCCTTGAGCGCCTTGTGCCCCGGTTGCACCTTGTGGTCCTTGAGCTCCAGTAAGTCCTTGTGCACCTTGAGCACCCTGAGCTCCAGTTGCACCTTGAGCGCCAGTCGCTCCTTGAGGTCCAGTTGCACCTTGTACACCTTGAGCACCAGTGGCACCAGTCGCGCCTTGTGCACCTTGAGCGCCCTGAGCACCTTGTGCACCAACTACGTTCTGAAGCTCGACTACGTTAATAGTAGGCCCAGATGTTTCACCGAAGTGTGTATTTCCACCAGCTATTTGTGTGCAATAGAGATAATAGGTATACGTTCCTGCGGCAGGATTGTCGATGTGTGTAAATGCAAATGGAACGTTTTCACTGCCGGCTGATCCTTCATAGTGAACGTTGCCACTAATAGGTGTTGACCCACGATAGAGTTGCAACTTACCCCAAACCCCAGCGGCTTTATTTTCTGCATCTCCATATGCACCAATTTGTACAGGTGCACCATTAGTTGTGATAGTGACAGATGCAAGTGCTTTTGGGAATGAATCGGTTGTATTTGCAAAAGCTTGTGGAGCGGTGTTCTGTGCCCAATTGACAGAGCCGAGAGTAGCTGTCGGCGAGGTCCAGTATACACCTGAACCGTTCGATGCTAGAAGTTGTGTGCTGGATCCGGAAGAACCGTTCGCGACGATCGTCGTAACTGCGAGAGAGGAAAGGTTCGAACCGACTTCGAAGAGGTTGTTGGCAGCATCAGACGAGAATACCTTGCGATCAGTTAAGTTGATCGCCAATTCGCCTTTATCGAGGAACGCGCTATTAGCAGCGTCCGTGGTATTAGCTGTACGACCTGCAACTGTCGTACGCTTTAATTGAAACTTATTTGCCATTCCAACCTCTATATAGAGTGATTAAGTGGTTTATGTAAACCTCTAATAGTCTATTTATAACGTTGGATCTTCTGCTTTTTTGTTTTTAAGCTTATCGTGCTTAGCAACTTCTGCTTGAAGATTGGCCACAAGCTTTTCAGCTAGGGCCAATCTTGTTTCTAGCATTACATTCTTACTGGTAAGATCATGAAGATTTGCAATCAGGCGACTAATATATTCATTAACAAATTCAGCTTCCATGATTAGAATGTACCTCCGTCGAGTGTTCCGTAAACTACAGATGTTCCGTTTGATTGTAGAACAAATCCGTCAGTAGCAGCAGAAAGAACAGTTGCTGTTCCTGATCCATTACCAACGAGAATAGCACCTGCAGTAATAGTATTTAAACCAAGACCACCAGATGTAACTGCAAGTGGTGTAGCAAGCGTAAGCGAATTTGCAGTAATGCTTACATCAACGGTCGAGTTGGCAGTAATTGCAACGTGTGTTGCATTCGTAACAAGACCACCAGATGCAAGATATGCTCTGAGTGTAGCAAGTCCATAGCCTGTCGCAGCAGTGTTAACTGTGGTCGTAGGTTCTTCTTGCGATCCAGCGTAAAGATTGTATATTCCGTCGGTAGAATCACGGAAAAGACCCGTGTACTTGGCGCCAGTCGAACCGTATACGCCGTAAAAACCAACGTCGAGCGTGTCAGTCGAAGCATTGCCATTGGCAAGCTTGATCATCGGATCTTGAACAACAAGATTGACTGTATCAAGAGTTGTTAATGTACCAGTAACTGTAAGGTTACCAGAAAGAGATAGATCTGTAATTGACAGCGCAGAATTGACATGAATACCAGCAGAGTTAACTGTCAGTGTAGAACCAGTGGTAACACCAACAGTATCAGCAGCAACATTAATACCGTTAGCGGATCCAACGTGAACGCCAGTTGTGTTTGATACAAGACCGTCACCAGCAACTACGAACACTCCAGACGAGTTAGTAGATAAACCATTATTCGCTACAACTGCAATTGTCGGCGCTCCGCCTTCTTCTGCAGATGAACCAGAGATGCCGTCTCCAGCAGTAATGGTAGCAACATAGTTACCAGATGTACCTGATCCAAGAGCAACGTCGCCAGTTAGTTGAGATGTAGCAACCGAAAGATTGGCTGTATTAACATGAATCCCAACAGAGTTAACTGTGAGTGTCGAACCAGTATCAACACTGAATGTAACTGTGCTATCTGTAACCGCAGTACTAATGCCGTTTGCAGCAGCAAAAGTCAGTGTTTCTCCAGTATTAAATGTGTCGGTGCCAGTTTCACCGGCAATTGTAAATGAGCTCGATGCTGGATCTGCCCAATAGGCAACTGTTCCGTTTGAATTGAGTATTTGTCCTGCAGTACCGGTCGTGCCGTTGGCAGTCAGAGTAGTTACAATAGCATTCGCCGTAATGATTCGGTCGATTCCCGAAGTACCATTGGCGACGAGAGCTTGGTTAGCAGTGAGCACACCGGGATTGAACTTACCAGCAATGGTGATAGAAGCACCATTGGAACCGATGAATAGATGATCACCGTTTGCTGTAAAGGCCAATTCACCATTAGCTAATGACGGAGCGGTGGCTGTTGTTAAAGATCTTTTGATCTGAATTAAGTTAGCCATCTTTCTTCCTTATTAAAAAGAACCGCCGTCTATAGCGCCGAGGTCCTCGATTTGTAATTGTTTTACTTCATATTTATCTGTTTCAGAATTATAAACTAGCGTAGCTCCATCAGACACATCGATCTCAGCAACATCTGCAATATCTTCAATGCTACGGATTTCTTGAATTTGATTCTTCAAAGTAATAGGTGCGGCAGACGAGAGTCTTCCGTTATTATTTGTAATCTTGGCAACTAAACGAGTAGTATTCGTCATTACCTCGTAACTCCTGGTGTGACGGTAACTATACCTTCGACGAGACGAGAAACCGTACCTGCATTATCTGTCAATTCGCAATCATAAACGTATCTTCCAGCAGCTACATTGTTTGTGACATTTGCAGACATGGCAAGAGTCACTTCGCCAGTTCCTGCTGAGATAGACACTGTAAATGCAGTTTGTGCAGTCGAAGTGTAATGCTTACGCATCTGTGCAGCACCCGTAAATCCTGTCAGATCTACGATGTTACCCTCTTCATCAGTGACATCGATCGTAGTAGCGAAAGATGTGCCTTGATCGATTGTGATATTTGCTTTCAGCGCCATTTATTCTTCCAATAAGTCGATTATAATGTATTTATTAAATCTACCATATTCTCAATATTGTAACAGGCGCACAGTGTTCTGATACAACATAAGTTAAATCACCCTCAGTCGCCTTAAAAACATCCTTAAAAGTTTTACAACTTTTGCTGTCGGTATATAAATGCATTAAACCAGAAGTTGCGCCATGTTCAATTGCAATATCTTTTAGTGCCTGCGCCCATCCAGCGTCATAAATATAACTACGCGAACCATTTGCATCATCCCGTAACAAGCCAACAAGTATATGATGTTGTCTATCATTTATATAACCAAATGAAATTGTAACTGTTCTACCATCGGCATCCATCTTAAAACAACATGGATTAGGAGTACTATTTGTAAAGTTAAACATCTTAATAATGTGGTTTTTTTTGTCATCGTAAGATATAACATCAACGGGCCAATAGTTTTCCTCAGCATCAAGCACTGGCAATGATGCTTCAAAAAACGCATCAAAATCAATGTCTGACAGGCTGGTTATCTTGGTTGCTGTTATCATTGCGTGAATACCGATGGAACAACCGCGCCGACAGTCGTGCCAAATACATTGGCTGCACCTGACCAAGTCCAAAGTGTGCTAGATGCGGTAGTTGTGAATGTCGCAGCAGTACGCAGGAAATCTGTGCCATCAATCGTAACTTTAGTCCAACCAGAATTTGCAAAAACTCCAGTTATTTCAAAAAATAGTTGGTTGAAGTTAGTCCAATTCAACCTAAGAATGACTGCGTTACTCACAAAATTAAACGTGCCGTCTGCGATGGAGCCAGCGCTCACGGCTGAATTAAAGCCATAAAGTACGCTTCCCTTAGCTGAAAAGGTACCCACAGTGACTGTTTGTGTTTCGTCGGTAACATCGGCATACGGTCTTATACCGACGTGTTGCCACGTAGAGCCATTCCACATTTTAATATTGCTAAAATCTTGACTTTCAGCCCACGCTGATCCAGTCCAATACTTAACAAGTTTAGCGGAAGTAAACTGCAAAGGCACGCGTTATTCTCCTGGTTCGGTTGGCCAAATAACATCCGATGGATCAGTAAAAGTCTGTGGAATATCTCTTAGGGTTTGACGATATGTAGCCCAAGCTTCTTTGTCTCCGGGAAAATCCGACATCTGTGTGTAGTCACAAGCATTTAATAAATTATTTCTCATTGATCTCATATCAGCCCAAGTATATACCCTAACAAGATCTTCAAGTACTAGATTGCCACTTTCGAGAACAAGATGTTTTTCTCGCAGATTAATTCCGTCAATAAAAGAAACATGTTGTTCTTTTGTAATTTCGATGATATCGCTAGGAAGAGAAGGATAGTCTACCAATTCGGTATCATAAAAACCCTTTGTGCTTAAACTATAATACATTGTCATCTTAATATCCTATCGAAATCCATTGAACAGTAATTCCTATCGGAAGCGTGTTGAACACTGTAAAACTGCTTGTGCCACTGAAAGTTAC
>Ga0068876_10002483_pt1 | contig 13643 bp, 9 predicted proteins | sample NOAtaG_6_FD_66442 | JGI IMG/M metagenome (GOLD analysis project Ga0068876, IMG submission 66442) | Freshwater lake microbial communities from Lake Erie, under a cyanobacterial bloom - NOAA_Erie_Diel5S_2200h metaG | ecosystem: Environmental > Aquatic > Freshwater > Lake | place: USA: Ohio, Lake... | reverse complement strand
TTATATTGACCCACCTACAAGCACCGAAGGTATACCGGATGCGTTAGTTAATTATTTCGATCATTATATTAAACATAAGGAAAGTGAATTAAAGCCCGCAAGCATAAAGAAGCTAAAGGGTGTTAAACGTTTGGTGGAAAAATTTGAGAAAGAAACAGGAAAGCAATATTTGATCAAGGAGGTAGGGGATGAGTTTAAATTAAGGTTTGAAAAGTATTGTCTTAAAAATAACTATACAAATAACACCATAGCTCGGTACATAAAGTTTATAAAAACTATTTGCTATAATGGCAGGGATAAAGGAATTGAAACACACTTTTCGTTAAATTCTATCAAAGTAAAAATACAGCCAGTAAATAAAATTCATTTGTCATTTGATGAATTAAAAAAGATTGAAGAGGTTAAGCTTGATCAGGATCATTTGGATAATGCCCGAGACTGGCTTTTAATATCATGCCATACCGGACAGAGAGTATCGGACTTTTTGCGCTTTAAAAAAGAAATGATAAAAAAGACAGGCAAATCTAATATTTTGGAATTTACGCAGGTTAAAACCGGTAAAAACATGGGTATACCTTTAAATAGTAAGGTAATGACCATTCTTAAAAAAAGAAAAGGTGATTTCCCCGTTCAGACTACCGATCAAACGTATAACGAGAACATAAAGAAAGTTTGTAAAGCCGCTGGATTAACTGAAAAAATAAAGGGTGCTAAATATAACCATGAAACAGGATTAAGGGAAGTAGGATCATTTGAAAAGTGGGAACTTGTAAGCAGTCATATTGGGCGCCGAAGCCTCGCTTCAAATTATCATAGGCTTGTTCCAACACCAATTTTAATGTATATGACAGGTCATAAAACAGAGGATATGTTTAATGCTTATATTGGTAAATCCCAAAGTGAGTCGGCCGTGCAAGCAGCAAAGTATTTTAAGTAAACACACAAAAGGCAATGCAATTACCAGAATATTTTTAAGAATTAAATATGAGTACTCTAAAGTATTATAAACAATCAGCCGAGAAGTATAGAAATAGCTTTGAAGCGAACTTAAATTCATTTATTAAGAGGCATAAAGGTGCATCTCTTAATAGATTAGATTTTATTAAGCGGGAATTAGTTTTACAAAATGAATTGTTCAACGTTTTGGATACTGATGATGAAGATCATGCATCTATACCTGTTCATCTATATCCAAATAGGCAAATTATATGGTCTGTGATACAGGGATTAGGTGTAAGGGGCAGAGAATTAATTAGTATTAGCAATAAGGCCATCCTAGGTTTCCTGAAAGGTGAGCTAAAGAAGAGTAAAAAACCTAAATTAAAAATCAACAAAAAAAGCACAAAATCCTCAATTTCATTTAATAATAGGGTTTTTAGTAGCCTTGACGGTTGGCTGCTTTTTGAAGCCTTGTTGAAGGAATTCGAAGATGAAATAAAGATAAAACCACTTGCACACTTGAGCTATATATATTGGAAAATGATAGAAGATGGTTTTTTACACGAAATTAAACCACTTGAATTTAGAGGGTTTATAGAAAAGAAACCTTATTTTTTTGTATTGGATAAAATTAAAACATCCAGCGCTTGTTATACAAAGGATAAAGAACGCGTATACAACGACTGTAAAAGCAGGACAATAAAGAAGAAGTAATCGTTCTCAAAAAAGAACAATGTCGTTCCTTCCCGAGAATGCCCTGTGAACAAATATTTGTCTATTAATTTAAAACAATAGACAAATGAAAAACAGTACAATTTTACACGAGATCTCTCCGGAACAAATTAGTTCCATGTTTGATGGGATCACAAAACAATTAACCGAACTTAAGGAAAATTACGAACCAAAGGTTCCAACTGAGCTATTAACAAGGTCCGAAGTAGCTGAATTATTAAAAGTAGATCTTTCCACGTTATGGAATTGGCAAAAGAAGGGTAAGCTTATACCGGTAGGAATTGGCAACCGAGTTTATTACAAGAGATCCGACATTGAAGCAGTATTGATCCCACTCGGAAAAAAGAAAGGGGGTTCAGATGACTAAATCTATAACCCCCATTAATTCTTTGGATTCGCAAAACAAAGATAAACAAATTGAAGGTATACTTCAAAACTATTCTAAGTATAGGATATCAGCCTCAGATCAAATTAAGTCTCCAATTCCAGTAATTAGTATTAATGGATCCTCTATTTCTACAGAAGGCAACATAACAGTGCTTTGTGGTGATGCTAAAAGCGGTAAAAGTGCTTTGTGTAATGTTGTTTTGGCAGGTGCTATTAATGCGCCCGGTAATAAGTTAGATGGGTTTACTGGTTTTGAAGTTATGGAGAATGCTTCCGGCAAAGCAGTATTGCATTTTGATACAGAACAAGCCAAGCATCAACATGCTAAAACCCTTTTGAATGGTATTTTAAGTAGAGTAGGGCTAACACAAGAACCGCCTTTTCTTATGACGTACAATATTCGTGAGCTTGACATTAAGGACTATCAGTCTGTTTGCGAGAAAATATTTTATGCAGCAAACCATAAATTTAAAGGGATTCATCTTGCTGTTATTGATGGGATCGCGGACTTTATTGGCTCAGTAAATGATGAAACGGAAAGTAACAAGATCATACATTTCTTTGAAAAGCTTGCTATTAAGTATAAAACACCCATTATTGTTGTAGTTCATAATAACCCTAACTCAGAAAAGCAACGTGGGCACCTAGGTAGCCAATTACAAAGAAAAGCAGAGAGTGTACTTGCTATTAAGCGCAATGGAAACGTTTCTCATATAGACCCAAGATTTTTAAGGGGTGCAGGTATCGCTGATATACCAATGATACAATTCGAATACGATGCCTCTAAAGGCTATCATGTTAGCTGTGGTGTACATATTAAAATAGATGTTGAGGAAAAGCATTTAGAAGAATTAGAAGAGCTAGCAGCTAAAGTGTTTTCGTCTACTCCAATAAAGTATAAAACGGCTGTAGGAGAATTGATGAATTTAACTAAACTAAAATTACGATCAGTAAAGGCAAAGATCAAGGAGATGTTAGAGATTGAAATAATATCTAAGACTAATAATGGTTTATATTTTCTTATGGAGGATTCTCCAGAATTCGAAGATGATATGCTAACAAAAGAATAGAAAAATGGTGCAACGGTGCACCGCACCTATGCCTTTTGCACCATTGCACTAAAATAAATCAAGGATTTTAACAAATAAAACAAACAATATGAAACTAAGAACAAAGGATCCAATATGGATCAAAGCTACTGATGCAGTAAAATTGATTGATCCATTATGGGATGAAACTAAATTAAAAGATTTTCTAAAGAGCAGAAAAATTGTACCTCATTATACCAATTTTGACAGTATCATGGAAATTTATGAAGTTGTCCGTATTAAGTCAAAGTATTTTTTTAAGGATATTGATTTTTACGACTTAGAAGTAACTGATCATGCTATCGAAAGGATAAAGGAGATACTTCTTGAGGAAGCAGAGGCATTTTACAATGATCAGTATGAATATTATAAATCCATAGGGCAGGAATAAAACACATTAACAACCCTTTCTATAGCCGATTTTGTTGAATGCATAACAGAGTCGGCTTTTTTTAATCCTTACCTGCTTTTGATGAATTCATCATTAATAATCTATTTTAGAAAGCTTTTCAGTAATTGTTTCCCAGAAAAGTAGATCAGTATCATGATTTCTGCAATCAAAATATAATTTTACTGAATTAATATTAAAGTATTGATTATTGTCTAAACATCCCATAGGTATAGAATTATTTTCCTTGTTTTTTGTCTTTGGAAAATTAAATTCATACTTAAATAGATCTTGCTCTTTTGAAAACATAAACAAACTAGGTATTATTTCTCTAAAAATACTTAATTCGATTTCTTTAACATATGCAAATTGTAAATAGCTGCCCATGATATCACCCATCTTAAACGGGTTTTTTCTAGAATATAGTGTTTGAATATTTGGATTCTCGTTAATCTTAATTAACTGGTTCTTTATTTGTTCGGCTAAGCCCCAAAATTGATGTGTATTACATAAAACATTTTTTTCAAAATCATTCATGTAGTATTTTTTCAGATCAGTAGTTAGGTATATTTCTTCCATATTAATTGTTTCCTAAAAAATCTTTCCAACCTAACCATCCTTCGTCTTTATATCTTCTGTCAGCGTTAACTGGAATTGAATTTGGTTTATTCTTTGACTTATGAAGTGATTTCCATTCTGTTATACTTTTTAGCCTTAAATTTCTGGCAAATTCCCTTGCTTCTTTGAATGGTAAATATACTTTGTGCATGTCTGCAATTCTACCTGTCCCTAGAAAATCTCCCCACCCTTTCCACTTATCTTTATATGGAACCATTGGAGAAACTGGAATGTTAGCAGGCTTTTTTTTCGATCTCATAAAATCCTTCCATTCATCAGCTGTTTTAAAGCCCAATTTCTGTGCGTATTCTCTTGCCTCTTCAAAAGGCATCAAATCATTATACTTGCCAACATTACCACTTCCTAAAAAATCTCCCCATCCGGCCCAACCTTGATCTTTGTATTTTCGATCAGCAAGTACTGGAATTCTATTAGTGATCTTATTGCCCTTTTTTGCTTCTATAAACTCTTTTTGATTTTTAAATCCGTATTTCTTTAAATATTTTTTCGCTTCATGAAAGCTCAATAGCTGATCCGGTTTGGCGTTACCATATCCAAGAAAGTCGGCTATTCCTGCAAATCCTTTTCCTTTATAGGCATCACTTGGACTATAAGGGATATTATCTGGTTTTTTTCCTGACTTACAATATGCTATCCACTCAGCTTGATTTTTGAATTTTAGCGCCCGGGCAAATTCCCTCGCTTCTTTGAAAGGTAAATAAACTCTATATATGTCTGCAATCCTTCCTGTTCCAATCCAATCACCATAGCTTACCCATCCAGCGTTTTTGTATACATGATGTGGGTCGGAAGGAATATAATTGGGTTTTTTTCCTGACTTACAATATAGCCTCCATTCCTTTTGATTTTTTAATTTTAATGAATGGACAAATTCTCGAGCCTCATTAAACGATTTAAATTCTTTATTAATATTAGCAATTGTATATGTTCCTAACCAATCACCCATATTTTTCCATCCAGAATTATAGTATACGTCTCTGGGTTTTGCTGGTATATTAGTTGGCTTCTTATTCGTATTACAAAATTCTAACCAATCATCTGTGTTTTTAAACTTCAATGAATGGATATACTCTCTCGCTTCCTGGAAGGGTAAATACTCTCGCAGGTAGGTTGCAACAAACTCTGTCCCTAGCCAATCTCCCATGCTTTTCCAACCAGAATGCTTATATACCAAGCTTGGCGTCATTGGTATATCTAGCGGCATTTTACCTGAATCACAATAGTTGTTCCATTCTTTTCTGTTTTTTAATTTTAAGGTATGTACATACTCTCTAGCTAAATTAAATTCACGGTAATTTCTTAAACTTGGTGCAATTGTGTACGTTCCAATCCAATCACCAAAACCTTTCCATCCTTTATCTTTGTATGTTTGATTTGGATTTTTTGGTATATCAATAGGGTATTTTGGGTTTTTGCAGTAGTCACTCCAATCCGCCCTGTTTTTTAACTTCAATGAATGCACAAATGCTCTAGCTTCTTCAAATGAACGATATTCTTTTAACTGGTCGGCTATTCTGTAGGTGCCTAGCCAATCACCCATGCTTATCCATTCTTCACCATAGACTTTTCGAGGATCAGAGGGGATGTCGAATGGTTTTTTTGAAGTTTTTGAGTACGCTTTCCATTCTTCGCCTGAATCTAATTTTAACTGCCTGACAAAATCCCTAGCAAGATCAAAAGGCATCCAACTTAATTTCGCTAATTTATCCCAAGTTTTTAATTGAATAGAATCAATTAGTTCTTTTTCATTTATTCTTTCGGATAACTGAACATCAACATCAAATTGTACTAATGAATCTTTTTTACTTTTTTTAACTCCTTTACTTACATCCTTAAAGTATTCAATGATTCGTTCATCGTTTGAAGCTAATGCTCTAATAGTAGATAATATCTCCTTGAATTCATCACTGTTAATGATCTCATCCGTATTATTTGATTCTGTAAATACCGGTAAAATAACATAACCAAAATCTTTCCCATCTTTTCGTCTTAAAGCCCTTCCTACAGCTTGAACAATATCAACAGTGCTTTTTCGAGGATCAGCAAATAACACACAGTCGATATTAGGAACGTCAACACCTTCCGTTAAACATTTGGCATTGGTTATTATTCCCTTTTCAGTTTGAGCAAACTCATCTACAATTTTTCCTCGTTTAGATGTTGGCATTGCACCTGAAACATGGAAGGATTCAACTTTAGCAAACTGAGGGTAAGCGGTACTAAAAACGGATTGACTTTGTTCAAAGGCTTCGGCTTTTTTAATGCTAGAGTGGAAGGTAACCGCATGATGAATTGGATATTCTGTCATGGCTTTCCTTAAAGCGATTAATGAGGCTAATGTTCTTGCTTCTGTTTCTTTATCCCATTCCTTTCCGGTGGGCTTAACAAAAGCATTCTTTTTAATCAGGCTTTTTACCTCATCGTTGGATATAAAAAGGGTTATAATTCTATAATCAGATAAGATGCCTATTTCAATGGCTTCTTTAAATGACATTTGAGTAAATGTATCACCATATACATTTACATCATCCATACTTAAAACTAGATCAGAAGAACCTGCATACCTTCTCTCTGTAGCAGTCATGAAGATCCGTTTTTTGATCTTTAGGTTCTTGTCAAATAATAAGTGGCTAAATAGTTTGTCTTTATCCCCAACAGTCTTGTGGGCCTCATCCATGATCCCTAAATCGAACTCATGTTTCGCTATTTTACAAGCTTCTGCAATTGTTTTACCTGACTGGTAGGTAGTAAAAATGATCGTTTTGTTCTTTGAATTATCCTTGATCCATTTAGCTATGTAATTCTTATCTGTAACACAAGGAACTCCGATCTCATTTGTGTGAATGGCTATATCATCATTTGTGCCTATACCTTCATCACTACAAACACATAACCAGGAAACCTTATCATTATTTGCTACAGATTCCCTTAAATAGACTTCCAAGGTTTGTTTAACCAATGAAAGGGAAGGAACTGCAACAATAATGCTTTTAGGTTTTAGTTCTCTTGTGATCCAATAACCCGTTAAGCTTTTTCCGGCTCCACAAGGAAAAACTAATTTACCTCGCGCGTTATTAGCCTTTAAAAAGTAGTTTTTAGCCTCTTTTAAGGCCTTTACTTGGTGAGGTTTGGGTTTGTAGGGAATTAGCTTTTTCTCTTTACCAGAAAGCTTATTTCTGAGCCAATCAAAAAATACTTTATCCAGCTTTCGCCATTCATCTGAATTTACAAAGCCAATATTCTCTTTGCCTTGGTAGATCTTTGCATATTCATCAACGGTTGTGCAAACTAAACAATAAGTAATGTCTTTGGCTATTCCGGTACTTAAGGATATAAAAGTAGAGATCGCTCTATGGGATAATCTTTGATCTTCGTCTTGGAGGTATTTACATTGAATTGCCCAATAAGTTCCTTCAAACGTTTCAGCTATTAAGTCTATTCCCTGATCGTTAGAAGGGAGATTCAATTTTTTACTTACAGATGGTGGTATTTCTTTATGTAACCAAACTTGTTTTAATTTGGTTTTATATACTGGATTGTATTCAAGAAAATATTTACTGAGTTCTTCAAATGCCTGACCTTTCTCTTGCTTGGTTTTGGTATCAAGGAGAGATTTGAGATCGTTCCAGGAGTTTGTTTTATGAATAATTGACTTTAACATTAGATCTTTATTCCAATAAGGCAAACATCATCCACTTGCTCCAAATCACCTCTCCAGTCTTCAAAAGATGATTTTAATACCTTATGTTGTTCTTCTAGAGACTTAGTGCTGTTTGCTAAGATCAATTCATTTAAAGCCTTGTATTTAAACTTCTTTCCTCTTGGTCCGCCAAATTGATCAGCATATCCATCCGTATACAAATAAAGACTGTCCCCCGGTTTTAAATCTATTAAATGAAGCTTAAAATCTTCTTTACGCTCACCCATACCTACAGGCATTCTATCTGCTTCCAGTTCTATAATTTGACCATCTTGAATTAGTATAGGTTTATTGTTAGCGGCGGAGTAGGTGATCTGTTTTGTTTTTTGATCCATACATATTAGTATGCCATCAAATCCATCCTTCTGACCTTCCTTACTGATGTTATCAATCAAACGCTGGCGAACAAAATTAAATACCTCATTTGGTTTATCAATTCCTTTTTCATTGATCGCCTCACTTAAAAAACCAATATTCAATAAACTCATAAATGCACCGGGCACGCCATGACCTGTGCTGTCGCAAACTGCTAAATAGAATTTATCTCCTTTTTTAGCTGCCCAGTAAAAGTCACCTGAAACAATGTCCTTTGGGTTAAAGTATACAAAGTTATTTGGTATATTTTCCTTTAAGAAATCGGCATGAGCGAGTAGGGTATACTGAATACGTTTGGCGTAATTGATGGAGTCAATTATTTCTTTTTGCTTTTCTTCAATAAGATGATTTTTTTGCTTTAACTCTACTGTTCTTTCTGTTACTGTTTTTTCAAGAAATTTTTGACGAAGTTTTAAGGAACGCTCTCGCCATTTGATGTAGAAAAGGACAGTGCCGAAAATAATCAAGCCTGCTATGGTTCGGAACCACCATGTTTGCCACCAAGGAGGGCGAACTGTGAACACGTATTGTAAATTTTCACTACTAAAGCCATCTTCGTTGATTGCCATCACATTAAAACAATAACTACCAGGGTCCAAATTTCCATAAGTTACTTCCTTCCTATCACTATAGCTACTATACTCTTTATCATACCCTTTTAGCTTGTACTTATATTTTATCTTTTTAGTGTTATTTGTTGTAATGCCAAGATATTTAAATGTGATACTATTATTGTTATATTGTAAACTCAAATTTTGTGGAAAGTAATAAACGGGAGCCAATTCATCAAACCTAATATCGCTCAATTCAATTCCATTGTCAAGTAGAATTTTGCTTGTAGAGGAAAAACTGAACCAATCTATTTCTTCATTGAAAAGCAAAACATTCGTTAATTGAATATTGGGTGCAATTGAATCAATTATATTAGGATTAAACTTAACTAACCCAGTATTAGTCCCTAACCAGATATTTCCTTTAGAATCTTCAAAAATAGAATTGTTTCTACATAATCCGAAAGAATAACCGTCTTCAGTTTTGAATGTTTTAAAATATGTATTTTCCATTTCGCCATACTTATTTTCTTGAAGAGCCTTGATTGTTTTTCTGGTCAAACAGGATAATCCATCAGCAGTTGCGAACCAAATATTGTTACTTTTGTCTTTTAAACTTCCATAAATAATATTATTACTCAACCCCTCTTTTTCAGTAAAGTGGATGAATTGCGCTCCATCAAATCTGTAAACTCCATTATTTGATCCAACGTAAATGTTTCCGAACTCATCCATAGTTGAAATGGTATACCACATGTTTACTAATGGTTCACTATTTCTATTGGATTTAATTGGGAATTGCATTCTATTCACACCATCAAACTTGCTAACACCATTATTATATCCACCCCATTTATACCCAGAATTATCTTCTATAAATTCAGGGTAATATTCGTGTTTTTTGACAGAATCATTACGCGCAAAATATGTTTTTCCATTTGCGTGAAACCTTAGACTTCCATCGTCTGATATCATTAAAAAATCAACATTACCTATCTCATTGTTTTTTATTTTAGAATAATTAAGAAAAGATTTTCCATCGAATTTCACCAAACCACTATTTATACTGTTTTCCTGATTATAACCACCTATCCAGTATTCTCCGTTTTTGTCTTGAATTATTTCCCAAGGCTGATCTAGCACTCCCTGATCTAATCGGTAATTAGTGAATTTAGAACCATCATAAAACGATATACCATTGAGGTCCGCAAAACCTATATTGCCTTTGTTATCTTCGAAAATACTTTGTGCAAATTTGGTAGTTAGTCCATTTTCTTCTGTAAATCGTGAAAATAAAGCGCTATTTAATTTATATATACCATCATCATAGGTCCCGAACCACATATTTCCATTGGCATCCTCCGAAACTGAAAATACAATATCTGTAATTCCTTCATTCTTTGAAAAGTTGTAATAATTTTTCCCATCGAATTTATACACGCCATTTCCCCAAGTTGCAAACCATAAATCACCTTGCTTATCTTTTGTGACATCCCAGATGGAATGATCACGAAATTCCTTATTCTGGTAAAGATATTTTCCATTAAATCTAGTAATGCTTCTCCAACCACAAAAAAGTATGTCTCCGTTTTTATCGTCTATTATTCTATGTATATCATTAGTAATTAATCCATCAGTTTTTGAAATATTTGTAAAGGATTGCCCATCAAATTTAACCACCCCTTTATCATAAGTGCCAAACCATAGATTTTTTGATCTATCTTGATAACAGCATTGAAAAATACTTTTCTCAAGCCCTTCTCTTTTGGTATAAAAAGTAAATCCACTTCTACCCTTTTCCTTTTTAATAAGCGTATCTGCCCCACCTATCCAAATATCCCCAGATTCATCTTTAAACAAAAAGCCCACTCCGTTGATCAAGCCTTCTTTAGCACTGTAATGATAGAAGTCTCTTCCGTCATATTCCGTTATTCCATTCTTTCCAGAAGCAAACCAATAATGACCAGGCCAATCTTCTATAATACTACTAATGCTATTACTACATAATCCCTCTAATTCAGTAAAATAATAAAAATACTCACCATCAAACTTAGTTACGCCCCCAAGGTTTGAGCGAGCCCAAATATTTCCTTGACTATCAGTATATACTCCAGGAAACTCAAGCGTGTTTAATCCTTCTGCAACCCCATAGTTTAGGAACCCCATTGGATTCTTTCCTTTATTAGAAGGGCTTTTCGCCAATTTTTTCATTGGGGGTCTTCCTTTTATAAATCTACCACGAATTGATTTTTGTTTTGGAAATTCGATTCCATTTATTCCGAAAATATTTTTTTGGAGGATGCCTAATTTTATTGAATCTGGGGTAGTCGTTGGAATAACATTGGTATTGGTGAGTGTTATTTTAGGAATGATAACTTTAGTTTCAGTTGGTCCAACTAATTTAAAAGTTATAGGGGCTTTAATACTATCCTTTGGAACTATTCTTGCTTCAACTTTTATAAATTCAAGATCTACATTATCATCCTTTTGCTCTTGTACATTTGAACAAGAAGATAAAATGAAAAGTAATAATATAATATATATTTGATTTTTCACCAAGTTTCTCAGATATTAAATATAAAAAATAAACGTAGTAATTACACATTTTAATCATAATAAAAAAGAGCCCAGGTTTCCCCGAGCCCTTTCTTTTACCCTAAATACCAAAAAGGTTTCTGCTGAGTCTTATGCTTAATGATTCCATGGCTGAAATCGTGTGCATTTACTCCTCGATCTACAAACGTATCTATGTAACTAGATTTGTTTGATCCAGTAAGTAGGTTGTAGAATTCCCATAAACTCATGTTTCCCCCGGTCTCGCATCCAAAGTTTGTGTCTTTATAGAAATCTCTTACTACCGTGCTTAATTGCTGATCCCCTAATAGTATCGCTGGTATTCCTTCCTTGTTTGTATCTGGTAAGTGTTTATACATCCTAGCTCTTCCTATTACCTGAGCAAATTCTGTTTCGCTGAGTTCGATAGTGGTGAATTGTTGCATGGCTTGAAGTTGCTTCTCTGCATTAAACGTGTTTACTAGATTTTCCGAAGCATACCCAAGTTCAGCGATGTTCTTTATTCCCAGTTCTTCCTTTACACCATCACTCCATACACATAAATTACAACACACTTTATTCTGGAAACCTATGAATAGTTGGAATCTTTGATCTGCATGGATTCTTTTGCTATAGAGATTATCCAAGTTGTAGGACTTTACTCCGCCAATAGTTAAGTTAAGTTGGTTGCCATTGATCGTTTGAGTTATACTTGGTATTTCGATCACAAACATCATTCGTTCATAATAGATAGTACTCTCCCATGGCTCTAACTGGTTTGCAGGTTTGTGCTTTGCTTCTGGTATTCGCCCTTTGATTGGATGGCTCACTCTGATGTTCGGTTTTAAGATCGTTTGTTGCCCAAACATTTTGTGTGTTACTTCCCAGATCGTTTCAATGAACTCAGTATGGCTAATGAGTGGTTCGTTAGTTGTTGTCCATACAGGTATGATGTGTTGATCCTGCATTTCTTTAGCAGATATTTCGATTGTGTTCGCCTCAATAAAGGGCTGTGAACTTGAGGATTTTCCTATCCCATTAGGAGAAAGTGCTGGCAACTGTGCCAACACTTCCTTGCTGTTAATGATGTACTCCATTACTTAAAAAGCTGTTGATTAATAAATCTATTTGGTTTTTGCGTTCAGAGAAGTAGGACCTATACTTTCTCTGTTGTTCAGGATGAGCGGAGTAGAACTGGCTAAGTTCTTCTACAGTTTTGCAGGCATTGATCTGTTCTAAAAAGTCATCTTGTTTTACTGGCTCTTTTTCTACTGCGAAGTTGTTGAGTTCAGATGGTTCTTCTTTAATTTGGCACCATTGTCGTATCTCTTTTCCTACCTCAGCAGACAAGGTCACTTCAGGCTTTTTACTGAACAGACCTGTGCGATCTTTACCTATGTTAGCTTGGTGCTTTTGGTTCAGTTCAAATACGATGGTGAACTCATATTCTGCATCTTCTCTAGTTACCGGTTTTAATCCAACCTTCTCTGGAACCATTTTGCCATTCTTATCAGATAGCACATATTCTGTTTTGCTTCTTATTGTACCAATGATGTGAATGTTGCTTTGTAGGATTGCTTGCACAAAAGCGTTGTGCCTTGGAGTTACTTTTGCCCAGTTGGTAAAGGTATTGCCAGGAATGTTGCTATGGATGTCAAGAATGCCTCCGGACCCATTCCATTCATGAGAGATGCTATCGATGATCAAACACTCAAAGCCTCCTTTTAAGGCTAGATCAATTGCTTCAATAAACACTTCCGGACTGTAAGGCGATGTTAAGGTGAGCACCTTGTAAGGTCCGAGATGTGAATAAAGGTTAGAGGATCCGTTTTCCGTATCTAATACTGCTATCTTTTCCCAATCGTTAGTTAAGCCATATGCTAACAATAAGGATGAATAGGTTTTTCCGGAGCCTGATGGACCTTGTATGGCCATCTTGATTTTGCAGTTGCTCCTTTCTGCTTTTTGGAATTGTTTCATCTTGTTTTGGTTTTAGGTTTATACTTATTTGATTTACATAAAGGGTTATAATAGGTCTGGCGATCCATTCCTTCAGATCCAATAATGAGATACAAAAAGAAAGCTGATACAAAAACAAAACTGGGTTCAGAAATAAGAAGAAGGCTTTTTAGCGGAGCGATATTGTGGCTTATAGCTATATAATGCACTAAACTTAGCTCGTTTTAAAGTTTAGAAGTTTACTTGATCCAAATAATTGATAGGAGTGTGAAAGGCTTTGACATTAACACATCCAATCATTGATTAGGTTAGGTAAAAGAAGAAAGCTTTGT
>Ga0068876_10002482_pt1 | contig 13644 bp, 10 predicted proteins | sample NOAtaG_6_FD_66442 | JGI IMG/M metagenome (GOLD analysis project Ga0068876, IMG submission 66442) | Freshwater lake microbial communities from Lake Erie, under a cyanobacterial bloom - NOAA_Erie_Diel5S_2200h metaG | ecosystem: Environmental > Aquatic > Freshwater > Lake | place: USA: Ohio, Lake... | reverse complement strand
GATGATTCATATGGTACATAAAAAGACCAACCGTACCAATATTCATCACCTTCTTTCGACAATCCCATATCACCTTCACCATACTCCTTTCTCTCGTACACAGGTGTTCTGTAACAATCTCTACCATAACAGTGACCAGAATTTACAATAAACTTCTGCGATTTCCATCCATATCGAAACGCAGTTGTGTCCTCAATCGCTTGTCCCCACAGCGTACTGAGATCAAATGCAAATCCAAGAGGACCATCTTCATTCCACAAAGCGTTTTTCGGTGCAGCAAAAGGAATATTAGTTAATGTGGATGGAATGGTAGGCTGAGTAACAACAGTAGTATCGGGAATGAATGGTGGTGTTGTTGACGATTGAGGTCCAGTTACAGTGTCAGCAACACCACATCCAATTAGTAGAAGTAAGATACAAAGCTTATACATCTTTATTCTCTGACCAACAGTAACTTGTTAACGGTCTTAAGGACATTTACCACATTCTTTACATCAACGAACTCCGCATCCTGCCCATACATCTCACGGAAAGCGCTACGGACTGGGCTGTACTCATGCATCTGGTACTCACAGATAAAGTAGCTCATCACACGAATCCCATTTTCCCGCATCTGACGAACCATATTCTTCGTCTGCTTGTACGCGGTGTGACCACCGTAATCAATGTTCCGACCATTGTGCTTAAACGTACACCCCGGCTCACCATCGGAGAAGTTAATGAAGTAGGTCGTGTGAGTCTTAGCACATTCCTGCATCAACTCCATCGTAGCGAGATAACACAGACCCTCTGGGGTTGACCCGTTGGACTGAAGATGTGGGAACAACGCCTTCGCCTTCGTGAAGTTATCCTTCCGACTATCATACACCACCGCAACAGTCGGAGTACCAGACCCAAGATTTCCACGGAGCGTAATCACCACTTCCAGATTCTTAATCTTGTCAGAAGCGTACGCAAGAGCCGTCATCACCGTCATCACACGTTCCCACTTCCCACCCCACATCGACCCAGACGCATCCACCGACAGATACAGAAGGACAGGGTTGTACTGGTCAACGGTCGTGCGCTTAAACACATTCTCAATATCCATCCCAAGCTGAGACAGAATACGGCGGTCAATCTTCCCATGCTCTTGACGAGTGAAGTGCGTCACCTGCGGCTCGTTACGAACCTGCAACTTGTGGGCGAGAATCTGACCCATCCGAATCCCGGCGATAAATCCACGATACGTAGAACTACGCTCGGGGTCAAAAGTATTCTTACTATCAAACGACCACCGATTACTGAACGGGAACCAATCAGACATCATAATCTGCTTATTGAGCTTCTTCGTGACGAGACACGGAATCTTACCGAAGATAGGGTCACTATTCTCTGACATATCAGCCGCTGCAGATTCCATTGACTCCACCTGGTCCTGCTCCTGCTTCTTAATCTTCTTCTTCTTTGCCTTCTGGTCCATCATATCCTTCATCTTCTCAATTGCCTTCTTTGCCTTATCCTGATTAAACTTCTTCTGGGGAAGGTCGTAATTCGGCAGACCCTCATCCTGCATCTCCTTCATCTCCTCATCACTAAGCTCAGAGTCAAACGGGAATCCCTCACCACCACCATCAGACGGACTATCATCCTGTTCATCAGCGTGGAACTCTGCACGCTTGAGAATTTCAATCATCAACTCATTCGCAACCTGCCACAGCTTCGGAAGCTTCGTGAAGGTGTACGGACGCACGTTTACATCAATATTACAATATCCAGAAATCGTAACATCGGTATTAACCTTCCACTTCGTCACCGGCTGCATCGGGTTCTCATCAAAACGACGAATGTTCTTCAAGTCAATCATCCCCACCATCTTCTGCAACCCAGGTAGTGCCTTCTGGTCAAAGTGTGGTGAGAACATCAACAGCAACCAATTGACATAATTCTCAATGGTCGGCTTTCGCCAATCGGGATTATACTTCAGATTCTTTTCCACATCAGAGCTGAAGAAATACTTGTTATACATCGCGTCATAATACGGACGATACCCAGGCGCCACACGATAGATATACGAATCAATACGGCGGTCTTCAATCACATTCATCAACGTATGAAGATACCGACGAAGAGTATCAATCTTCATATCATTATCGTGCATCTCGCCATAATAATCCATAGACTTCGCCTGACTCACATCCTTGAACTTCATCATCTTCCGAAGGCGGGGATGAAGAGCACGATAGAAAGTCTCACGGTCCTGAAGCTCCTTAAGAAACTTGAAATCAGAAAGGAGACAATGCGAACCTTCGTGAAGCGCAAGCCCCACCATCGGGTCAAAGTTCTTCGGGTTATCGTCGGCAGCAATCACCACCTGCTTCCCATCAGTAAATGAGCTCTGACCAGACGAAAACTTCACCACAATAGATGAATCATTCGTGAGAATACGGACGAAATTAGAAATCGCACGACGAACCGTAGCCAGCTTTACAATTCGGTCAATCCCATCGGAAATGTTCATATCCTCCTTATTGATATCATCGCCGAAATCAAAGAGGGAGGTGTCATCAATCCAGTACGTGCTGTGGGCTTTGTTCTTGGACATATTACCTGTTGGTTTTGGGTTATACTGAAATATATCCTATAGAATAGAGAATGTAAAGTAGACAAACATTAAGATTTCATTAAGATTTATTCCCCAATAATAGGTTATAAATGGGGTAAACCACATATAATCAGATATTTATAGAGAGTTTGTTATTATATTCTTTTAATAGAGAAATATGCCAAATAATAATATCACAGAATTACAATTGTTACGTGGTACGTCAGGATCCAACGCAGCATATGTTGGATTACCTGGCGTTCTTACTGCGGATATGGAAACGACAGTATCAAGTGGATTTGGTGTTATCAGATTACACGATGGTACAAAACCAGGCGGATATATCATTAGTGGAACTGGTGGTAGTAGTTCTGCTGGTTCGAGTGGTTCAAGTGGTACAAGTTTCGGTTCATCTGGTTCATCGGGTAGTTCTGGCTCTTCGGGTCGTGATGGTGTAATGGGATTGCCTGGAATACAAGGTACCTCGGGTGCCTCGGGTAGTTCAGGCTCTTCTGGAAGTACTGGTTCTTCTGGTAGTTCAGGCCGTGACGGTGCGATGGGTCTTCCTGGTGCAAAGGGTGACCAAGGTAATCCTGGTTCTTCTGGTTCTTCTGGTAGTACTGGCTCATCTGGCTCATCTGGAAGTTCAGGTCGTGATGGTGTAATGGGCTTACCAGGAGCAAAGGGTGACCAAGGTGACCCAGGCTCATCTGGTTCATCAGGTTCTTCTGGTTCTACTGGTAGTAGTGGTAGTTCAGGTAAAGATGGTGTAATGGGTCTTCCTGGTTTAGCTGGAAGTTCAGGAACATCGGGTCAAAATGGAAGTAGTGGAAGTTCAGGCTCATCTGGTAGTACGGGTTCTAGTGGAAGTTCAGGTTCTACCGGTAGTTCTGGTTCATCGGGGTCCACTGGCAGTTCAGGAAGTTCAGGTTCGTCTGGAAGAGATGGTGTAATGGGTCTTCCTGGATTGGCTGGTTCATCGGGAACTTCTGGACAAAATGGTTCGTCGGGTTCATCTGGTAGTAGTGGTTCATCTGGTAGCTCGGGTAGTACAGGAAGTTCCGGTTCTAGCGGTTCAGCAGGAAGTTCTGGTTCAGCAGGAAGTTCAGGTAGTTCTGGTAGTTCGGGTCGTGATGGTGTAATGGGACTACCCGGTTTGGCAGGAAGTTCTGGAAGTTCTGGTTCTTCTGGACAAAATGGTTCTAGTGGTTCTTCTGGAAGTGCCGGAACTTCAGGTAGTTCAGGAAGCACCGGTACCTCTGGTTCATCGGGAAGTACCGGTACCTCGGGTTCATCTGGAAGTTCAGGTACAAGTGGTAGTTCTGGTTCCTCTGGAACATCAGGTAGTAGTGGGTCCACAGGAACAAGTGGTTCATCGGGCAGTACAGGAACTTCTGGTTCTTCTGGTACCAGTGGAAGTGCAGGTACGTCTGGACGCGATGGTGTAATGGGACTACCTGGTATTCAGGGTAGCGGTGGTTCATCGGGTACGAGTGGTACGGGGTCGCCTGGTAGTTCTGGAACATCTGGTAGTACGGGTACATCAGGAAGTTCTGGTTCAACTGGCACTAGTGGTAGTACAGGAACCTCAGGTAGTTCAGGAAGTACAGGAACTTCTGGTTCCTCTGGTACACGTGGTAGTTCAGGAACATCTGGGTCGTCCGGTAGTACAGGAACTTCTGGAAGTAGTGGTACTTCTGGAAGTAGTGGTACTTCTGGAGCAAACGGAGCAGTCGGTAGTTCGGGTACGTCTGGTTCCGCAGGTACGTCTGGAGCAGGTACTATTAGTGGTGGTGCATCGGGTAGAGTAGCGGTGTTTTCTGGTGCTACGACATTAACCAGTTATTCATCACTGTTGTATGATGGTTCCGTATTGTCTGTTACTACAAATGGCGCAAAGTATTTTCAAGGTGGTGATGACGTAGCACTCTATGACGTTAACGTAGCAAATACAATAGGTATTTATGGCGCACAGAATAGTGCGGTAGGTGCTATCAAACTTGGTAGTAGTGGTCAAACGATATACAGTGACAGTACGGGTATTGGTATCGGTAATACTAGTCCAAGTTATAAATTACACGTAACGGGTGACATATATGCCACACAAAATATCATAGGTTATTCCGACTCTCGTTCCAAGGAAAATGTTATAACTATAGATAATGCACTAAAAAAGGTATTACAACTTCGTGGTGTATATTATAATAAAAAAGACGATGAAAAAAAGAAAAGACAAGTGGGTGTAATTGCACAAGAAGTTTTACAAGTACTACCAGAAGTAGTAAGTTATGCAGAAAATGATGACCAATACGCTGTAGCATATGGAAATATAGTGGGTTTATTGATTGAAGCAATTAAAGAACAACAAAAACAAATTGATGAGTTAAAAAAAGAATTAGGGAAGGAATAGTTTATGGTACTACCATCAACTGGAAATACAATTAGTTTTAATCAAATTAGAATAGAATTGGGAATATCTTCCCAAGCACCATTTTCCATAGAAACTGCAGAAAATGGTGGGTATGTCGCATTAAATAAATGTGCAGTTCCCCAACCAAGTCCAACCAACCCAGCTTCTATCAGTGAATGGTGGAGTTACGATAATAGTGCAGTATCCACCGAAATTGGTCTGATGGATTCCAGTACCGTGTCGTGTGCAGATGTATGTTCCCAACCTGTGGATGGTGACACCATATTATATTGGAATACAGGACAAACAACAGTGTACACAGATACTACCTGTAATACACTTGCTCCTGTGGGATATTACGCAGATTTGTCTCGTATAAATTGTTACACTATTCTTTCCGCAGGAACGTTGTATTCTACCACAAATTGTTAAGTAAACTTAGACTTGACAGATATTTATAGATGTACTATAATTAATAATTAATAGAGGATATATTATGGCACGATGGTATGCGAGATTTGATGCAGGTAACGAAACTGTATTGGATAACACAAACGGAACTGGAGGGTATTTTACCAAACTCCGATTCGGTGCATTTGCCGGGGAGTCTGCAGGAGCGGCGAGTGGAGCGAAACTCAGAGCTGGACTAATTGATTCCCGTTCCGCACTGTCCGCCGATGCATATGCAGATATAAGTGCAGTAAACAGAGATGGTGCAGCAGGAACATATTTTCCACCAAATACATCACCTGGACCGTTTTCTACAAACTTTAGTACATATGCATCGTGGTCGAATGGATACACACCAAACGGAACACAGTTACCAGGCATCAAAACTCCTACTACAAATGTATATGGTGTAGCGGATTCCGTAAACTATAGTTTACGACCAACTGGATCAGTTAATTATACTGATGGCAATTTAACCGCATTATCTCCTGCAGATGATATCGGAGTGAGTTATACAACTTATAATAACGCCTCTACCGCTGTGCGAGCAGTAATTGAAAAGATAGAAACTACTGGTGCAGTTGCCCAAACACCATACACTCGAACGGGAAATGATCCGTCAAGAACCATTCACAGTGTATATCATGACCCAAACTTAAATTACTTTGCGTGGGATGATTTCACTCCAGGAACATTCCAAGGTAAAGTAAGTCATAGCATAGGACCGAACGCCCCAACAGGATGTCCATTAACAATGTCGTTGGGTGATCCAGTAAGTATAGACTTAGAAATTTATGTTAATGTTGCGCAATTCTCTCCATTTCAATATCCAAACGATGGTAACTATGATGCAGAGATAGGATTTACTGTAGAATTACGAGAATCTTCGAGTGTTGGAACTTTACTTGCTAGATTACAACTCGGTGGACCAAACGATGTGTCACCATATGCAAACGGTGGACCATTACAAATTGGCGATTATGTGACCGGTACAGGTCCAGTAGGTAATAGAGGTTCTTCTAATTCGACTTGGCAGTGGAATTTATCAGGACCAAATTATAACGGTCAATTAAAGTGGACAATACCGGTAACCGCAGGTGAGTATTCCTTGGCTTCATATGGTATTATTCATGACGTTATAATAACAACACATACATCGCAAGGAAGTTGTTTTAATTTCCCATCTGATAGTTGTAGTAACTATTCAATGTTCCAAATAACTGCAGGCGCATCTTCATAACGAAAACAGATAAATAGGTTATAGCAAATGAAAAAGAAAATAGTCTTTATAGCACCCCATCTGTCAACGGGCGGAATGCCCCAATACCTCGTCAAACAAATAGAACTCATCAAGAATGATTGTGAGGTCTATTGTGTGGAGTGGGGTAATGTGACGGGTGGGGTTCTTGTTGTTCAACGGAATAAAATGGTCAACTTATTGGGTGACCGATTGATTACACTTGGCGAAGATAAAAATGAATTGTTTGATGTAATCAATAAATTACAACCAGATGTTATCCATCTACAGGAAATCCCCGAACTGTTTATGGAAAATGGAATAGCAGAAAAGTTATACACCCCAGATAGAAATTATGTTCTTATAGAAACCTCACACGATTCTGGGTATGATACCAATAACAAAATATATCTACCAGACAAGTTTTTGATGGTCAGTCAATATCAAGTGAACAATTATAAAAGATTTGACATTCCGTGTGATGTTGTAGAATATCCAATTGAAAATAAAGTACGAACCAAGACCAGAGAACAAGCGTTACGTGACCTTGGGTTAGACCCCAATCTCAGACACGTAATCAATGTGGGACTATTCACTCCGCGAAAGAATCAAGCGGAGGTAATAGAGTATGCTCGTATGTTACAGAACTATCCAATTCAATTCCATTTCATCGGGAACCAAGCGGACAACTTCAAGTTCTATTGGGAACCGTTGATGCAGAATTTCCCAAAGAATTGTAAGTGGTGGAATGAACGAAGTGATGTAGATAGTTTCTATGAAGCGGCAGACTTATTCCTATTTACTTCACGTGGTAATCCATCAGATATGGAAACCATGCCTCTTGTCATTCGTGAATCATTGGGGTGGAAAGTCCCCTCACTGATTTATAATCTTCCTGTGTATATGGGATACTTTGACAAATACGATACGATTGAGTATCTTACAGAAGATTCACAAAAGAATGCCTACAGAATAGCAGAAAAATTATTAAGAGAATTACCTACACCAGTAGTGGAACAACCACCTATGAAAAAACAATATAAATTTAATTCACGTTGGGGTCTAGAGGAACAACAAATATATTATTCAGTGGACCAACAAATAGATTTTCCAATACTGATTTCATTAAAAGAATATAAATCTAATGCAGTGTTGTGGTCATCTGTAATGAATGATATGCCACCACACATTGAATTTTGGATGCGTCCGGTAGATAAACACGTACATTCATACGAGACAGACCCATTTTGTTCTGGTGTGAAGTTGTGTATCTATAATAACGAAACTGGTGAGCAGTTATATGAACACCCATTCGTTCACCAATTCGTAAATCTACCGACAGTAACTTTAAGTGATTCTGTTCCGTATCATTTTAATTATATGGAATATTTTGTGCATCAGAAATACGGGAAATGGTTAAACCACACATACAAGACAGTGGTGGATGCAGGTGCGAACGTTGGGGTGTTTAGTTCATATATGTTAATGAACGATTATGCTAAAAAGATTATTGCAATAGAATGTGATAAGAAAGCACTAAAAGATTTACAAAAGAATTTCAAACACAACACCACCGTCACAGTATTACCAAAGGCACTAAGTTCATCACCAGAACCGATTACTTTCTACCATTCACCAGACAATCCAGTAATTAGTAGTACATTATCACCCGACCGATTAGAATCTCATATGGCGGGAGTAAAGGGTGATGTAGAGGAAATAGTAGAAACAGTAACCATAGACCAATTGGTAAACATATATGGTGAAATAGACCTACTAAAGATTGACATTGAAGGGGCGGAATACGATATTATATTAAATACGGATGTATCTGTATTTGGCCAAATAAACAATATCTTTTTAGAATGTCATTTCTTTGAAAAGGATTATAAACAAAAGTATACCGCAGTACTTGATAAGATACGAATGATGGGATATACTGTAGAAGAGTTCAAACTAAATCAATCAGACGCGGCGGGGACCAGTGAATGTATCTTTGCTACAAGGGTAAAGTAACATGGTAATATTTCTGTACACAAATAAAACGTGCGAATATCAGGCAATTTCCTGTATTCAGTCTATGGAACCGCATTTGACCGATGACATAAAGGTGGTATATTTTACGATAGGATTCATCAGTTCCTTCGAATCAAAAAACTTAATAAAAGTTCCTATCCCAGAACGAAAGTATCCAACGTTTCACTATTATAAAGCGGAACTATCACTGGATATAATGAAAATGTTTCCAGATGAACAGAATTTCATTTTCACCGACACAGATATACTCTTCTCTCGCCGGATGGATTTTCACAAACTAACTCACAATCACAACTATGCGTTAGGTGTATTTGGGCCACATGACCAACCGTATATTTGGACACGTAATCCTGATGGGAGTAATTTTCAGGTGTATGATGAAAATCTACTGATGCAGTATTTTAATGTGAAGGAAAAATCAGTCCGATATCAGTGGTCATGCTTCTATGTTTTTAATAGAAGTTGTCAAGAATTCTTTGAAGAATATACGTCAATGTGTAAAAACGAATATCTGATATCCAGACGTAATTTATATTATCCGTTCCACGATGAAACATCATTTAATGTATGTATCTGGAAGCGTGGTGGTAAAGAAAGTTTAGGATTTATATTCGTCAATACACACTTCCCACACACAGTTAGAAAGGTAGAAGAGTCTAACATCGTAGACCAACGATTAGGACAAAACTTAGACGAGTTGGGAAGTGATTGGGAATATATAAAAGATTCTAGTAAGGTATTATTATATCATGGAATTAAAGATAAACCATCAATAGATGAAACTCTCAGTTACTTGTTAAGTTATGCAAATAAATAAAACTATTGTAAATGTTACCCCCGGCATAATCCCGATTCCACCGAATGGATGGGGTGCGGTAGAAAAGATTATCTGGGAAATTCATAATAACTTGTTACGTTTAGGTTACGATTCCAAAATTAAATATCTAGACGAAGTTAATTTGGATACCGATATTGTTCACATTCATGTAGCGAATTTAGCGAATACTGCACACGAACGTGGTATTCCGTATTACTTTACATTTCATGACCATCACGCATACTTGTACGGAAAGGAGTCATCGTTATATAAAGAAAATCTTCAGGCAATCAAAAACGCAGTGAAGGCGTTCGTTCCTGCTAAATATCTAGTAGACTACTTCGAGGGAATCCCAGAATACTTTTCACATGGTGTGGATACGATGTACTTCACTGTACGAGATGAAAAACCCATCCACAGTTTGTTATGTGTAGCTAATAATGGGTATATTTATGACCAATCCACAGACAGAAAAGGATTTGGTATTGCAATAGAAGCTGCTCAACGATTGGGATTACCCATTACAATAGCAGGCCCATCTAATAATAAAAACTATTTTTCAAAGAATCCACCAACATATGATAAGTTAACTATACTATACGACTTATCAGAAGAAGAACTCTTGAAAGTATATAGGAACCACACTATTTTTCTACATCCATCTCAGTTGGAAGCAGGTCATCCTAACTTAACACTAGTAGAAGCACTATCATGCGGATTACCAGTAATAGGAACATTTGAACCTAACAATAAATTGGACGGGATGGTAGTAGTAGAACCACAAGTTGATTCCGTGGTACACGGGATACAAAATGTCATAGAAAATTATGAAATCTATAAAGTATCTGCAAGAAAACAGGCAGAACAATTAGATTGGTATAACAGAACTAAAGAATTAGTATCTACTTACTTAACAGAAGAACTACCTGATATGAAAAAACAATTATTAAGTCATTATGCTAAAACACCTATACTAAAGAAACCAACGGTCAGAAAATTTAATTTCAATTGTATTGAAGGAATGTTTGCTGAAGTATTGGGTGGTACGGATACAAATTATTCTGTCAAATTTATTAACAAGAAAACAAACACTACAGTATTCGAAACTGAAATAGGTCGTAACTGTTGGGCAAGACCAAGTATAAAGTACTATGTGGATTGGAGGGTTGAGGTTACCGACAAGAATACTGGGCATATGACAACCTATGATTTAGATTTACAAGATAAACGTGTCTATATTGCCTTAGATTCTAAATCGTTAGGAGATACTTTGGCGTGGATTCCATATGTGGACGAATTTAGAAAGAAACACAATTGTAAGGTAATATGTTCTACCTTTTGGAATGATTTATTTATATCAGAATACCCAGAAATTGAATTTACTAAACCCGGAGACACCGTACATAATTTGATAGCGATGTATGTACTTGGTTTATTCTATATAGACAATCAATTTGATACGAATAAACATCCAACAAATCCAATAACAGTTTCATTACAACAAGTCGCATCTGACATACTGGGGTTACCAAATACGGAAGTACGACCAAAAATAAAACAACCAGAAATAGACAACACCGAATCTAAACTAGTAACTATTGCTACGCATTCTACTGCACAGACCAAATATTGGAATAACCCATTTGGATGGCAACAAGTCGTAGACTGGTTAAAAGAACGCGGGTATACAGTAAAACTGATGTCTCAGGAAGAAGATGGGTATATGGGTAACCGTAACCCTACCGGAGTAGAACTATTCCCTCGGTCACCAATTGACAAAGTTATAGAAGAATTAAAACGGTCAAAGGTATTTATCGGAATCAGTAGTGGGTTGAGTTGGGTCAGTTGGGCAGCAGGAATACCCACAGTAATGATAAGTGGATTCACCGAACCGATGAATGAAATGCAGGATTGTATTAGAATATCTGCACCAAAGGGAAAATGTTCTGGATGTTGGAATAGATATAAATTTGATCCTGGTGATTGGAACTGGTGTCCAGACCACAAGGGAACTACACGACAGTTTGAATGTTCCAGAGAAATAACTGCAGATATGGTAATAAAAGAACTAGAAAAGATACTATAAAGAAAAACGACAACCTTAATTCAGGTTGTCGTTTTCTGTTTCCGTCGCCACTTCTTCATCCCAATCAAGACCCATCGCTTCGTAGTACATCTGGACATTCCAGTTTCCTAAAAAGACCTTCTGAACCGTAGACCGAAATTCTGAAAGAGGTAGCTCGGACGTTAGCTCCTCAACGAATTCCATAAAAAAACTCCACTATATTGTAGGTGGGTACCATAAATATAGTGAAGTTTTTGAAACCGTCAAGTCCTAATTACTTAGTCTCAACAGTGATGAGCTTACCGAAGCTATAGCGGTCACCGTTCGGAGCGGTAAACTCCTTCCGAAGATGCCAACCACGACCGAATCCGGTAGTGGGCTTGACGGCCTTAGGGGCCTTCGGAGTCTTGGGCTGCTTAGCAACAATGTCAGTCATACTAACCTCCCGCTTGGGAAATTTGTTAATCTGTTGAGGTGTACCCGCGAGTCGGGCAGTGCACCTCGAACAAAGAACGGCCCGTGTATCGGAATCTGCGGACACGGACGAACCGCAAAAGAAACACTCCATCTGGACCTTCGAACCGGACTTCTTTCCTAGAACCTTAGTCCTAGCCATTTGAAACCTCCATAAGAGTTATACATTAAGTATACCCCTATGGAGGTCAGTTGTCAATAACGTTTTTATTAAAGTTATTTATTATAAAGTATTAATTAGTCTCGACCTAATTCCTTTAGGATTTCCTCTTGCATACTCAGGAAGTCCTCATTTGTATTGTCAGGTTCGGTTTCCCCAATATCTAACATATCTGCTACTCTATGGTCCACCTGCCATCTCTTAGGTATCTTATCGGGTTCCTCGAATGATTTCTCAATATATCCACGATTCGCTACCGTTGGTGCGCCGGTGGTGAGGAACAAACAATTATAGCATAATAACTGGATATTGTCTTGTGTGAAGTCCTTCATCCCATTCTTAAAGGTTATTAGTAGGGGTGTTTTACTATCAGTCACCCGCTTCTCATTAAACCCACACAGTCCACATTCTTCAATTAATAGATTTCGTGCAATCATTCGGTGTTTTAACCGAATCAAATTATAGCCAGGATGTTTATTTGCAAAGACATCCTTTAATGGAATCGTACTTGCCTTTGCTGCATATCCCTTTGCTGTTCCTACTCCCTTTTGATTCGTGTGTCGGTCAAAGAGATTATAGATTTTCGCATATCGTTTGTATCGTTCATACCCCACCCCAAGAAATCGTGCTGCTTCCGCATTACTCTTGGTATTGGTTTGGGCATGTTCAATATCAGCCTTCGATATTGGAATAAACCGTGAGTTGGTATTAGCCCCTATCTTCTTCGGCATGGGTAAACTCCGTAATCATCGGGAAGATTTCGGCGATAGCTTGCGCACATGCCATTGCTATTTCCCGATGTTCCTTTTGGGTAGCGATATCACTACGGATATCAATATAGTGTAACCACGAACGGATAGTCCCATTCACGTACATCCGAGACATCGTGAGTCCTTCTGGTAAGACTGCACGAGCGACTTCCTTGGCGATACCACGTTCAATTGCCCACTCGTATGCGGCCTTCGCCTGATTAATCAACAATTCCTGTCTGCGATTCCAATCTTCTTGGAGACTGGTATCATCCGTTTCAATAGAGTTCTGTCTGTTCTTTGTATCTTGTAAACGTGCTTCCCGTGTCTCAAACGTGAGTTCCTTTACGGGGTCGGCATACCGTTGACTGAACTCTTGGAAGGTAAACGAACGGTGACGAAGAATCTGGCGGGCAATGTCCCGTGTCGTTTCAATCTCCAACGTAGCATTGGCCATCTCAAACGGCGACCAATGCTTATGCTTCACCAGATACTTAATCAACTTATCTGATGTATCCGTATTTGTTTGGTTGCTGGGATTGCTGACCCGCGCACAATATGCGATTAAATCCAATACATCGGAGTCAAGGGGTAAGTCATCTGTGCAGGGTACTGTAAATGAAACCAATTTAACTTTCATATAACCTCTATTAGTAATCTC
>Ga0068876_10002478_pt1 | contig 13661 bp, 10 predicted proteins | sample NOAtaG_6_FD_66442 | JGI IMG/M metagenome (GOLD analysis project Ga0068876, IMG submission 66442) | Freshwater lake microbial communities from Lake Erie, under a cyanobacterial bloom - NOAA_Erie_Diel5S_2200h metaG | ecosystem: Environmental > Aquatic > Freshwater > Lake | place: USA: Ohio, Lake... | reverse complement strand
TATTGAATGTATCCTCCTTGTAGAGCATTTCATGGATAAGTGCTGTAGCTTTGATCCGTTTTCTGCTTCCGGAAAGCGCTTCTCGCACTCCTTCATTCGGAATGGTCAGTTCCTGAAGTTGCAACATACTTGAGATCATTGCCAGATTGTTCTTTATGCGGTGGTGAATCTCTGAGAGCATGGTTTCCTTTTCACGCAGTGCATCCCGGATCTTCTTCTCATTTTTAACCCGTTCTGTAATGTTCCTTGAAAAGATGCTGATCCCGGTAAACTCATTGTTTATCCCGTAGATCGGATGGAAGCTGGTTTCCAGGAAACGCTTCTCGCTCCCGGATGCACTAAATTCTTCAATATCGTGACAAATCTCACCTTGTTTTACGCGTTCATAGATCTCCAAATGGCGTTTGCGTTGATGGGGAGCAAGAAAGTTCAGTAGGAGCATTCCCTGTCCAAGATCTATGTTTTTTTCTGCTTTGATCGCATCAGCAAGGGTATTGTTAAATTCTATCAGGCAATAATCAGTATCGATCGAACAGATCAAATCGTTGTTGTTGTTTATAATGGCTTTTAAACGCTCGCTGCGGTTTTGATTTTCGATTTCGAGTCGTTTATTTTCTGTAATATTTTCAGACAGCACGAGAATACTTTCGAGTTCTCCTTCAGCGTTGCATACAGGAGAAATCGTTGTGAGGAACCAGGAAATCCCACCTTCAGCAGCAAATGATTGAAAGCCAGCTTCAATTTGTTCTGTTTTGCCCGATCTTTTCACCTGTTCTATCTTGATCCTGTAAGGTTCACACTGATCGGGAAGCAAATAATTGAAAATCTCCTTTCCGATGACTTCCTTCAGATCGTACCCTTCTTCTACGCGGTTGATGTATTTTATCGTGAAGGTTTCAGGATCAATAAATGAAAAGATCTGAGGAATGTTCCCTGCGATCGATCTGAAGTGCAGATCCAAATTTTCTAGAATGACCTTATCCCGGTAATTATTTGACATGACAAATGAGGATTCTTGATTTGGTTTCTGCTCATTCAGCATACAGAATTGCTTAAAAGTAACAAGAGTCAGCAACCGTTTCCATCTGCAATTTACTCATTTTTTTTCGCGATAACTTAAATCGGAATATCCGGCAATAATCAGGTCCTTTCAAATTTTCGCTGAAGATGCTGCAATTCCCAGTTCTATCGAGTTAGGATACATTCGAAATGAAAGCAAAAATCGTTGGCTGATTGTTTCGGATATAATCTTTATTTTCACACAACAGAAAGATAAAATGATCCGGACAATTGTATGTTTTCTAGTTTTTTCAGTTGGTGCAACAGTTGCTGCTGCGCAGTCCAGATCGTACATTGATAAATTGAACGTTACATTCTTTGAGCGATACGACAAAGATATCGATGAGGCCTATGCGATTTCAATGAAAGCGTTGAATATTTCGCGGAAAATTGGTTATAAAAAAGGCGAAGGAGGCGCATTGTACAGAATCGGAATAGTACATGATATTCAGATGAATGCAGATTCAGCCCGCATGTACCTGTTCCAAGGTATTTCAATTCTAAAAGAAACCAATTCGTATGCTGAGTTGGGTGATGCTTACAACAATCTTGGTGCGCATTATTATTATCAGTTTGATTATTATGCAGCGATAAGGGCACACAAAAAGGCGATCAAGTATTTTAAGTTGTCGGATGAACCGGGAGGAGCATCGCGTGCATTGAACAATATTGGTATTTGTTATAAGAACCTCAAGCAACCTGAGAAAGCACTTGATACGTATTACCAGTCATTGAAACTGGGGAAAGAGCTGAATGACCCAATGACAATTGCGATCGCATATGCCAGCATCTCCGGTTTGTATATTGAAAGAAATGAGTTTGAGCAGGCGTTGAAATATAATTTTCTCAGTGAGGGGGCCGTTGGTAGGAATGATAATTACACATTGATCACGATCTTGTTTTCAAGAGGAGAGATCCTCATGAAAATGGGAAGCCTTGAGGCGTCTGAAGCGGCATTTGAGCTTGGCAGAAAACTGGCGGTAAAGACAAAAAATCTGGAAAGGCTGCAATATTTCTACAAATCACTTGCCGAACTGCGACGTGCCCAGGACAGGATACCGGAGGCGTTTGATTATCTTGCCATCTACGACTCTCTTCGCGACGAAATGTACAACCGTGACAGAAACGAATTCATGGCCGAGTATGAGAAAAAATTCGAACTTTCAGAAAAAGAGCTTGAAACAACTAAAGAAAGACTCCAGCGGAAGCAGGTCCAGGAAAAACTCACTGCAAGCAGGCGAAATTTAACAGGTGCTTTGATAACCATTGCCCTTCTGATGGTCCTTGTGGCGTTGATCGCTTATGCATGGAAACAGCGAAAGGAAAAAAATGAACTGGATCGCAAACACATCGAAGAGATCGATCTGCTTTCGAAAGAACTTCATCACCGGATAAAGAATAATCTTCAGTTGGTTGCAAGTATGCTCTCTATCGAAACCCGAGAACTGGATGCAGCGACACAGGATCGGATAAATAATGTGATCAATGCGATGCAAATTATGTCCCGAATTCATGAGTCACTTTACGGTGAAAATGGTTGGGATAGCCTTGGAGTCAGGGAATTACTTGAAACACTGAAGTCCCAGGGTGAATCTCTGAGGAACGATCTTTCGTGTGAAATGCATTCTCCGGACATCCATATCGATTTGAATACCGGGATTTCTATAGGGTTACTCATCAATGAATTGATGACGAATTCAGTCAAACATGCATTCAACGATTCAGAATATCCGAGAATTGAAGTGACTATTTCACAGGAGAAAGATCATCTTTTGCTAACCTATATGGACAATGGGTCAGGGTTGACAGAGCATGATCGGGCAGATCGTTCTTTTGGAAGCACGTTTTTGAAGGCACTCTGCCGGAAATTGGGGGGTGAGCTTTCTTTGCGAACAGGAAATGGTTATTTTGCGGAATTGAAAATCAGGAAATACAGCTTGTGTTGAAAATTCTTATTGTAGAGGATGATGTATTTGTTCAGGAAGATCTCAGGGAGGTGCTCGAATCCCTGGGTCATGAGGTCATGACATGCTGTGAAAATTATGAGGAGGTTGTAACATTTATCGATATCGGTGAGGCACCAGACCTTGCCTTTATTGACATACAGTTGAGTAGTTCATTCGATGGAACGGACGTGGCTGAACTTTTGAGAAAGCGGACAACTGCTCAGATCATATTCCTGACCTCACTTTCCGATGAAAGAATTCTGCACAAAGCCAAGCAGTTAAGGATTGATGGGTATCTCCTTAAACCATTCAAAGCTGAAGATATCAAAGTGTCATTATCGATGCTCCAGATCCCTCCTGTCTCATCCATAAAGGACCATATCTTTATCCGGTCCGGACATGAACAGATTAAGGTTGTTCTCAATGACATTCTATATGCAGAAGCAGACGACAATTATGTTACGCTGTACTTTTCGGATGGAAGAAAACTTTTGTCGATGACATTGAAGTCACTGGAACTCGTATTACCATCGCCACCTTTTTTAAGAACCAATCGGTCTTTTCTTGTGAACATTGATCATATCCAACGAGTAGGGTCCAATTATGTTATCGTGGGAAACAATGAAATCCCGGTCAACGAGTCTGCTAGGTTGCGATTAAAAGGACTTCTGGAACTCTAACCCACAAAAAAGGAGCTTTCACCTCATTAAGTCCCTGATTCACCCAATTTAATTTTGCCGTACAGGACTCTGATGTAATCTTGCACAGAATTAAAACATAGTCAAGATGAAAAAAACCATCGCTTTTATATTTTGTGCGTCGCTGTATTACTGTTCTTTGGCACAATGGCAACAGTTAGGAACTTCCTATTTAACCACTGACGTCACGGATAATATTTCCATGGACATGGATAACTCGGGGGCTATCTATGCGGCATTCAAACCATTTACCGATAATCAGTTGTACGTCAAAAGATATACCGGTGGAAGCTGGGTTCAAGTCGGTGCGAGCAGTGCATCAACAGATCCAATTGCAGAAGGAAATATGGTGTTAGGTGCAGATGGCTTACCTGTTGTCGTATACAAAAAATACAATGACAGTATTGTGGTCAGGAAATTCGACGGGACATCCTGGCAAACAGTTGGTACGGGACCATTCGCGAAAGGGGATTATCCGAGAATAGCGGTGAACAGTGCCAATGTTATCCATGTTGTCTTCAATAATAGAGCAGTGTTTCCGTGGGGAACTTCCGTGTACAAATTTGAAGGGGGAAGTTGGGGCCCATTGCATTCTCAGTATATTGAAAACTTACAATCAAGTTATACGGATATTGCATTCGATTCCAATGACAATGCAGTTGTATCCTTCAGACGCGAATCGACCGGGCAGATGTCGGTTTTCAAATCCAATGGCACCGGATGGCAAACCGTGGGCAATGCACAATTCACACCGACAGGAACATATTTTGGCAGATTGAGTATTGATAATAACGATGTACCCTATGTCACATTTTCGGTATTAGCATCCAATAATGCAGGTTCCGTGATGTATTTGAATGGATCAACCTGGGATTATCTCGGATCTCCGGGGTTCACGATCGATCCTGTTGATTACAGTCCTTTGGTATTTGATGATTCAAATGTTCCTTATATTGCTCTGGAGAACGGTTCAACCAAATTGATGCGTTATGAGTCATCAAGCTGGCAACAGGTCGATGTTAGCCCTGGGCTCGGGGGTGAGCATGATCTACTTTTCAATCAGTATGGAAATCCGGTACTTGCGTACACTGATCTCTATCAGAATTATAAATTGATCGCTAAACAATTGTGTTCTCCAGTATCAACAGATCAAACGGTCACTATCTGCAGCGGAGATGTTTATGAAATTGGAGGTCAGGAGTATAGTGTTTCCGGAAATTACCAACTAACACTCACCAGGGCTTCCGGATGCGATAGTTTGATCAATTTAACTTTAAATGTATTGTCGGTAAATTCGAGCAGTCAAGAAGTAGCGATTTGCTCGGGTGAAACATTTCAAGTTGGCACATCAACATACACCCAAACGGGTATATACACTACTGTTTTACAATCAGTAAGTGGCTGTGATAGTCTAGTAACAACCCAGCTTCATGTTATTTCCCCAATTACTTCTGAGCAAACGGTATCACTTTGTTATGGCGAAACCTTGCAAGTAGGCACTACTCTTTTATCGAGTCCAGGGACCTATTCTACTGTCATCCAGGCAGCTTCGGGATGCGACAGCACTGTAACAACCATTCTCAGTGTTTTGGAGAACATTGTCAGTGCACAAAATGTAGATCTGTGTTCCGGTGAATCTATCCAGATAGGATCCTCGGTTTACAGTACATCCGGGACATACACTGATATCTTTACAGCCATTTCAGGTTGTGACAGTACGGTGACAACTACTGTTAATGTTCAGTCTCCAATCACAACAACCGTTACCATGATCGATTTGACCCTCACGGCAGACCAACAAAATGCTTCCTATCAATGGATAGATTGTGCAACACAAAGTCCGATCCAGGGTGAGACGAATCAATCTTTTTCACCGTCTGTTTCAGGGGATTATGCTGTAGAACTTACAATTGGTAGTTGTTCAGCGGTCAGTGAATGCATGAGCATCGATGTTGCAGCACTCAATGAATCGGCTGTAGTTTACAAAATCTATCCAAATCCGACGGACGGAATACTCCTGGTGGATGCGACCCATTACGATCAAGTTCGTGTGACGAATATGGACGGTAGGATACTTATTGATCTCAATCACATTATCGCGCCTCATCAGCAGATCGATCTTTCATTACTTGCTTCCGGAAAGTATATAATTGAATTGCTTTCAAACGAGAGTGTATTCGCCCGATCCGTCGTAGTGAAGCGATAACTACTTAGCCTGCCTTTTCCAAAACAAAGGGGTTGTTCTAATGGACAACCCCTTTCTTCTCATTCGGAGATAACGCAATAAATGGTCATTTGTAACTGATTCAGTTTGCGCAATGCATTGGAAAAGGTTACATGAGAGAACATTTCTTCTTCCCATGTAATCACTTCTTCGTGTGATTCTCCGTAACGCTTTCTTTTTTCGGTATTCAGTAAAGTTGCTTTTTCCTGAATAGCAGCAGGGAGGAGCGCATTCAGAACCGTGATGCTTTCACTCAATTTTTGTAATTGGGGTTTGGCAAGTCCATTCTCCGAGAAAAAGAAACTGTTTGTCTGATTGATCTCTTTGCCAAGGTCTCTCAGAAGGTCTGAAACCTCACAAGGTTCACCGTTATTCATGTGTAGGATGAGTTCTTTTTTGAGTTCTCCGATCCGGGAGATCAATTCGCCCCCTTTTGCGCTTAATTCATCAGAAACCGGCAGTGTATCCGCTGATGTAATGGTCGCCAGTTCGGTCAGTTCAATAAGTTGAAGATCCACCATATTGTCCGAATAATCCGTCCATTTGCTGCTTCTCAGCTGTGTGAGCGCAAATAGTAAACCGATCGCAACTAAGATCAAGACAGAAGAAATGATCGTGTTCAGTTTCGTTTCTTTTTTACGGATACCACTGAAAAAGAAAAGCGGAAGAAAAACGAAGAAAAGGAATCCGAGTGAGGATAGCCACATGATGTTTGCACCCGGCCAATGCATGATCTTGAATAGCGTAGCAAGAGAGATGACAATTCCAAAAACGGTGGCTACTCCCAATGTGATCTTTTCCCGAACAGAATTTGTCTCTTTCGTTTTAAAAATAAAGAGGATGGGTAGGAAGATAAAACACAGTGTGACGATAGAAAGAAGGATCATTGCAGCGGCTCCAGGCCAGTGCATGATCTTGAAAAGTGCTCCTGTGATAAATGTAAATGCCGTAATTCCGGCGCTGATGATCATTGTTCTTTTCATGGCGTAATAATGTTTAAAGCGTGTTAATAATTCAGTTTCCTCCTGGATCTCGCGCAGTTCACGTTTGAAGAACCGGGGCAGTATTTTTTTATAATGACCTTGAAAATCTGCAGGGTCATTCAGTTCCTCTTCCAGGACACAACAGATATGGTCGAGCAGGTTAAACCGAAGTTCTTCCAGCAGGATCCCTTTCCGTTCTAGGTCTTCGAGGATATACTGTACCTGTTCTTCATTGAGAACGATCATGTTATCCAAGCTTTGGTTTCAGGTCCAGCAGCGTGATCATCGTAGCGATGAAATCTGTGAACTCGTTCACCTTTTCAGAAGCGATCTTGCGGCCGCCGGGAGTGATCGTGTAGTATTTTCTGAGGCGGTTCCCTACATTCACCAGCTCAGTGGTCAGGATCCCCTGTTCTTCCAGTGCATGCAATGTAGGATACAACGCGCCTTCTGTCAGTTGGATCTTTCCTACGGTCATGTCCTTCACTTTTTGCGTGAGTTCATACCCGTACATCCGTTCATTCTCCGAGAGCAACTTTAAAATGATCGTTTTTAAAGTTCCTTTGATCAATTCTGATGAATACATAATGTCAATTTATACAAAAGTAACAAATATACCTAAGAAAATTAGGTAATGTTTATATTTTATTTTTAAGAGGTATCATAAATAGTGAGAAATGCAGGAGAGAATTAACAAAAAGGCCATTCAAACTGCGAATCAGAATTTGATTGCCCTCGATTAACCTAAAATCAAAAAGAAGTTAAAAAAACTGAGATTGTAACAAAACAGCTATTTGTTATTAAAGGAAGAATTACTTTTGATCCATGAGAAAAGTGTTCCATGTCCTCTTATTGCTGATCACAATGGTTCATATATCATTCGGACAGGAACGTGATACCATGCACGTCGATGCAACTATACCCAAAGTCTTTATGATCTGTGATTTCTGTGACATGGATTATTACAAGAACGAAATTGCACACCTTGTTTTCGTGCGGGATCAACGATTGGCCGATTTTACAGTGTTGTTTCGTGTCATAAACACCGGTAGTGGTGGCAATGAGTATACGTTGGAGTTCAGCGGGAAAAATGGTTATGAAGGCATAACAGTTCAGGAAAAATTCAATTCTACACCGAACATGTCACAGAACATTATTCGGGAAGGGCTGCTTGCTTCGCTTAATCGGGGATCGTTGCATTATCTCATTCACAGTCCACTTGCGCCCAACATTGCATATGAAGTAAAAGGACTGAACAACGGACAGCCGGCTGATTCTATCCGTGATAAATGGAACCTCTGGATCTTTAATATCAATACGAACCTTTTTGGAAGCGGACAGGAATATACCAGTAATCTTTCTTTAGGAGCCAATTTTTCAGCAAACCGAACCTCAGAAAAGAACCTCTTTGAAACGGGATTCTGGTACAACAAGAACAGTTCTGTTTTCAAGATCGAAGGACAGGATCCGATCAGGTATGACATTCTTGAATACGGCATATACAGTCAGGATGCCATTTCACTTGGGAAGCACTGGGCAGTTGGTTACAATTCAGGAATTTATGCTGCAACGGTCTCGAATCTCCGATCAAACCTGATTATCGCTCCTACAGTAGAGTATAATATTTTCCCCTATTCAGAAGCCACGGAAAAACAATTTCGTTTCAATTATCAACTTGGTATAAGGCAGTCTTCCTATGAGGAACCGAGCTACCGGAACCAGATGTCCGATTTATTTCTTTCACAGTTCTTCAACATTCGATACCGGCTCGTAAAGAACTGGGGTAATATCGGCATGGGAGTCGGTTTACTTCATTTGTATGATACGGAACATTTCTACAATCTGAACTTTGCGCCCTCCATCTCCTGGAATATCTTTAAAGGATTGAACTTCAACGTTCAGGGTAGCTATTCCATAGTACGCGATCAATATTTTCTGAAGCTCGATGATGCAACGTCTACTGAGATCATAACGGGTCAGACTCAGTTGAAATCAGCCTATAACTTCTTTGTTGCGATGGGGATCAATTATTCTTTCGGTTCGATCTATAATAACGTGGTGAACGTGCGTTTTCAGGGAATCTATTGAGGTTCTCCGGCTACCCATTTCGAGCGAAAGAAAGGTCTTTCTCAAACCTTTCCATGCTACGCTTGTTCTTTTAAAAAAATAACCATGGCTTTACGACGGATTGATCGCTCGGATATTGAAAAAATGGACCGTATTCAGCGGCTTAATTTGGTGAATAGTTGTACCGGATATAAATCCGCTAATCTCATCGCAACGATTTCCAACGAAGGAAGAACCAATGTTGCCGTATTCTCGAGTGTAACACATTTGGGAAGCGATCCCGCATTGATCAGTTTTATACTGCGGCCGACTACTGTTCCGCGGCACACTTATCAGAATATCAAGGAATACGGTTATTTTTCGATCAATCATGTAACGGAGGAGCAAATTGCAGATGCCCATCACACTTCAGCTGCTTATCCGGAAGAGATCAGTGAATTTGACCAAACGAACTTACAACCCGTTTACCACAGTGATTGCCCAGTGCCTTTTGTGAAAGGGAGTCCTGTAAAATTGCTGTGCAAGTATGCAAATGAGTACATGATACAAGAAAACGGTTGCCTTCTTGTTGTCGCATCCATAGAAGCTGTTTTTTACGAAGAGGAACTGATGACTTCCGATAAGTGGCTTCAACTGGATAAAGGGAAGGTTGTTGCAATAACCGGTTTAGATGGTTATGCTTTACCCCAATTACTGGAGCGATTTGCGTATGCACGACCGAAGGCGTTGTGAATCTTTCGATTCAAGCGCTCATTCCCACATTGAAGCTGCCATCGAGCAGCAGCCTGCCATCTCTTGTTGCAGCAGATCCCGGGACAATGAATCCTTTGATCACTCCTGTTTTTCCCTTTTGAATCAGGTCGAGGAGTTGCGTTTCGGTCAGTTTTTTCCCGAGTAGTTCGAATGGGATCTTAAAACCACATTCCTTGAAATTGCCACAACCAATGGCCGTTTTTCCTTTCATGAGTTTGGCGGATTTGCATTTTGGGCAATCCAGTGTTTCCAGAGAAGGTTTTTCCTTCGGAGCTTTTGGTGCACGTGCTTTCTTTTCTCCCGCGGATACCGCAGCGACCGGTTCGACCTGAATCTTGCGATGATTATTGAAAATAACTTCGTCGGTTACATCGCGTACCATTTTGAAAAGCTCCTGTTTAAAGGTGTCCAACTCATATTCTCCCTTTTCGATCAGGCGAAGTTTTCGTTCCCAGTTACCGGTCAGCTCGGGGCTCTTTAACAGATCGTTCTGTATTGTATCGATAAGATCCATGCCGGTCTGCGTTGCCAGTATATTTTTGCGATTCTTCTCGATGTATTTTCGTCGGAACAATGTTTCGATGATATTGGCACGTGTAGATGGTCGTCCGATACCGTTGTCCTTCATCAGTTCCCGCATTTCTTCGTTCTCTACTTGCTTTCCTGCCGTTTCCATGGCACGCAGCAAGGTTGCTTCGGTATATGGTTTCGGTGGTGATGTTTTGCCTTTGTGGACAAGCGGAGCATGCGGGCCTTTTTCTCCTTCTGTGAATGTGGGAAGCACGCGCTCCTCATCATTCGAACCTTGAGCATGGAGCATAGAACCTGGATTTGATTCTTTTATAGCATCCTGTCCATGTTCCATGTTCGATTTTCTATTCTCTTCATACACTACTCTCCATCCAGGTTCCAGGATCTGCTTCCCGGTTGCTTTGAAAACGAGTGTGCCCACTTGCCCCAGCACCATCGTATTACTGACCTTACACTCCGGATAGAATACAGAAATGAATCGCTTTGCGATGAGATCATAGATTTGATTTTCGGCTGGCGTGATCCCGCTTGGATTCACACCGGTTGGGATGATCGCGTGGTGATCGGTCACTTTCTTATCATCGAAAACTGCCTTTGATTTCGGGATCGGTTTCTGAAGTAATGGCTCTGTGAAACGCTTATAATATTGCATGTTTCGAAGAATCCCTTCTACTTTCGGGTAAATGTCTTCGGACAGATAGGTTGTATCGACACGCGGATAGGTCACGATCTTTTTTTCGTAGAGGCTTTGAACATTCTTTAGAGTATCATCGGCAGAAAACCCAAACTTTTTGTTGGCTTCTACTTGTAAACCGGTAAGGTCAAATAATCTGGGATTTCCTTCTTTCCCTTCTTTTTGCTCAAAGGAAGTGACCTCAAATTCATGTTGCTTGAGGTATTCCAGTCCCTTGTTTGCCTTTTCTTCGTTGGTGAGTCGTTCGATCTGGCAGAGGAATTCGGTGTCGCGGTAAATGGTCTTCAATTCCCAGTATTCCGAAGAGGTAAATGCGTTGATCTCTTTTTGACGTTGGACGATCATTGCCAGGGTAGGGGTTTGAACCCGACCGATCGAAAGCGTTGCTTTTCCCTGACCAAATTTTTTCGTAAATGCTCTTGTTGCATTGATCCCCAGCAGCCAGTCACCGATAGCACGAGCGGAACCTGCTGCGTAAAGATTGTCGTATTGTTTGGCATCTTTCAATTTCCTGAAACCTTCTTTGATCGCCTCCTCGGTAAGAGAGGAAATCCACAAACGTTTGATCGGTTTGTTGCATTTTGCCTTCAGAAGAACCCATCGTTGAATTAATTCTCCTTCTTGCCCGGCATCCCCGCAGTTGATCACTTCAGTGCACTGGGTCACCAGATTTTCGATGCATTTGAATTGTTTCTGGATTCCGTTATCATCAACTACTTTGATCCCAAAGTTTGGAGGTATGATCGGTAAGTCTTCCAGTTTCCAGTATTTCCAGTTCTCTTTGTAATCATGTGGTTCTTTCAACGTGCACAAGTGACCGAAGGTCCAACTGACCCAATAGCCATTCCCTTCCCAGTAGCCATCCTTTCTGGACCTGGCTCCTAAGATCTCAGCGATGTCTTTCGCTACTGACGGTTTTTCGGCGATACAGAGGATCATATTTTTTTATTACCACGGAGGCACAGAGCACACGGAGTTATGTGTTTTGCGTCTCTCAATTCATTTTTTAATGTAATGCCGGACCTTAAAAGCTGCTTCATTCTTTTCATCTTTTGGCCAGCTCAGAAGTTCCTTGATGGTCCATTTTACTTCATCGAATTCGGGGAAGAAGGTATCAGCACCGTACACTTCATCCACGTGGGTGATGTACATTTCATCCACACACTTCAGGTCCAGTGCCTGTCGGTAGATCTCACCGCCACCGATAATGAAAACAGTGCGTTCCGTCTCTCCTTCATAGAATGCGAGACAATCTTCCAATGAATGAAAGACCTGACAGCCTTCAGCTTGAAAAGATGTATTTCTTGTCAGAACGACATTCTCTCTGTTTGGCAAGGGGCGAAAACGTTCAGGGATGGAGTCGTAATTTTTGCGACCCATCACTACTATTTGACCGGACGTTGTTTCCTTGAAGAACTTCATATCAGCAGCCAAGTGCCACATCAGGTCGTTGTTCTTCCCGATGCCTCGTTCCTTATCCATTGCCACGATCAGTTTTATAGCCATTCAGAATTAGATTTAAATATAAGTTATGAGAAAGAACAAGGACCGCTTCGCTAATGGATCACTAACCATTCATAAAACATGCGCTGTGTTCGTTGTTCTTTGCTCCTTTTTCATGTCAGACAGCCACCGCTCCCTTGATGTGCGGGTGCGGGTCGTAACCCACCAACTCAAAATCTTCGTAGCTAAAGCCAAAGATATCGTTCACGTTCGGATTGATCTTCATCGTTGGCAGCGGTCGGCATTCCCTGGATAGTTGCAGTTCAACCTGCTCCAGGTGATTACTGTATATATGTGCATCGCCGAAGGTGTGAACGAAATCACCAGGTTCGAGATCACACACTTGCGCAAGCATCATCGTTAACAGCGCATAGGATGCAATATTGAACGGGACACCGAGAAACGTATCGGCACTTCGCTGGTACAGTTGACAACTCAATTTACCATTAGCCACATAAAACTGAAACAAGGTGTGACAAGGAGGAAGCGCCATGTTGTCTACATCGGCCACATTCCATGCCGAAACAATGTGTCTTCTTGAATCCGGATTATGCTTCAATGAATGCACCAGTTTTGTGATCTGATCGATCGTACCGCCATGACCGTCGGGCCAGCTTCTCCATTGATGCCCATAAACCGGTCCCAGATTTCCGCTCTCATCCGCCCACTCATCCCAGATCGAAACGTTGTTGTCTTTCAGGTATTTGATATTTGTATCACCCTGAAGAAACCAAAGCAATTCGATAATGATCGACCTCAGGTGAAGTTTCTTGGTTGTGACAACCGGAAATCCTTCGGAAAGATCAAAGCGCATCTGGTAACCGAATGTGGAGATCGTTCCCGTTCCGGTGCGGTCTTCTTTGCGGGTTCCTTTCTCGAGAATGTGCTTTAAAAGATCGTGGTATTGTTTCATTGTTCGTTGACGTTTTCGGATGTCGAAGTTACGAAATTTGATGTCGTGTTACATTTGGAAGTTATCAAGAAAATGGAAGAATTATTAACTGAACCAAGCGCTTTCCGACGTTCATTCGATTCTGTTATTTTTATCGGCAGACATCCTGTCGAAATCCGTTGCGTAGGATCTATTGTCTGAAACAGGTATTTATTCGTGTTGTTTTTATTTTCATCACGGGTATCTTTTGTATCTTTCCACACAATTAACAGCATACCATAAACAGGTACTTTTCCATAAAAACCCATGAA
>Ga0068876_10002477_pt1 | contig 13664 bp, 9 predicted proteins | sample NOAtaG_6_FD_66442 | JGI IMG/M metagenome (GOLD analysis project Ga0068876, IMG submission 66442) | Freshwater lake microbial communities from Lake Erie, under a cyanobacterial bloom - NOAA_Erie_Diel5S_2200h metaG | ecosystem: Environmental > Aquatic > Freshwater > Lake | place: USA: Ohio, Lake... | reverse complement strand
CCGTCCCCCCGTCTCACAACCCGCCCTGCGGCCTTCCCTGTCGCCTCCCCATTGTCCAGCACCTGTACACCATTCACAAAGACATGCTGTACGCCCACAGCGTATTGATGTGGCTGCTCAAACGTAGCCCGGTCGGCAATGGTGTTAGGATCAAAAAGGACCATATCGGCGAAATAGCCGGGTTGTAAACGGCCACGATTTGGAATGCCGAGGTGCTCGCAGGGCAGGGCGCTGAGTTTGTGTATCGCTTCTTCCAGCGGGATAACTTTCTCTTCGCGGACATATTTACCCAGCAAGCGGGCGAAATTGCCATAAGCGCGGGGATGTGTACTGGATTTCATAAATGCGCCCTCTGCAGCAAGGGCCCCGGCATCGGAGCCAAAGCTCATATACGGGAGCTTCATCTGCTTTTTCACATTATCCTCCGACATCAGGAAATACACCGTACCGACCCGCGTACCATCTTCGATCACCAGGTCAATAGCTGTTTCTTCCGGACTTTTGCCGCGCAGGGCCGCTACCTCGGCCAGGGTTTTGCCCGTATAAGGCTTGAGCGCTTCCGTCTTGAACTCCACCAGCAGGAGGTTTTCGGCACTTCCCGCTGCGTAGTAGAGATTTTCCCAATCCTGGGCATCCGTTTTCATTTCTGCAATCACCTTGGCACGGATTTTCGGATCTTTCAGCCGGGCGGCCCAGGCATCGTAGCCGCCTTCCTGCACCCAGGGCGGCATAGAAGCGTCCAATCCAGTAGCACCAGCCACATAGTTGTACATATTCGTCGTGATGCGGATACCTGCCTGTCGGGCGCTATCTATCTTCGTAATGACCTTATCCATCTTAGTCCAGTTAGCTTTCCCTCCGGCTTTGAGGTGGTAAATTTCCGCAGGAAGCCCCCCTTCTTTAGCGATGCGGATCGTTTCATCTACCGCTTCCAGGAGTTTATTACCTTCGCTGCGCATGTGGGTAATGTACATGCCGCCGTATTCGGCAGCAACCTGACAGAGAGCGATCAATTCTTCGGTACTGGCATAAAATGCGGGTGCATAAATCAGAGACGATCCGATACCCAGGGCACCTTCTTCCATCGCCTGCCGTGCGAGTGCTTGCATACGAGCCAGCTCTTCCGGCGTAGGCGGACGGTTGTCGTAGCCTACTTCGTGGATACGCAGGGTAGTAGCCCCTACAAAAGAGGCGACATTCATAGAAACGCCTTTGTCCTGAAGCGTTCGGAGGTATTCCCCCAGTGTTGTCCAGGTAATATCGAAACGTACATCGCCCTGCTGTGCTATCATCCCTTCTTTCATCTTGGCATTCAGCGGCCCCATCGACCAGCCCTCGCCGAACACCTCCAGAGTGACGCCCTGTTTGAGGTCGCTCAGCCCACGGGGGTCCACCAGGAGGCTTTCTGTACCCCAGCTGAGCATATTGACGAATCCGGGGCTCAGGGCCATACCCTTCGCGTCCACTTCGCGCCTCCCTTTGGCACGGCCAATATCGCCGATTGCTGCGATTGTATCGGCATTAACGGCAATACTGCCCGAATAAGGCTTGTTGCCCGAACCATCGTAGATCATGGCATTGCGGATAATAAGATCGTATTCTGTTGGCCGCTGGCAGGAAAACAGCAGGAGCAGAAGTCCGGCGCAGGAAAGCAGGCGGAGGCGCATAAAAAATGGTTTTTAGGTGAAAGAATGGCCTGAAAATACGCTTTTGTCCGGTATTTTGCATAAAAATTTGTCGGGGTGCATTTGGGGGTAAGCACACTTTATTAGCCTGCGAAATAACCCGTAAAAGAAATTTGGCAATATCTTTGTGTATGCTTCGGCGTATGCCAGGAGGAATTTTATGCCTGAGAAACACACCCCCCATTTTTCTCTTTTCCGAATTTTCAAAGAACTTCCTCTGATTTCTTCATCGGAAAATGCGTACTCTTTCAAAAAATTTTTAAAGAAGTAGAATATGCCTAAATCACCTCTGGATTATTTGTTGAAAAAGAAAATATCTGTTAACTATTTACGGATCATGTTTATCCTTACCTGCTTCTTTGGCATACAAGTCCTGTCCCTTGCCCAAAACAAGCCCTTGCCTTATTCCGAAATTGGGGAATATCCGCAAACTTATACCCCCGAAGCGGTGGTGGCGCGAATGATTGATGGCCTGGGCTTCCGTTATTATTGGGCAACAGAAAGCCTGCGCCCGGAGGATTTGAAATTCAGACCAACACCCGAAGCGCGTAGCTCTGAAGAAACCATTGATCATATCATGGGCTTGTCAGAGTGGATATTGAAGCCGATCAAAGGAGAAATCCTTACCCGTTCCGGAGAGGAGATCTCTAAATTGCCCTTTGCCCTAAAACGCGAACGCACACTATGGAACCTTAAAGAAGCAAGTGATTTGTTGAAGACAGGCAGGATAAGCATTGCAGACCTGAAAATTAACATTAAAGCAGGCGATAAAATAAATTCGCATCCATTTTGGAACGAAATCAACGGACCGATTGCCGATGCACTCTGGCATGTGGGACAAGTAGTCGCTTTCAGGCGTTCGTCCGGAAATCCCTTTGATGGGAAAGCCAATGTTTTTATGGGTAAATATATGGGCACACCTGCGGTGGAGACAAAAAATTAAGGAAAATGCACCTTTCTCCCCAGAGACGCCGTTAAATTAGTATCAGGTTATGTGAAAAGACAAAAAAGATGCTGACAAAAGAAATCATAAAGCAAAGAATCAATCAAAATAAAAATCAAATCAAGCAATTGGGAATAGAGGTGATTGGATTATTTGGGTCCTATGTGCGCGAAGAGCAGCATGAGGAAAGCGACATTGATTTGCTGATCGCATTTGAAAAAGATAAAGAGAATTTCAATAATTTCATGGAGGTCTGCTACCTGCTTGAAGCTATTTTTGAGGGAGAAAAAGTAGAAGTCGTAACGAAAAATGGATTGAGCCCATATATTGGCCCTAAAATTTTAAAGGAAGTAGAATATGTCTAAATCACCTCTGGATTATTTACGCCATATTCTGGATGATGCAATTATTGCATTTTCATCCCCCCCAATAAAAATAATAAGCGGATGAAATACCTAAATTTGGAGTAAGACATTTATATTTTACGCTTACTTTGCTTGTGACTTACATATTCGTTTGTAAAATGCGATACGAGCGTGAATATCAAAATTAACAAAATAGTAATAGCAATATTGCTCTTGTTAATACCAAAAAATCCAATACTCCAAATAATGATAATCCATTGAACAAAATAGATATTTGTTACTCCTTTACTCCACCTAAATAGTAATTCAAAAAGTTTATTCATTGGTACTTTGTCCAGAATTAATTTGTTGAGATAAAGCCAGAAAATAACAAAACCGCACATAAATAACATACCACCCTGTCGGCTATGATAGTAGTCATTAAAATGGTAATCTATATTTGAGTGTGAAATAAAAACGCCAATAAACAGAACCAAAATGCCAATTATCCCAAAGTATTTAAAGGTGATATTGGGGTCTTTTGAGTTTTTTATTCTGTTACCAAGAAACATACCCAGTAGAGGAAACGATAACCAAGGAAACACAGGAAAAGCAATTTTATTGTCAATAAAGCCGAATTCAATTGGCTGGTCTCCCCAAAACAGCTCTGTAATTAGGTCTATAACTGAAAGGTTTAGCTTTAATCCCCAAATATATGGGGAAAACATGCTAATCAGAAATGCAGATAATAAAAGGATGTATGAATTTATTTTGAACTCCTGAAGAAGAGCCATAATCATAAGCGCAATTCCGGCAAATTGTAAAATATCAACAATAGTTAAAATCGTGTATACGTTCAGTTTTTCTAATGGAATTGTTTTTAAAATATCCAGTTGGAAATAAGTTGAAAGCGTAAATGGAATAACCCCCCTTAAGATATTTAAAAGGTAACCTGCTAAAAATATTTTAATGCCACGAAATAATTTAGGCTTTAATGCTGATTTCCTTGAGAATATAAAGGAAAATCCCATCAAAGTCATAAAAACAGGAGCAGCTGGTGGCCCGCCAAGAAATTCTATGATTTGTCCTAATACCGAGTTTTTTACTTCTTGACATGCAAATACATCCAAAGTATGAACAGCTATCATAAAAAATACTGCTAAACCTCTGGCAAGGTCTATGGACATAAGCCTGTTTTCTTGAGTTGTTACATTCATCTTTTCTCATTTTTAGCCTGCAAAATTGCAATGCTGAAAAATGAAATTATTTGACAAATGTCACAAAATCATTTTGCTCTTAAACGGCTCAGTGTTTCTCGTGAAATTCCAAGAAAGGAAGCAATGTATGTCAACGGGATGCGTTGGAAAAGTTGTGGCTCTTTGTCAAGTAATATCAGATATTTATCGATAGAACTCATCATTTGGGAAAAGTAAATCTTATCCTCTAAAAACAAAGTATAGTCCTCTATAATTGCATTTACAAAATTAGCGATTTGAATATTGGAGGACATTAAGGGCCTTACCTGTTTTAAATTGATTGAGACGAGCGTGCTATTTTCAATTAACTCCATAGTTTCTCTCGAAGGATTATCCCTGAAGTTTTGTAATGAACCAACCATATCATTTTCCAAAGCAAACCAAGTGTTCACTTCTACACCGTCTTTCAGGTAGTAACTTCTCACAGCACCTTTTACTACAAAATAGGCAAAATCGTGCCGTTGTTTTTCTTTAATAAGCACGTGCTTTTTGCCCAAATTTAGAATTGACAAATGACTACATATTTCTGCTTTTGTATTTTCGCTTAGTTTTTGGTTAGTTGCAAAATAGTCTATAAAAGATTTGAATAAGGTGTCCATTCTAAAACGTCCATTTGATTAATTTTGCCTGATGGTTTTTATTGCTACTCCTGTATCGAATAGAAGGATCAATTTTTTTGCCCAATAGGTGTTCTAATTTTTCCAAAAAAGAAAAGTAATTGTCTGCATAATCCAGCACAGGAATTTCATCTGAAAACTGAACTAAAAAGTCCAGGTCACTTTTATCGTGCATTGATCCTTTTGAAGCTGAACCAAATAAGGCAATAGATTTTACTTTATGTGCTTCACAAAGCACAATAATTTCATTTAATCTGTCTTCAACTAGTTTAATCATTTTGATTCAATAGCGATAATTCTTACAATATACGCTTTGCCCATTCTTTTCCGCTGCAAACGCACCAACACCAAACAAACCTATTCTACCAGTTCGCGCTGCCTGACGCCTATAGCAGCATTCTGCCGGGTCTGAACGTTCCCCACGACCCACTCCCCTACCTTTTTACCCTGCTTCGTCCCCTCCTCGACGGCCCGCCGGTAGTGGATACCCGCATACAGGCGGCTAATCGCTGCTTCTTCGCCGGCAGCCTGGAAGGAATCAAAGCTTCGGACGGGTAATCCATACTCGACTTCCGTAGAATCCGTGAAGGAAAAAGGGGACCCAAAGAGATCGGTCAAAACAGCGGCCGCAGCGTTGGAAATCACGCTGTGTCCACTGGTGTATTCGGGGAAAGGAGGGGTCTGTAGCAACGGCACCCAGTCCTCATCCACATATTCGTTGATGACCGTCTCGGGGCGTGCCACGATGCTCCTCCACTTTTCATCCCAGCAACTGATGAAGCCATCGAAAAGGGCAATGGCTACCCGTGCATAAGCCTCCACCGTTGCGGGCATATCAGCCTTTGCCTTTCGGGTTGCGATTGAAGTAATACCCATCCAGTGACCACCGGGCGTGATTTTTTTGGCTGCAAACATCGCATGGCCATGGTGATGGGAAACATACGGATTGCAGTCCCAGAATTTGGCAATTTCCGTCCGCTCTTCGTTCAATTGATTCACCATTTCATACACCTCCATAGTCTCCTCATAGAAAGGACTATCCTTCTCCATGCTGAAGACATGCGGAGATGCAGGAGGGAACTGGTTGCAGGAATCCAGTGCAAGGGTACGGATTTTCGGCCAGTGCGGTTCGATGCCTTCCATATAATCCGGCGGCGTGGGCTTCCAGAAACCAGCTTCGGGCCGGATGGTATATTTGGGGAAAGAGCGGGTCTGCTTGTAATTGTCTTCACCTGCCCATTTCAGGATATGGGCAGCTACTGCCTCCCCGTAAACAAGAGATTGCTCAAATACTGCATCGGGAATGTCCGTTTTGCGGATACGGCTGTACAACTGCTCCCGGTATTCGTCCATTGTTTCTTCTGAAAAAATCAACGCCTTCCCAACCGTCAGAAAAGCGTGGATGGCGGAAAGGTGCAAATCCAGGGGCTTATCCTTTTCCGGACGTGGAACGGGGTTCAGGCCATTAACCTGACCGGCAAGGGAAACATATTCCGGGTACTGCTGTGCCAGGACTTCAAATGCGGCAATGTTAGGATAAACGTAGATCCTGCTGGCTACCGGCGGAGAGAATATATCGTGGACGATGATATCCGTAAGTTGCTTCACCGAGGCGTGATACAATTCCGGATCCTGGAGGACCGCCTTGTAATCGCCTTCCGTTTTTTTACAGGCTGTACTGCACATCAGGAGTACCATGCCGGGAACGATCGCGAAAAAGAATTGCTTCCTCATACTATATAGAAATTTTACCGATATGCGATTCAAAAATATTAAGAATTCCCCAACCTGTACAACAATGGCCTGCCATTGTTAATGCCAAAAATGAAAAACACCTCCCCGTTGATACGGATACTCCGGATCGCCCGGATTTCCCCTGGGATATTTAATCCGCTTTCCCGGAGCGTCAGGGGCTGAAAGTGGCCTTTTTCTACTCCTTGCAGCAACAACCCCTTCCCGGCATCATACGTGCCAAAATAGGGTGCAGCGCTAAATTGATTCCCCCCTATGAGCACATCGCCTATCCCGTCCTGGTTGATATCCCTGACAAGTATCGCAAAAATTGGGGCAAACTGCGCCTGCAGGGGGAGTTCTTTGCGAAGAAATCCGAAATTGCCCCGGTTTTCAAGCACGATGGAGGCAAAGGTATGCGCCTGCAGGTGCAAGCTTTTCTCCAGAGCTTCCCCGCCAAAAATTTCTGCGATGGTTTTGCCGGCAAAATCCCGGTGCTTCAAAAATTTCTTTTTTATGGAGGGCATCTGTTTGCTCAGGTCATCGCGTGCAGCCATCGGGAATATTCCTTTGGGGGTCGTATAAGCCAGGATAGGGTCCAGGCTCCCGTTGGCATCAAAGTCTGCAATATAGGCATGCAAGGGAAATGCAGGGCTTGGCACATGCCGCGCATTCTTACCCTGGTTCCCTGCAAGGATGTCGAGGTCGCCATCGCCGTCCATATCTGATATTTCGAGGCTTCGCCACCACCCATGCGATTTTTCCAATGCTGGTATCGTTTTTGGGCGGAGGGCCCCCTTCTGGTTTTCCAGTACAATAATTGGCATCCATTCGCCAGCTACCACCAAATCCTGCCATTGGTCGCCGTCCAAATCCACCCAGCACGCGCTGGTCACCATACCGATGTGGGCAAGTTCAGGCGCCCTTTTATCCGTTACTTCTTTGAAGCGACCCGTTCCGTCATTTTGGAGGAGATAGCTGCGGGGGGAAATCCCGTATTGGCCTGGGATCGTACGCCCACCTACAAACAAATCCAGATCGCCGTCGCGGTCAAAGTCGGCGGCGGTTACCGCACCCCCATGCTGGGCTTCCCCGGGCAGCCAATCGCTATGGTCTTCAAAATGCCCCTTGCCATCGTTGATTAGCAGCCGGTCTTTAAGCAAATCCATGGATTCAGTAACCTCATTGCCTGCTGTGACCAGGTACAGATCCGGAGACCCATCGCCATTGGCATCAAAAAACAGCGCGGCAGTCACCTCGAAAGCACCAGCAGGTTCAAAAACCAGCTGTTTGGAAGGCATCAATCCACGTTCTGTCTGAAGCAGTAACCCGCCTCCGGCTCCTTTTGCATTGCCGAAATACATATCCTCCCGCCCGTCGCCATTGACATCGGCAATAGCGATAGGTGGTCCTTCCCTGGAAATCATGTGCGGCTGCAAAAAGGTAGTATTGAAATCATTATATTGATTCTCGCTATGAAAAAGCCCTTCCGGGAGTATTCCCTGAGCAGGTATGAGAAGCGCATTTTCTGCTGGAGCAGCAACAGAAGCGGTATCGAGGGCATCCGATGCCTTCACCCGGATACTTCGATTGAGCGGAACGTCTTTTAGTACCTGAACCTTTCCTCCCGGCCAGATAATCTGAATAGAATCCAGCTTGCGGACCTCTCCTAAGCCCAGGTGCAGGATAGGCGGCACTGAAGACTGAAAACCCCGGCAGGGATAATTTTCCAGCATACGAATCGAATTACCCGAATACGCCAACAATTTCACACCGATACCGAATGGATTTTTTCCGCTACCCTCAGGTACGACCTGCAAATAGCCATTAGATCCTTTCAGGTCGCGCTCCCGGGTATTATTGCGCAAAACCGATGCTTTCCGGTTGATATGATTCACCACGAGGTCGAGGTCACCGTCGTTATCGAGATCGGCATACGCAGAGCCGTTCGACAGGGTTGGGGTCGTTCCGCCCCACGCTTCGGTTTGATCGGAAAAGGTGAGGTCGCCGTTGTTGCGGAAGAAAACGTTCGGTACGGTGCCGTCGGGCATTTCGTCCACAAGGCGCTGATCACTCAGATCCGGGTTATTTTTCAATCCCCCCCTGATTTCCCGGTTGGAAATGAAATTGATATAGTCCATATCATTCGGGCGACGCCTGATCCCATTGCTGATAAAGAGGTCTTTGTACCCATCGTTGTCAAAATCGGCAAAAAGTGGCGCCCAGCTCCAGTCGGTGGCATGGATACCCGCCAGCATGGCAATCTCGGAAAAAACCGGTGTTCCGTCATTCTGGGTTCCGAGGTTGAGCTGCAGGGCATTCCGGGCAAATTGCCGGCCATAGCCAAAATCGAGCTTCAGCTTGAATATTTCGTAAGCGTCTTCACCGGCAGATCGCTTTACCACAACCTCATCTTCCGGCAACATATCCAGGGAGAGCATATCAACCTGCCCATCGTTGTTGTAATCCGCCAGGTCATTACCCATCGAAAAGCGGCTGGAATGGGCCATGGCGACGTTCCCGGCCTCCCGGAATACGGGTTGCTTCCCGATACCGACAGCGGTATTTAGATAGAGGTAGTCATTTTCGTTAAAATCGTTGGAAATATAGAGATCTGGCCATCCGTCACCATTGAGGTCGCTCACACCTACCCCGAGGCCATAGCCGATCTGACTGCTGTAAATCCCCGCCTCGCGGGTCACTGGTATAAACTTGCCACCATTGTTCCAGTAAAGCCGGTCGCCGGCTTTGGGGTCCTCGACCTGGCGCAACACGGCCTTGCCGTAGGTGCGGGAGGTATGTACCGAGTGATTGAGCAGATACATGTCCAGGTCGCCATCGAGGTCAAAATCGGCAAAAGCTGCCTGGGTGCTGAAACCGGAAAAATCCAGCCCGAATACTGCTGCTTGCTCACTGAAAGTAAGATCGCCATTATTGATAAAAAGCTGGTTGCGTCCGTTGATCCCCTTATAAGCACCCAAGCGGCACTGGTAGATATCCAGCAATCCATCGCCATTGACATCGGCCATAGAGACCCCGGTTTTCCAGAGACCCGGCGAAGCCACCCCAGCCTTTTCCGTAATATCTTCGAAACGCCAGTTCCCTTTGTTGAGATACAGCTTATTCTCTACCTGGTTGCCGGAAAAATACAAATCTACCAGGCCATCATTGTTGATATCGCCCAGAGCAACCCCTCCCCCATTGTAATAATACAGATATTCGATGAGGTTGAAATCCTCCCCTTCGCTGAGTTGGTTATTAAAGGTTATACCGGATTTTCCGGCGGAGACTTCCTGGAAAAGGGTATCTGCTCGCCGGCAATGCGGGAGAAAAAAAATAACCAGGAAGCATGAAATTCCTGTAAAAGCCTTTTTTATCGCCATTTCAACGCGATTCTGAAGTTGGAGAGGACTTTGATAGGTTGTTTTTAAGCGGCCGGAATATCTGTAGCGTATCGGAGTTATTTGCAGCGAAAAGCAATCGTTCCCCGGCTGTTTCTATCCATAAAAATTTACGGGCCTGCCCCTTGAGCCGAAATCCACTATCCAGGGGCGGTACGGGCCTGAACCCTCCCTTTCCGTCCCCTTTGAGTAACGCACCATAACTCGCATCATAACGCCCTGCTTCCGGCTTGACGTGATACAAATTCCCGCCCAGCAAGATATCCTTGTGGCCGTCACTATCAATATCCTCAACAGCAATGGCATATACCGGGGAAAACTGTGCCGCCGCAGGTAATCGGACGCTACGGAATCCCCCCTTGCCATCATTGAGAAACACCATACTCGACAAAGTTACTGCCTGCAGTACCACTGAACGCTGCAGGACTTCAGGAGCGAAAATATCCTCAATCCGCCGCCCCTTGTAGTTTTCGTATTTCAGATATTGCTTCTTGAGGGAGGGAAGTTGTTGCACCAAATCATGCCGAAGTACCATCGGGTAAGCTTTCTCCCCGTTGTACTGGGTCAGAATTTGTTCGATATTTCCATTCTGGTCAAAATCATTGATATATAGCTTGATAGGCTTCTCCTCCGATGCGTGGAATCGGGAATTTAACCCGTGGTTGCCGGCAATGATATCCATCAGACCATCCCCGTTCAGGTCGGCAACTTCCAGAGCACTCCACCAGCCAGCAGTATTTTCCAGTCCGGCAGTGGCAGATACCTCTGTAAATTGCTTGCCATCATTCCGAAATAGCTTGATGGGCATCCATTCCCCTGCAACCGCAAGATCGGCATCGCCATCGCGGTCGAAATCCAGCCAGGCGGAGGAAGTAATCATCCCAATCTTCTTCAAGGCAGGAAGCAAACGGGCAGAAACATCTACAAAATTGCCCTTGCCGTCATTCTGTAACAGGTATCCGTTGCAGGGCAGGCCATAGTAGAAGGGAATGCTCCGAATACCGACAAAAAGATCGGTATCCCCGTCACCATCAAAATCCTGTGGCTGCACCGTTGAGGAGCTCTCATACTGGTATGCCGGCAGGATTTGTTCTGACTTTTTTAGTTTACCCCCACCAGTATTCAAGTAAAGCCGGTCGGCAAGGGTGGAAGAACTGACAGAAACCTCACTGCCTCCACTGGCAACATAGAGGTCGTTCCTGCCATCGCCATTGGCATCAAATATAGCGCAGCTAACATCCTCGGCACTTTTATCCACTTCGAAAATATCGGTATTGCTCAGGGAAAACCTACCATTAGCCTGCTGGACATACAAACTTCCCGGACTATCCATAGCCCCACCAATGTAAAAATCCGTCCGGTCATCGCCATTCATATCGCCGCTGCACATGCAAGGACCCTCTGTAGAAAGCATGTGAAATAGCAGCCGATCCCGGTCAAAGTCAACAAAAAGATTCTCCCGGTGGACAAAAGTTGCCGGGCGATTAGCGCGCATTTCCTCAAAAAGCGTCATTGAGGACTTTGCGGAGGCGACATTTTTATCCGGCATCGTCGCCGATTCCTGACGCAGAACAAGGGTCTGATTAGTGGGTACGTCCTGTAGGCGCGTCACGCGCCCGTCCGGCCATTCTACCACTACTTCCTCTACTACTTTCAATTTACCCAGACCGATATTAGGACGGGGATCTACTGTGGACTGAAAACCGCGGTTAGGTACCTGTTCGACATAATACTCCTGACCGTTGGTACGAATAGTAATTTTAGACCCTACCGCCGCAGTATTCGCCGGCGTGCCTTTTAAGTCGAACTTCAGGTAAGTATGGTCCGGGTGTATTTTGTCGTTGCGGTTTTCGTAGAGAAAAAACGGCATATTGACATTATTCACGACCAGATCCAGGTCGCCGTCGTTATCCAGGTCGCCGTATGCAGAGCCATTGGAAAAACCCGGCTCGCCCAGTCCTAAAGCTGACGACTTGTTGGTAAAGGTCAGGTCGCCATTGTTGACAAAAGCGTAATTGGGTACGGCCTGGGAGGGAATGAGGTCCACAAGTTGCTTGTAATCCACCCCTTTGTTAGAGATGATGCGTTGCACTGTATTTTCCTCGGTGACGAATTTCAGGAAATCCTGGTTGGTCAGATCCTGAAAAATGCCATTGGCGACAAAGATGTCTTTCATGCCGTTGTTGTCAAAGTCGAAGATGAGGGCCCCCCAGCTCCAGTCGGTGGCATGTACCCCGGCAAAGCGGCCAATCTCACTGAAGGTCCCATCCTGGTTGTTGAGTTGGAACATATTCCGCGTAAACTGATGGCCGTAGCCGCTTTCCACATGCAGGCGGTAGCGGTCCCAGCTATCGAAGGTCGTTACGGTTTTAATCCGCTCCTCCTGCTCAGGGAGCATATCGGTGACGAATATCTCCGGGTAAGCATCATTGTTGATATCGGCGAGATCGGCACCCATGGATGCAGCGCTGACGCTCCGGATGCAGTTTTCCAGGTCTTCGCGAAAGGTCCCATCGCCATTATTAAAATACAGGTAATCCCGTTCAAAGAAATCGTTGGAGACGTAGATGTCCGGCCACCCGTCTTTATTGATATCCCCGACGGTGACCCCCAGGCCGAATCCAATCACGCTGCCGTAAATACCTGCCGCTTCGCTCACATCGGTGAATTTGCCCCCGTCATTGCGGAATAATTTATCCCCGCCAACCGGATCTCGGTTAGGGCGCTCATTTTTGCGCAAATTGAAGCTTCCGATTGCCTGGTAGGAATTGTTCAAGAGGTACATATCGAGGTCGCCGTCTTTATCATAATCGAAAAATGCAGCGTGTGTTGAGAAACCCTTGTCGGCAAGACCATATTTTTCTGCCTGCTCAGAAAATTCGGGAATCCCCTCCGCGTTGTTACCCTTGTTGATGAACAGCTCGTTCTGCTTGTTATCCCCCTTGATATCGCCGGAGTTGCAGACATAAATATCCAGCAGCCCATCCCCGTTGACATCTGCGATGCTCACCCCCGTGGACCAGGACTTTGTGCCGGCCACGCCGGCGATGTCGGTCACGTCTTTAAAGGAAAGATTGCCTTCGTTCAAATAGAGTTTATTGGGCAGCATATTCGCGCTCAGGTAAATATCCAACAGCCCATCGTTGTTGAAATCCCCCAGGCCTACCCCTCCACCATTATAATAATTTCGGTAAGTATAGATATTGAATGCCCGGTCGAAAGTCAGGGTATTTTCAAAGCGGATACCGCTTTGGCTGGCTGAGATGCTGCGAAAAAGCGCAGCATCCGAACCCTTATCGGATGAACATGCGCCGAGCAGAGCAGCCATCCATACCAAAGCTGGTATTTGAGCCAAAAGGCTATTTTTTAACCTCAGCAACTCCATTACTGTGATATTTTTCTTATTGTGATGAGGGTGTTACACAAGTATTTTACCGCCTGCGGCAGCAAAATAAAATTTTTTCAGAGCGCTGATTTCATTGATTTTGCTTCGCAAAATCAATGAAATCAGCGCTCTGAAAAAGATTCTTTGGCGGCGTAAGCCGCCAAAGGAGTTATGAGACAGCTTTTTAAAAAAGTATTTCGTCGCCTTCGGCGGCGTAATACTTTTTACATAACCCCAGTCTTACTCCCCTGCTTTATTCTTCTTCGTCTCTACACGCATATCCGTAAAAACAGCCTGCACAT
>Ga0068876_10002471_pt1 | contig 13679 bp, 11 predicted proteins | sample NOAtaG_6_FD_66442 | JGI IMG/M metagenome (GOLD analysis project Ga0068876, IMG submission 66442) | Freshwater lake microbial communities from Lake Erie, under a cyanobacterial bloom - NOAA_Erie_Diel5S_2200h metaG | ecosystem: Environmental > Aquatic > Freshwater > Lake | place: USA: Ohio, Lake... | reverse complement strand
ACGTTCATTTTAAATCTGACGACATTCAAAATCAAAGAAAAATTGCATTCGAACAAGGAGGAAAAATCCGAGATCAACTCTTGAAATTATTCTCTGATAATGGTGCAAGATTTGGCGATTACTTGTCTAAACTCTACATTTCTAATACAGAAACCTATAACTTTATTCACGAGAACTATTTGCCGGCATCTGAAGACCATACCCCTACAAAAGATGAGGTAATTTTAAGAACCTATGACCTTGATCCTCAAAAATCTCTGGAGGAGAACAAAATCATACTTCAAGAAAAGTTGGCGTTAGACAATATTTCTGATGTAGACAACTGGTTGTCTGCGAATTATATTGATCTGGAAAAGGTACTATCAAACATTCACATTACGGCAGCGAGCACATTGGTTGATGGAGTTTTGGAAATTTGGAAATCAAATTTAAATATCGAAAATTTCAAATCATTCGCAGTATATGGTCTTGATGACAGCACAGTAAATCTCATTAATGAGAACCTAATCCAAACTTTTGAAATCTTTAATGTAAGAACAGAACTGATTCACCTCTTCGAGAAAAAAACCAGACTGATGAAGGTGTCTAATGACACTGATGAATATTTAGCGTCAATCATTTCAAGTTACATCAATGATTTTGTATCTAATTTTGGTTTCAATTTCATGTCCAATGACCGACTCACTCAAGTTCTTAATTTGGCCAAGGAATTCTCCATAGAAAGTGACCTGCTAATGCTCTCGCAAGATACAGTAAGTGAACAGGATATTCAAAATATCTTTGATGAAGATGATTCAAGTAACGACCTTAGCCTTACTTATCCGGTTGTGAATCACTATCGAAGTTTTATAACAAAAATTCAATTAATTCTGCTTTCAAATTGTGGGTTCAGAAATTACAATATCGAAGAAAATGAACAACTTAAAGTTGTTCTGTCACAAATAGAAAAGCTATCATTTAATCATGCCTAGAAATGTATAATGTTTTTAACTTTAGCACTGTAGATTACGTTCCTGTTTCTTTCAGAGATGGTTATCTATATGATACCTATGACATCATCACATCTTATCTAAAAAATAAATTTACGGATGAAGAACTCTCAAGGTTGTTGAAACCAGTAAAAGGTAATGGTGGTGCAATAAACTGGTATGGAAAATATGACAGAAGTTATGATCGGCTTTCGTCATTAACGCCAAACGCCTCTGAAAAAATTAAGCGCGAATTTCATCAGTTTTTAGATAAATCAAAAAATATCGCTGATCCTCTTCGTTACAGCCAAGATCCTGACAGTAAAGAATGGGGTAATTTGATAGATGCGTTATTTAACCCTCAACGCATAGTTCTCATTGGGAATAATTTTGGTCAATGGGCCGTTCTTTGGGGGTGGGATTTCAAAAACAGAGAGGAAAATAAATTACCTGATTTACCAATCGAAAAGAAAGAAACAACAGTAGTAAATCCAACTATTCAACCAAAGGTTGCGCCGACTATACCTATTCCTACTCCAAGTACCGGAGCTATTCCAATTCCAACTGCCGCTCCATTTGCGACAACTGCTGCACCAACTAATGAATCTATTCAGGAGCCTGAAGTAGATGATGGTTTCAATATGCAACCGATGCAAGAAGAAAAAGTTTTTGGAAAACACAATGTTGGTTGTTTCGGAAGAATTATTCGTATGCTGCGTTGGATATCATACAGATTCTGGGGTTTATTTTGGCTCATCATTTATACACTACTGATCATTTGGCTCTGTAAATATTGCCAAAAACAACCTGAAGATAATTGTAAACAATTAGAAGAGGTAGAAAAGCAGTTGGATGACTTACATGAACGGGTGAAAATCAAATGTGACACCACCTACAGGCCTAAAATTTAATACTTTAATGCTTGCAATCCATTGAAAAAGGAAGGTCCATATTTTAGCAAATGGTGGGTTCGAACCATAAGAGAGCGTAACTACTTTGGTTTTCGCTACTGGTGGTTCAATTGGTTATTAATGGTAACCTGTATTCTGCTTTTTATTTGGGGAACCAAGCATTTAAATTCTAAAGAATCGAAGGTTTGTCGTGCTGATTTTTCGAATAAAACAGATTCGATTTACCGTGATTTATCATTGTGCTGTGAATGTCGGGCTGACAGTATTCTGCCACCTCCTCCGCCAAAAGATACCATTGTTCCTCCTCCGCCAGTAAAAGACAGCATTCCTGAAAAAATAGAAAAACCGCCCAAAAAAGATACTAGGCCGAAGCCTCCTAAAAAAAATTGCAGGGTACACTTTAGTGGTCTTGTAATGGCTGGATATTTTGATGGTGATGTTGGCATTTCAAAAATTTATGAGGAAGATTATGCAAGCGAGTACGTTGGTTCCGGAGAATATCCCTCCAATAGTGTGGCTTTTCCAAAGGCGGTAAGCACAACATTTGATGGCATTGCAATCGATAAAGGTACGCGGCTAATTATGTATAGCCTACCAAATTTTCAAGGAACCGTTTTACTAGATGTAACCGGACCTGCTATTATCAATAATGGGGAATGGAAAAACAACAGCAACTATGCGCATTGTAATTCAGACGTTTACCCAGGGAATCTTCAAAGTAATTTCCCGCCATCCGTTAGGCGATGGAGTTCATCAGACATGAGGGCTTGGAGCACGGGATCCTGTAAAATTGAGTGTTCGGAATAATTATAAAGAAATATGGATAAAAATAACCTTGGCATATTTAAAAAATGGTGGGTTCGAACCATCAGAGAGCGTAACTACTTCGGTTTTCGCTACTGGTGGTTTAATTGGCTGCTATTGATTAGCGCTATTTTGCTGTTTATTTGGGGAATGAAAAAAACACCTGCGGAAAGCAATTCCAGTTGCAATTACAATTTTTCCAATAAAATGGATTCAATTTATGTCGATTTATCTCGTTGCTGTGAATGCCACTCCGATTCAATTCCAGAAAGAATTATGCCTCCGCCGGATACAATTCCTCCTATTGACAGCGTTCCGCCGCCACCGCCGCCGCCACCGCCTAAGAAGCCACCTGTTAATTCAAAAAAATGTAACACGGCTGTTAAGTCTGGTGGAGGATTATTTACAGAGGATAATATTGTTCTTGGCACCAAATCGGGAATGGTTAGCATAAACTATGATATGGATTCGTATCCTGATAAAATGGAAGTATTTTATGAAGGAAGACGCATTGCCTCCACCTTTGTTGTTCCTGGAAATGATTTTGGATTTGTCGGAAGAGACAATCAAGGCGGAGAAATAGGCGTATTAACTTTTAATTACAAGTACCATATTGATCAACATGTTACTGTTCGAGTAACTGGAAGAGACACTGGGACCTCTTGGAATTATACAATTGGCTGTCCAAAATAAAATTTGATTTGAAAACAGAATTCAAAAAATATATTTATAATAAATACTGGTTTCGCCGAATCAGAGGATACAACTGGTTTTCCTTCCGCTATTGGTGGTTCAATTACCTGCTGTGGTCTATTCTCATAGCTTTATTATTATGGTTGATCAACTCGAGAAATGCTGATACCTCTTCCTGCTCCTTCAATTCATCAGAGAAAATTGAACGCATCAAAGAAGATCTATCCAAATGTTGTGAGTGTTCGAGAAGAGATAGTATTCCACCTGTCGATTCTAATGAAATTTTCCTGCCTGCAGATTACATTGTTATTACCTATCAGTTTGACGCTTCAGGTGGTAAAGATTTAGACACAAGAACCCAAATTATAACCCCCAACTCTGGTAATATCCTTGGTTATTGTAAAAAAACAGACGATGCCAATATTCACTGGAGTGGAGATAATATAGGTTTAGGTGTTGAATCTGTTTATATTGATTTGAAAGCATTTGAACCAGATGAAACAATCACTGTTTTATGCAAAGCTTTTTGGTTTAGTAAAAGAAAATCAGGAGACATGTCATTGGATATACGTGCATACAAGGGTGGAAAAATGATAAAAAAACCTGGCGACAAATATCAATTCATTAACGAGGGGGGCGAGCAAGTGGGTGAAATTATTTCATTCCCTAAAAATATTACAATAAGAAAAGGAGCCTGTATTGGTGGTGAAAAAATTGGAAACGTTATTTACAAAAAGTCAAACCAAACCCTAAGTTTTGAAGAATAAGCATACCATATGAAGAATGATAATGAACTGTAACAATAATATTTTTTTAAATCGAATTTTTTATTTTTGTTTCACTTTCGAAAAGTGCTAATTACCATATAAACCCAACCATTAAATGAAAAAGTTTTTCGAGTCGAATACCTCCGAGTTTGCCCTTGTTTCGAACCAGGTAAATTATTTATTTGAACAATACAATCAAATCAATCAATTTATAAAATCAAACTTTCCGGAAGACTATCACAACCTATTGGCAAAACCCGATCGAAAAGGAAATATGTTGGAGTGGTATACCAATTTGGATGGGAATTTCGAAAAAGTTGAGTATTTGCCTGCACAAGAAAAAAGTAAAGTTCTAGCCATATACAATGCACGTCGTCATGAAATAGACAATAAATGTGGAATACTTGCCAGGTCAGACGATTTTGACAAACAAATTTGGGCAGGGATTTTAAAGAGTGCTTTTGACCCCAATCACGTGCAACTTTTCTCCAACGGCAATGACGTTGTCCTGGTATGGGGAATTAAAACAATGAAACAAGCTGATTACACCATTCCTTTCGAAAGTTACAGTCAGCATATTGTTCCGGTAAACCCGAAATTGGGAATGGATGGATTGGATGCTGATAGTCCAACAGACATATCTGAAAACACGATACTCGAAGCACCTCTGAATGAGACACCACCGATAGCAACACCGCCGGTAATTGAGGATTATCAACCTATCCAAGAACCTCAGGAACCTGTTTACCCAAATACTTCCTTCCAACAACAACCGGAACTTAAGCCTTTACCTGAAATTCCAGTTGAAGAAAAACCTTCCAAAATAAGACCGCACAGATCAAAACATTGGTTTTATTTTGCCCTCGATAGAATTGAGGATTTCGTTAAACGGTATTGGTGGATTCTGCTTATTTTGTTGGCCATCATCCTTTTGTTGTTCCTCTACAAATGTGATCCTACCGAAGAGTCTCCTAAACAAACGCTTTCCGATGCACAGGTGGAAGAACGCTATAAAGAAATTATGCCTCCTACCCCTCGACACCGTTCAATTCCAATTGATACGACCAATTTCAAGGAAGATGATGAAGGAAATATTATTGTCGCAGGACTTTTAAATATTGCCATGGTGGACAACAAAGACAAGTTCAAGCGCATGGCAGTTGAGCTGAAAGAAGCATTTCCGGATAACAAGTACAAAATTGTTTACTTCGACGAGGTAACCCATAGGTTGCAATTCAACTTCCCCGAGGAAGAAAATGCCGGTATGAAAGAAAAAATTACCTCCAAATTAAGTGCTTACAAATTGCTAATTTGGAATGAAAGTGTTTTCGAACTTTCAAAAACAGCTGATGATCCTTTCTATAAAGATGCCGGTAAATCATGGCACATGAAAGCCATTAATCTCGACAAGGCATGGGACATTACGCAAGGAGACACCTCTATTTATGTAGCCATTATCGATGACGGATTTGACATGAATCATCCGGAGTTTAAAGGTAAAAACATCAAATTCCCATACAATGTGGTAAATAAAGACAAACGCGTGTTTGGTAACAACAGAATAAAGCATGGTACCCATGTGGCTGCTTTGGCTCTCGGACAATCCGGTAACAAATCCGGTGCATCGGGTGTAGCACCAAAATGTACCTTTATGCCAGTTCAAATCGGTGGTGGAGGTGAATTCTTTACTTCTACAGATATAATTGATGGCGTATTGTATGCCTTAAACAATAATGCGGATGTTATCAACATGTCGTTAGGCAAGTACTTTGGAGAATCCCTGAATGGTAAAAGTCCGGCTGAATTGCAAGAAATTGCCAAAAGCAGCAGTAAGGATGAGGAGCTTTTCTGGGTTGAACTTTTTAAAATGGCCGATGAAAAAAACTGTATGATTGTCGTTGCGGGTGGCAATGAGAATTTGTTAATCGGATTAGACCCGATGCAAAGAAGTAATAACATTCTAAAGGTAGTTGCTACTAACGATAAAACTAAGAAAGCCAATTTCAGTAATTATTGCATCAATTGTGGTGCTAAACCCGGTTACATTTCCGCCCCTGGGGAAAAAATATGGAGCGCTGTTCCCGGAAGTAAATTCGAAAGTTTTGATGGAACTAGCATGGCTTCTCCAATTGTTGCCGGAGCTGTCGCTTTGATAAAAACGATTAAACCAACAATTACCAATGCTGAAATTATCAAATTGCTTACGGAAACATCGAAAAAAATGCCGGAGAAGAACTGTCCTCCGCTGTTGCAAATTGATGCGGCCTTAAAAAGATTAAAAAAATAATTTCTACATTCGCAAACCAATTAACTGAAAAAAATGAAACATCGTGTAAAAGCATCAAAAACCCTTATACTTTTCGTTCAAGCCATGGGCTTATTATTGACCATGCTGACTACCTTTCTGGGCGCTTTGTATATCTTCAAAGGGAATTACTTTATTGCCTTCCCTATTAGTATATTGTTTGTTGTAATGATGTATTACCTAGTGAGTTACTTCATTAAAGAAAAAGAAAAAAAGAAGCGCAAAGGCTACCCTCCCAAAACCTATTACTTTTTCGTCCTCTATGGATTGTTAAGTATGGTAGTTTCGTTTTTCGTTCTTCACTGTGTAAATGTCGAACTTTTTGAAAAAGAAGAAATTAAAAAAATTGGCCTACTTAAGCTACAAGGCTTAGAGGAATTCCATAAGGAATATACCATCAGCTACAATGATTTCTGTGATAAACTAAGAACCAATGCGTCAACCTTATTGTCAAACAAAAGTCCTGAAAACGTAGAAAAATTAAAAGCGCCACCATTCAATCTTAATGATAAAGAATTAGAAGACATTTATGAATATTCTCCTGGGATAGACACTGCCATCAGGATGATGAAAATTACGCCGCTTCGCAATGATTTTAAAACAAAACAAGCTGAATTGTTGGAAAACAAAGAAGATTTTTTCAGCCAACACAAAACTGTACTCGAATCTTGGGACAGATTGAAAATCAGTGCTACAATAAGTGAATTGAATGAAAAAATTACTGCAGATTACAGTGCGCTCAACCAAACACTTAAAAACCTTACTGCAGATAACAAAAAACTAAAAGCCTCTCAAACCCCTTATCTTGCAGATGTGCTTATAGATAAACCATTGTTACTGGCCAATAAACACCTGGGATTAGCATCACTGATTGTTTTGGTGTTGTTTCAAATTTTAATTTTACTGCCTTATTTCTTAACGCAAGGCAGACAATACGGATCTAATTAATACCACTGTTATGTGTAATGCATCGCCCCAACAAAAAGCCGTTCTGAATTCCATCAATTCATATTCAGTTACTGAGATCAATAACTTTATCAAACTGCATGGTTTCGAATTGAATTGTTTGATTAAATATGGTTTAAGCGCTGAGAAACTCAATGAAATTGATATCGAGTTGCTCAAAAGACAAACCACTGAAGAACAAATCTCTGAAACAGCGCTAATAGGCGCAGGAATGCATCAGTCGAAAGTAAATGAAATATTCGGGAAACAAGATGCTCCGGTTATTGATGAATTTGATCCATGGCGTGAGGAGGAAGAAGTAAAAGAACCTATTTTTACTGGGAATCCGCTTACAGAAGATTTGATTCAACGTACCATTGAAAAACGCGTGTCTGTTATGGACCTTCAAGATGCACTTTTAAACGGTGATCTTACGGAAGGGATGCTAAAAGACCGTTGTTTCTTGGACGATAAAATGATTCAACGCATTAAGGATTACCGCATCCAGCAGATGACTGCCATTGATTTTGAAAAATTGCCTCCGCTTAAAAAAGACCGAACCGATTTTTATTTCTTAGGTATGCCGTCAGCAGGAAAATCCTGTCTGATTGCCAGTCTGTTGTCCCACTGGATGCGTGCAGGAATCTGTAATCCTGAAGTAACCAATCAAAGGAGTGTAGAGTACCTGCGCATGTTGGGTGGAGGATTTTCCCGAGGAATTTTACCGTTGAATAATCCGAACTTATTCATAGATTATATTGAATTGACCTTGAATTTCAAGGAAGAGTCTACCAATTGGTTGGGTAAAAAATCTATACGTCAATATGAAATTCCAGTGAATATTTTGGATATGGCCGGAGAAAAATTCGGCAAAGTGGCTGAAAGAGGTAAAGAAGAATTTCATAAGCATAAACTTTACTTGGAAAACGACAACACCAAAGCACTTTTTTTCGTGCTTGATTATTCCGTTGACAATGATGGTAGAGATGCTTTTGAACAAAGCTTGGCCCTACAAGTAGTTTTGAATAATTTAAATGATATGGGCATTTTGGAGAATACCGATGGTATTTACCTTATTGTAACCAAATCTGACATGTTCCCTGTTCCTTTTGATCAGTATGCTGAATATGCAAAAGATTACGTCTCAAAATATTACGGAAGCTTTAAAAACCGCTTGGAGCAATTGGAAAGTGACTACGGATTCGCTATGGAAGTCATGCCCTACTCTATTGGAGATTGTACCTTTAGCCAATTACTGGTTGATTACAACCCTGAAAGCAATAAGAACTTAAGAATATTTCCGGATCGTTTGCATGAACGAATCCTGCAACACACAGCGAGGTACAAAAAAGGCCTGAGAGGTTTATTTTCTAATTAATTAAAAGTATGGGAGCTGTTAAGGTTTATATTTGGGGTATTCGCTATGGTTTTAGAGCTCAGGAAGCACTATTTCCTGAAAGAGCAAGGTTGACGGATAGTCAGGAGCTCAACCACTACAATGAAACGGTAAAATTATTTACTGAGGAAAAAGACTACCTTTTTCGCACCAGCCGTAAAGATTTTTTCTACATCACCAAATCCAATTCGCAAACGCTGTATTCCCTGGTCATAGCAGATCACCAAGATATTGCCGGAAGAAAATCCTATTTGGTGTTTTCCTTAAGCGTTCCTGCAGGTAAACAAGTTACCCAGGATATTACAGCGATCCTTCGCCAAATTCGTGGCCTCTACAAAGAAAAAAACAGAGATTATCAGATAGACAGAAACCAGTTTACGCAAGGACATATTGATGAAATTATTCAGCATGTTACATTGGTTTCGGGGCACCAAAAACACAATGCCAATACCGTTTATCTTTATGATAACGACGACTTGCTATCCAAAGAATTTGGTAATTATACAGGAAGTGACATCTATTTCATTCCTGAAAACAGCAATCCTGAACTTATCGAACAATTGGGTTTCCGCACCTCCAAATTAATTGTTACGATAACACCCCCTCCTGTTGGTATGCCTCAGCAGAATGGACCGGGAAATTCAAATACTGCAACAAAATCTCCACATCTGGATGAATTCAAAGCAGAATACCATTCCCTTAAAAATTCAGCCAACCCAAACCCGGCAAGAGCGATTCAATTGTTAAACGCACATCCGGAATTGAGACCGCAACTTCATTCAGATATTCTGCATGAACTTACAGAATGGTCGCACAAATTTGAAGAAAACATCAGAAGCCATAAGCTCAACGACATCAATTACTTATTGAAAAAAGCCTCGGAAAACAATTGGAATGCAGATATTGCTCAACTGGAGGCTTTGAAACCTTACGACGACTTGCTCAGCCCTGAGCAACACCAGATGGTAGAAAATTGGTACCGAAAGTATTCCTCTCACTTGGCTCAAAACCTCATGATTCGTGCCAATAATTTGCACAACAAATTAAAAAGGTCGTCCAAATCAGATGTATTGAACAATGTCAAATCGTATGAGGAGGAAATCAAAAGCCTCGAACATGCTGTAAGTTCTTTACCGGAAGGTACGAGTAAAACAAGTTTGTTGGGTCATGATTCCTACCGTTACCTGGTCTCCAACAAATGGATACCTAAAAAACGCCCAATTGGTTTTGTGGTGGCCATTTGTCTTCTTGTGGCAGGAGTTGGCTACGGCATTTATTTTGGACTTTCAGCAGCTTCTGATAAGCAAGCGAATGCAAACGCAGACAACGACCATGATGGAATACCTAATAATGCCGATGCTGAACCGAATACCCTGTGGCTAGCCGATGCAAGTAAATACAAACTAAAAGATTACATCAGCGGAGATGGTACACTCGACAGAACCAAAGTAGACAATGAATTATGCAATTGCTTTAAAATAACCGATACTTCAGAAAGAGCAAAAATCAAGTGCACCGATAATGCAGAATATTTTGTGTTTGAAGGGAAGCTGTGGCATTATGTAAATGATAAAAAGAAAAATGGATTTTTTGATAAAGATAACCTGTACGTACCTAATGACTCTAAAACTCCGATTTGCCTGCATTACGAGGAATTAATTGCAGAAAGTAAAACTGTGATACCTGAACCAACAGTTTCTAATTCCAATGATTACATTACCATAAACCATAAGGGCAAAAAATACACTGTACCTAAAAATTTAACTTCAGCCAATGGCATTGTCTTTAATGGTGCAGATTACAGATTTTACAACAACAAATGGGAAACGAGAGCGTTGTCCGGCTCAGGGACTTGGAAAACACCAAAAGAAACAGATATTAATTTTGTACTATTAAAAGTAGGAAAAGTAGTTGCACCAAAAATAAATGATCCAAAAGGTGGAAAGCAAACAGGTGGAGACATACCAGATATAGGTGGGGGTAAAAATATACCAGAAGTTAGCAAAGATCAAAACAAAGCAGATGAATTTTTCTTATATTATTTCGATAGAGGTGATTTAAATTTTCCTGATAAACGAAAAATGGATATGGACAAAGTTAATTTCATTCAACCAAGAATTAATGAAACCCCAAATACCTACAAAGGAAAAGAAGCGAAGAGAATAATTAAAGAAATTTTAAAACTATGAGAAAGCTTCAGATTGTAAAGTTGACATCTCATATTCTTTGGTTTTTGCTCTTGATCCCAGTACTCTTGGCATGCACGGCAAACCAAAAAGAAACTCTTAAAATTAATAAAAAGATAATATTGGACAATGACTTTGATGGTGTGCCGAATACTGAAGATGTTGAAATAAACACAATTTGGTTAAAAGATACAACGGAATACCAATTGCGCAACTTTGTGGATGCTAAGGGAACTTTGGACAGAGGCAAAGTTGACTCTTTGTGCAATTGTTTTGCTATTGGTGACAGTTTGGAAAGAACTAAAATCGCCTGCAAAGACAACCCTGAATATTTCTTTTTTGACGGTAAATTGTGGCACTTTGACGAATCTAACCGTTTTTATGACAAAGACAGCAATGAAGTACTTAGAAAACCAAATGATATATCTCGTTTTCATCAAGAAATACTGGATAAATTTTTGGAAAATAGGGCCAGTAACAACGAACAAACCAACACAAACCCTTGAGAAATAACACGATCATATTGCTTTTCTTGGGTGCTGGATTTGTTATCTTGTACTTTTTGCTCCAACCGACTGAAACCAATGGAGGTAAAACGCTAAAGCTTGATCAAGATAACGATGGGGTGCCCGACAATGCAGATGCTGAACCGAATACTCTTTGGCTAACAGATCTTAGTAACTATAAACTGAAAGATTACATCAGCGGGGATGGTACACTTGACAGAACCAAGGTAGATAAATTGTGCAATTGTTTTGAAATAGCAAACCTTGCTGAAAGAGAAAAAATAAAATGTACCGATAATGCTGAATATTTCGTATTTGAGGGCAAACTGTGGCATTATGATTCAGTTAGCAATAGGTTTCTTGACAAGGATGGAAAAAAGGTGAGAAATGGCATTAACCCAATTGGACAGTTTTATCAATCTTTAATTAATAAATTTAAAGTTCCAACACCTATTCCACTTTCTTCTGAAAACAATAAAACTGTTGTTATTACATACAATTCAAAAAAATACACCGTACCTCAAAATTTAACTTCAGCCAATGGCATAGTCTTTAATGGTGCGGACTACAGGTATTACAACAATAAATGGGAAACAAGATTTCAAAGAGGAATCGGAACTTGGAAAACTTCTAGCAAGAATGATATTACTTTTGTGTTGCATAAAATTGGGAAACCAATACCTGACATTACTGAAGGTTCGAAAATAGAAAAAGTATCAAAAAATTTGGAAAACAGTGATTTAAATTCAGAAAATAGTGCAATTTTATACGGACAAACTAGTGGTAATGAGGCAGATTTATTTTATAAATCTTTTTTTATTGGCAATAAGCCAAAGGAAGAAAATGGGAATTGGGTTAAAATGCGTAAAAACAAAGATATAATAAGTCATTTTAATTCTGAAAATCCGAGTCCTATAACTGAAGATGGAATAAAAGCTGAAAAGATTATTAAAGACTATTTAAAACTAAACGAATGAAAAAGCATGTATTCATTTGGGGATTGGTGCTGATAGCCTGTGGGTTATTTGCTTTGTTTTTATTCAACCCCTTCTCCACTGACGAGAAAGACAAAAAGACCACCATTTCCGCATCAGACATTGATGCGCGGATTGAAGCATTTGGCAATGGCAAATACAAACACGAAGATTACCTAAATTTAAAGTTAGGCATTAGCTCCCTGCGGTCGAATGGAAAGATCAGCAATGACCACGCGGAAAGCATTCGCCTCAACCTCGAAAATGCACGACAAAAAGCCTTAAGCACCAGCATGCGGGAATGGTTTGCCAACAATTGTGGTTCATCGGAAATGCATCAATTGTTCGCTTATGCAAAGGAAGTTAGCCAACCTTCTGCTGAATTGAGTAAGGAAATTAATCACTACCAACAATATTCCAAGGCAATTGAATATAAAATTAATCTAAGGAATTTTTTAAATTCAGCATGTACACCAAATTCAGCTGATGATTTTAACAGCAAATTCAAAAACCTTACAAATGGTAAACCTTTTCAAAATTGCCCCAAAATTATATCTGTAGGTGCAGAAATAAGTAGAGAGTTAAACGCATTTAAAAGCTTTTATAAAGATGTAATAAATATTTATTTGATTCCTATTATTAAAGAAGATCCCAACAAAATTAATTCAGCTCAAATAAATCGAACGAAACTTTTTTTTGATATGTCCTCAAATGAGAAGGATCAATTAATGAAGTACAATTTTTATTTTAACCAATATTTAAATCGAGTAGACAATGACTCAGAACTTTAAAAATCAAACGCTACAATGTTGCATTGTGCTAAAAAAGACAACTTTTATTATTGGATGTTTTCTTATTATCAATCTTAATTCTTGGAGTCAAAAAGATAAAGTAACGGATTGCCCACCAAGTAAATTAAAAATTGACAATGTCTATTTTAAAATAGATAGCTTAGAGTCCAAAATTGATTCCATAGAAAATCATTTAAATAACTTCTATCAAGCCTTGAGTGATACTTTTATTAGTAAGGCCATTGCTAGAATGAACGATGACCAAGCGAAACAAATGGAGCTATTGAATAACCAAATTGCTAGCGCAAACATTGAAAAGAATAAGGCGATAACTGAACGCGATCAACTAATCCTCGACAATAAAACCTTGACCACTGAAAAAAATACGTTACAAAAGAATTTAGACAATCTTAAGAAAGAAAATGAAGCAGCT
>Ga0068876_10002462_pt1 | contig 13715 bp, 8 predicted proteins | sample NOAtaG_6_FD_66442 | JGI IMG/M metagenome (GOLD analysis project Ga0068876, IMG submission 66442) | Freshwater lake microbial communities from Lake Erie, under a cyanobacterial bloom - NOAA_Erie_Diel5S_2200h metaG | ecosystem: Environmental > Aquatic > Freshwater > Lake | place: USA: Ohio, Lake... | reverse complement strand
TGAAGCCGTTGGATTAGCCATAATAGTGTTATTAAGTCCAGTGCTCGGACTCCAGGAATAGGTTCCACCTCCTGTGCCACTTAGCGTGGTTGAATTACCAAGACTAATGGTTACATCGGAGCCTGCGTTAGCAGTTGGACCTGTCAATACGTTAACAGTGATAGTTGCTGTATCTGTGCAAGCACCATTTGAAACAACTACTGTGTATGTTGTTGTTGCAGTTGGTGCAACCGTTTCCAAAGAACTTGTTCCTCCGGTGTTCCATGCATAAGTTCCACCTCCTGTTGCTGTAAGAATTGTAGAACTGCCTGCACAAATACTGGTGTCGCCCGTTACGTTAGCAACCGGTGGAGCCGTTGTACTTACAGTGATCGTTGCTGTATCGGCACAACCGTTGGCATCTGTACCAATTACCGTGAAAGTCGTTGTAGCGGATGGAGTAACGGTAATTGTGGATGAAACGGAACTGTTGCTCCACACATAATTTGTTGCACCGTTTGCTGTAAGCGTTGTTGAATTTCCGGTACATACCAAATTGTTACCGGTGATATTTACTTGCAGAGCAGGGAAAACTGTCACCGAAAAAGTTGCAGTACCTGAACAACCGTTAGCATCTGTTCCTGTTACCGTATAGGTTTGTGATGTGTTAGGAGAAACAGTTTCAGTTGCTGTTGTTCCTCCGCTTGACCACACGTAGCTAACGGCTCCTGAGGCTGTAAGTTGAACAGATGTTCCAGCGCAAACTGATGCATTAGATGAAGTAATACTTACTACAGGTCCCGGTGCAACGTTAATCGTAATTGTGGTCGTGTCAGAACAGGAACCGTTAGCTCCAACTACAGTGTACGTTGTTGTTGAATTCGGTGTTACAGAAACAGATGAACCGCTCAGGTTGCCCGGATTCCACGTATACGTTGATGCTCCGGAAGCTGTTAATGTAACCGGATTGCCCACACATGTTGTAGTACTGCTCGCAGAAGCAGTAACAGTTGGCGGGCCTGTAACAGTAACAGTTACTGTTGTGGTATCTGAACATCCCGCACTATTGGTTCCGATGACAGTGTACGTCGTTGTAGCATTCGGATAGACTACTAACACAGAATCAGTACTGTTGCCCGGTTGCCACAAATAAGTAGAAGCTCCGCTTACTCCAATGATAGCACTATCTCCTTGACAAATGGTTGTAGGTAGTGAACCGACTGTTAAACCGGGAGATGGGTTTACCGTAATCAATTGAGTGGTTGTGTCCGCACAGTTGGTGCCCGTTACTCCAATCACAGTATAGGTTGTAGTTGTAGTCGGATTAACAGTAATTGATGATCCTGTAAGGTTTCCGGGTTGCCAAGTATATGTTGTGGCACCGGATGCAGTGAGCGTTGCTGTTGTATTGTCGCAAATGGTAGATGAACTAGCACCGGTTGTAACAGTAATTGGTGTTCCTAATGTCACTGTTACAGTTGCTGTTGTAGTACAACCATTGGCATCAGTTACAACACAAGTGTAGTTTCCGGGGCCGATATTAGTAATAGAGGAAGTAGTGCCGCCGGTTGACCACAAGTAAGAATAAGCTGACGTTCCTCCTGATGGTGTAACGGTTGCGCTTCCTGTATTCGTGCAACCGGAAGATGTACTACTGCCTGCTGCACTGAGCACTGCTGGCTGTGTAATAGTTACCACTTGAGATGTCACACAACCCGCCTGGTCGGTGATGGTGCAGGTGTATGATCCTGCTCCAAGCCCGTTCGCTGTTGCTGCGTTACCCCCGCTTGGGGCCCATGAATAGGTGTAACCCGGATTTCCGCCGGTTACGTTTACCGTTGCGCTGCCATTGGTATTTCCGTTACAGTCCACATTACTCTGACTTTGTAGCGAGGCCGTTGGACCACTGGTGGTTGAAACAGTTGTTATTGCATTGAACGTACATCCATTAGCATCTGTGATTACACAAGTGTATGATCCCGGTCCCAGATTGGTTGCAGTAGCAGCTGTGCCACCTGACGGTAACCAATTGTAAGTGTATGGACCAACACCACCACTTGGTGTAGCTGTTGCTGTTCCTGTAGTAGCAGCACAACCGGATGGAGTAGAAGTTGCACTGCCCGATAATGCAGGTGGTTGCGTAATGGTAATACTTTGTGTTGTAGTACAGCCATTGGCATCAGTAACAGTTACCGTATAACCGCCCGCACAAAGTGCTGAAGCTGTTGCCGCATTACCTCCACTTGGAGCCCAAGAATACGTATAGCCCGGAGTGCCACCCGCACCTGAAGCCGTTGCAACTCCTGTACAACCACCATTACATGCCACGTTAGTGAATGTCGGAATGGATGCCGATACCGCTGATGACGGTTGTGTAATGTTTACACTAACTGTTGTTGTTGCAGATGCCGCATCAGTAATTGTGCATGTGTATGTTCCCGCGCATAGGCCAGTTGCGGTTGCCGCATTACCACCGCTTGGCGCCCAAGAATAGGTATAGCCCGGTGTTCCTCCGCTTGGCGTTGCTGTTGCAGTTCCTGTGCATTGACCGAAACAGTTGACGTTAGTTGATGTGGCAGTGGCGGATAAAACAGATGGAATATTTAAACAATGCTGCACCGGCGTAACGGTTTGCGCAGTAATAGTAAAGGTTGCCGCAGAGCCGGTAAATGGCGTAAATACTGCATTTGTAGGGGTTGTGAATGTAACGCCAATGGTATTTAATCCAGGTGTCCATGCAATACCCGGACAGCCGCTGGGTGTTGCAGCAACTTGACCTGTAGCATCAGTTCGGATAACATTATAGTTGAATCCGGAAAATTGTTGATCGGTGTAGGACATATAATATCCCTGATCGCTTGCTAATCCGCCTTCCGGCAAGATGCCACCTAAACCATTGATAGTTTGATAGGCTCTTCCAAACATCCAATTGGTGGTAGTTCTATTAATCTTACCCAGAACCGTGTAATAGTTCTGAGCAGGAGGGAAAAGATTAATGTTGATCCAGGTTCCCAATACAGAATAATTACCATCAGAGTTTTCCATCACTTCGGTAATCAAATGAATATTGGAAATGGAACCATTAATACGTCTGTTGAAAATAACAGAAGGTGTTCCGCTACCTGTGCCCGATATAGATATTACAAAAGTGTGTGTGTCGTCGGATCCTCCCAAAAGAACATTTCCGGTTGAAAGTGTTGTTGCACAAGAGATGCTTTGCGAACTGGTGTTTCCCGCTCCCCATCTTCGTATATAGGTGAGGTTCCCCGTGATTTTGTCTGTTTTAACAACCAGTGCATTGGATGGATAATCACCATTGCTGCTCAACGTGCCGCTTCCTTCAGATGATTGACCAACGAAAATGTATCCATCTGCTGTTTCCACGACATCATTGATGTAGTGTTCATCCGGATTTGCTGTAGCAATTGTCCAAACTCGGCTCCATTGCAGCACACCTGCACTGTTTACTTTGAAGCCCATTGCTGATGCAGTATCAACTGTATTGCCACTTACGCCGTCCCAGAAGTAATCGACACCACCACCAACAACAAATCCGCCATCGCTGGTTTCAATTACGGCATTACCATATTCATTCGAAGTGCGTGAGCTGTTAAAGTCCAGACATTGGTAACGAAATCCCCAGATGATATTTCCTGCCGCATCAAGACGCAACAAAATAGCGCCACCGCCGGAGCTTGTAGACTGGCCTGTAACAATGTAACCGCCTGTGCTGACATTCTTAATGTCATTAAACGAACTAGCAAAGCCTGCTGTGTAAGCATTCGACCATTGAATAGCTCCTTGCGCGTTCATGTTGAACACGTTGCCGTAATACGGACCGATGCTGTTGTTTAGCCCCGCAACCGTAAATCCTCCGGTTGGTGTTTGCACCATTCCGCCGGAAATGTCGAACAGCCCTACGTTATAGCTGTAGCGAAAAGTTGGTGATTGTCCTTTTGATGTTGCTGCCCACATCAGACAGAACACGCTCAACACAAGTTTTAAAATTTTCATAGGAAAATTGGGTTTTGAGAAAATACATTTCCCTTGCACCTGCTAGTGTCAGATGTAAACAGTTCTCATCGAAAACGCAAGCAATCGGGGAATGATTGCCGGAATAACTAAAGTGCATCGGGTCAAGTAAGGGACTCAAATATATTGCAGGAATTCGACGAAGGCAATAGGTTTTCCTATGAAAACATAAATTATTTCGGCAAAATCCAATTAGATAGGGCGATTACGTAGCTAGAAAATAAAAAGATCGCACAATACACAAATTGCAAATACAACACTGGCTATACCGTTGGTTGTAAAAAAAGCACGATTCACTTTGCTCAGATCGTTAGGTTTTACGAGAGAATGTTGATAGATCAGTAATCCGCTGAATATAATGGCTCCGACTAAGTAAAGCCAGTTGAACTGTCCAGTGTACCATGCGGTCCAAATAAATCCTGCACTTATTATATGTAAGATTTCTGATAAACGTAGCGCACCTTTTTTACCTAAGCGCACCGGAATGGAGTTAAGCCCTTGTTTCTGATCAAATTCTTCGTCTTGCAGTGCGTAGATCATATCAAATCCACTTACCCAAAACAACACGGCAAAAGAAAATAATAGCGGAAGCCATTCAAAATACCCGGTGACAGCCAACCATGCACCAATGGGGGCAAGTGCTAAACCAACACCAAGAACAAAGTGACACAGCGCAGTGAAACGCTTAGTTAAGCTGTATCCCAAAACAACCAGCAAAGCAATTGGTGATAGGTAAAAACAAATTGTATTGATAAAATAGGTGGTCGCGCAAAATGCGATACAATTAAAAATAACAAACCACAGCGCTTGTTGTGGTTTTATAGTTCCTGCCGGAATTTCTCGATTTTGTGTTCGTTCATTCTGAATATCAATGTCACGATCAGCGTAACGATTAAAGCCCATGGCGGCATTACGAGCGAAAATCATGCACAACACCACAAGTCCAAGTAACTTCCACGATAAAACTGCATCGGTGCGAACCACGGCGAGGAAAAAACCAATCAGCGCAAAAGGCATCGCGAAAATCGTGTGACTAAAAGTTACGAGCGAAAAATAGGATTTGATGCTACTCATTAGCCGCGGAAAAACGTGAAATAAATGATCAGCAACAAGGGTAATGATGATAACGCCAGTCCAACATAACCGGGGTTAATGCGGTGCTCAATTTCTGCTCGCGCACTAATCATAATGTAAGCAGTGGAAATAATAAATCCAGGAATCATTAACAGTAATGCCAGCAAGCCGAAGTATCCGGGAAGAAAAGCCATTATTGCTACGCAACATCCAATTGCAATTGCCGCGATACCTAACCAGTTTACCCAATTTTTCATGGCGCGAAGTTACACACTTATTGTACGATGATGCGCGCTGTTCCTCCGGATGAAGTTCTGATTAAATATAATCCGGGAGCCCATCCTGAAGTACTGACTTGTAAAGAAGTAGCCGTTCCATGCACAATATTGGTCATCAATTGCCCCGCTGCATTGTAAATCCAGATTATAGTTGCTGGATCTATGCCATTCAACAGAAGTGTGTTCCCCGCCACAATTGGATTAGGATACGCAGGTATAGTAGCACCGGCATTGGATTCATTGTTGTCAACCGTTAATGCGCAGTTGGTCATCAGCGCAAACGCATCAGTTTTCCCGTATCCCCAAGTATTGTCCGGCAGTGTATTACCGGTGAAGCCATCGGTATGCGCACAATTGATGAGCGCGGTTTTGAAATCGGTCCAACCGGAATTCGGGAAACATTCCAACCACAGTGCAGCTGCACCGGCTACTACAGGCGACGAAGCAGACGTTCCTCCGCTACGAACGTGATAACCCCCGGGTGTTACATCCTGAGGCGCTCCTGCAATAATACCGGGCATCATACTAATAACACCACAAGTAAACGAGTTGGCTCCGGGTGCCGTAATTTCAGGCTTGGTGCGACCATCGCGCGTTGGCCCACGACTACTATTATACATGATGTCGCCTGCTGTTACTGTAGTGTCGTAACTCCATCCATTATTGTAATTCGGCCATGCAGTACGATTAACGTAATTACCAACGGTAACAACTTTGTCGGAACATTGAAAGCTACTTACAATATTGTGCGTGTAATCGGGAAGTTTATAATCAACAATTCGTGGATATTGATTGGGCTGTGGCAAATTACTATTCTCCATGTTAAAACTCCACAAATGAAATCCTCCCGTTCCTGTCAGTTCCAAACTCCAGTGCAACCCCGCAGAATCCGGAGTAATTAAATATTCCATGCTGTACGCGCTGCCTTGTGTTGTTGCAATACGTTGAATGATTGCAATACGATCTCCGTTAGTATTGTACAAGGTATCGGCATTGAGCACGTTTAAGTTGTTGGCGATGTTCGTAAAACCAGTTCTGTTGACATTGGTCCATGAAGACGAACGCGTTGCTCCAATCGCCATTTGAGCGCCACTGAAATTATTGAGATTGGCCCATAGTTGCATGTAAATTGTGCCATTGGAAGTAAACCACGTAAAGTTGGTGTCGCCGGTTAAATTGTACGACAGATGAATGGGTAGATCTCCTGCATTTCCTGCAGCACCCACCATCACACGACCTGTGGTATTTAATAAACTATCAATCATCAACGCTTGCAAATCCTGACCATCGTGTGATCCGTAATAATCACCAACGCTGGCATTAATCACACAAGGTCTACCCAATACTTGTGCTTGTGCATAAATCCATGCTGCCGCATCAGCCACTGCCACAGGACTGTTTGCGCCGACAAAATCAAGCGCTACTACCATAAATTCTACATCAGGCGCAACACCGCTCATATCGATCGTTGAGACAGAACTGCCGTTGCCGCCTGCAATGCCACTGATTTGTGTACCATGTCCCCAATATTGTAAATCGTTATGGGCACAAGTTGCCGCATTAATTTGAGAGCTGTCCCATTGTGTTCCATAATTCCATGGACCCGGAGCCGGACCTGTTGCATCACGCTGATCCCAGATTTTTAAAATGCGTGTTCGTCCTGTGGAATCTTTGAAATCAGGATGATTGAAATCAATTCCCGAATCAATGATACCCATGATAATTCCCTGCCCGGAATATCCTTGTGTTAAGGGAGATAAACCGTTGCGGACTTCCATCACACGAGTTTGTGTTTTCATGGTATCGTTTAATACACGATTGTTCATGTCCGGATTAACACGTTTCACCACGGGCTCTGCGCAGAAGGATTGCACGGCTCCTGCCGGAAGTTGCACGCTACACACATTACCGGTTGAATAGGCCAAAAATCCTCCGTAATTCTTTACCGCTGTAGCTATTGCGTTTGGTTCTCCTTCAACAAGAATCCCCATAAAGTGTCCCGGTGCAAATTGTTGCGATTTTGCAAGTAAAGAAATCGGAACTTTGCACGGAATTTGCGCATGTATTAAGGTTACATAGAGTATCGCGCAGGATATTAATACTAGTCGTTTCATGAAAAAAGCTTTTTTCGCCGTCTTTAAAGATCAGAAAATCAATTCAATAATTGAGCATTTTCAACCTAAATCTGTTACGTTGTTAATTGTAGTATTGACTATAAGTTTACAACTTAACAGTCAGACGGATTCAGTTGTTTATTCTTCTTCTTTTCCACTTAAAGACGGAGTATATCTGACCTATGAGCAGTTTCGTACGAATAATCCCGTTCCGCGCTCAAAAATTGTTGGTGCCGGCGACACAACTGCAATAGACTTCATTAAAACACAAATGACTTCCAGAACGCTTCGATACAAGGATACGGGTAGTGTCATCATAGAAATGAATCCGTTACGAGCTTGGGGATTCTGTGAAAATCGCGCAGTATATGTGTCATGTAATAATGATTTCAGTAGGATTATGCTGATGGGAAATATTGCACAGTTTACGGCATACGTTACCACTTACATGACTACAGGGCCTGCAGGAATGGGCGGACCGGCAATGGGCACTCCGGTTCAAACTTTACAGCAGTACTTTTTGGACACGAAATCCGGACGTATTTACGATGCGAATGTCGATAACGTGCAGTATCTGATTCAAGGAGATCCTGTTTTGTTGGCGGAGTTTAACGCATTGAAAAAACGGAAGCGTAAAGAGATGATGTTTTATTATGTGCGTTTGTATAATGAAAAGCATCCGTTGAAGTTTCCCGGTAATAGATAAATGTAATTGCACTTGTTTGCCGTGAATGACTGATTTTGTCGATATTTGCACCTCTTTAACTATATCGGAAAAATCATGTCAGAAGGAAGACAAATTATTTTCTCGATGGTGAATGTTTCAAAAATTCATCCTCCGCAGAAACAAGTTTTAAAAGATATTTACCTCTCGTTTTATTACGGTGCTAAGATTGGCGTAATCGGTTTGAACGGTTCCGGTAAATCTTCGTTGCTCCGCATTATTGCCGGTGTCGATAAAGATTATTTAGGTGATATACATTTTTCGCCCGGATATAGCGTTGGCTTTTTGGAACAAGAACCGAAATTGGATGAAAACAAAACCGTAATTGAAATTGTGCGTGAAGGCGTACAACCAATTATGGATATACTTCGTGAATTCGAAGAAGTAAATAACAAGTTTGCTGATCCTGATGCCGATTACGACAAACTTTTATCTCGTCAGGCACATCTACAGGAAAAGATAGATCAACTGGATGCATGGAACATCGATAGCAAGTTGGAGCGAGCAATGGACGCTTTGCAGTGTCCTGAAAGCGATACACCAATTGCGGTATGTTCCGGTGGTGAACGCCGTCGTGTAGCACTGTGTCGTTTGTTGTTACAGCAGCCTGACATTCTTTTGTTGGACGAACCTACCAACCACTTGGATGCGGAATCTGTGCAGTGGTTGGAAAATCATTTGCAGAATTATCCGGGTACCATCATTTCCGTAACTCACGATCGTTATTTCCTCGATAATGTGGCAGGATGGATTTTGGAATTGGATCGCGGCGAAGGAATTCCATGGAAAGGAAATTATTCAGAATGGCTGGATCAAAAGTCGAAACGGTTAGAGCAGGAAGAGAAGTCGGAGAGCAAGCGTCGCAAGACTTTGGAGCGCGAGTTGGAGTGGGTGCGTCAAGGGCCGAAAGGTCGTCAGTCGAAATCCAAAGCTCGTCTTGCTAACTATGAAAAGATGTTGAGCGAAGACGTAAAGTCGAAAGAAGAGAAGTTAGAACTTTTCATTCCGAATGGACCGCGTTTGGGAAATGAAGTTATTGAAGCTTCCGGTGTTTCAAAATCTTTCGGTGATAAAGTATTATATGAAAATTTAAATTTCAAATTACCACCTGCCGGAATCGTGGGTATTATTGGTCCAAATGGTGCCGGTAAAACCACTTTGTTCCGATTGATTATGGGCGAAGAGCAAGCGGATCAAGGGGAATTTAAAGTTGGGCCTACAGTAAAAGTGGCGTACGTGGATCAGGCGCATGCCGACATCAATCCGGAACACACAGTTTTTGAAGCAATAACCGGTGGAACAGAATATGTGGAATTGGCAGGTACAAAACTGAATTCACGAGCTTATGTTTCCAAGTTTAATTTCAATGGTCAAGATCAGGGTAAAAAAGTAAAAGTGTTATCCGGTGGTGAGCGTAATCGTTTGCATCTGGCGTTAACGTTACGTTCCGGGGCAAACGTATTGTTACTGGACGAACCTACCAACGATATTGATGTAAACACCATGCGTGCATTGGAAGAAGCATTGGAAAATTTTGCGGGGTGTGCAGTAATTATCTCGCACGATCGCTGGTTCTTGGATCGAGTATGCACGCACATTCTCGCGTTTGAAGGCAACGCTTCTGTGTATTTCTTCGAAGGTTCGTATTCGGAATATGAAGAGAATAAAAAGAAACGCCTCGGCGAAACTGAGCCAAAGCGTTTCCGATATAAAAAGTTGACCACGTAATCTTATAACCATGAAAACAAACCTCAAATTTTGTGCTGTAATTGTTGCGGCAGCTATTCTTAGCTTGGCATTCACAAGTTCAAACGTCTGTAACGAAATGGAATATTTCGTTACCGGAACAACAACAACCATGTCGCACTTTGATGGCAAAGGAAAACCTCAAGGAGTGAGTAATTCTAAAGTGCTCAAAGTATACAATAGTGGAGATACAGTTGTTGCAGATATTGAAAGCCAGTATCTGGATGAAAAAGGCAAAGAGCAAACCAAAGGAACGGTGCATTATCGTTGTCACAAAGGCAAGTTATACCTTGACATGCGCGATTTAATGAACCAGTCGGGACAAAAACAGCAGGAAGGAAAAGATGTTACCGTGAAACTGGAAGGAAATATAATTGAATATTCTCCTAATATGGTTCCGGGCCAAACATTGCCGGATGCTGTCATGACCATGAGCATGTTCACTGACGGTCAATTATTCAGCACCAGCATTATAAAAATGACTAATCGTAAAGTGGAGGCTAAGGAGAACAAAACCGTTGGTGCGGGAACCTACGAGTGTTTCAAGATTTCCTGTGATACAGAATTCTCTATGATGATAGGAGGAATGAAAATTCCGGGAATGGCAAGAAAGTCAGTGGACTGGTTATCATTTAAAGCGGGTACTGTTCGTACAGAATCATACAAGGGCGATAAGTTGCAGTCTTATTCAGAACTAACGGCATTTAAAAAGCCATAATCAAATTGGTAACAAGAATTTTAGTTGAGAAGCTCTGTCCACTGACAGGGCTTTTCTTATTTATCACCATTGCTCCCTTTTAGTTTAGTATTTTCGCATCAATTATGGCATCTCAAAAACCTTCAATACCAAGCGGCACACGCGATTTTTCGCCGGAGCAAATGGTGCGTCGCAATTATATTTTTGATACGATTCGTGGGGTATTCAAGAAATTCGGCTTCTTGCCCATCGAAACACCGGCGATGGAAAACATTGAAACACTTACCGGTAAATACGGGGAAGAAGGCGATCAGTTGTTATTTAAAATTTTGAATTCACGTCCATACGAAGCTAACGACGACAAGAAAGTAAAAATGCGGGAGGCATTCGAACGTTCACTGGCACAGAATACGAACAGTGCAACATTAACAGAACGCGCCTTACGTTATGATCTTACTGTACCGTTTGCGCGCTATGTGGTGCAGCATCAAAGTGAAATTACATTTCCATTTCGTCGTTACCAGATACAACCTGTGTGGCGTGCCGACCGGCCACAGAAAGGACGTTATCGCGAATTTTTTCAATGTGATGCAGATGTCATCGGAAGTGATTCGTTGATTAACGAAGTAGAGTTGGTGCAAATGATCGATGAAGTATTTCATGCATTTCGCGTTCCGGTATTAATTAAAATCAACAACCGCAAAATCCTATCCGGAATCGCAGATGTTTTAGGTGAAACATCGCGAATGATGGAAATCACTATGGCCATTGACAAGCTTGATAAAGTTGGTGTTGAAGGTGTCAATAAAGAGCTTCGTGAACGCGGGATTTCTGATTCAGCCATTGAAAAACTTCAGCCATTGCTAAATTTTTCAGGCAACATGGAGGCGAAGCTGAATTTGGTAGGCGATATGCTGAAAGGCAACGGAATCGGAGAGAAGGGAATTGAGGAGTTGAACTTTGTCTTTAATACCATCAATTCATTGGGCCTTCAAACAGCACAAGTGGAGCTGGATATTACGTTAGCGCGCGGATTAAATTATTATACCGGTGCAATTTTCGAAGTTAAAGCATTGTCCGGAACACTTAGTAGTTCAATTTGTGGCGGCGGTCGTTATGATGATTTAACGGGTGTGTTTGGATTGAAAGGAATGTCGGGAGTTGGAATTTCGTTCGGTATCGATCGCATTTTTGATGTGTTGAATGAAGTGGGCTATCCGGAAGACGTGATGCAAAAAGAAGGCACACGAATTCTTATTGCAAATTTCGGGGGTGAAGATGAAGCACACGCTATTCGTTTGGTGAAACAATTGCGCGATGCAGGAGTGGCTTCAGAAGTTTATCCTGATGTGGTGAAGATGGCTAAACAATTTAAATATGCGGATGCACGATCAATTCCTTTTGTAGCTATGCTTGGTGCAGATGAACGGGCTAAAAATGTAATCGCGGTTAAGAATCTATCTACCGGTGAACAATCTCTTCTGACGCTGTCTCAATTAATTGAAGTCTTGAAATGATCTACGAAATTTGTTCCACTCAACCTTTAACTATCGAACGTCTGAATCAACTTCGGCAGAGTTCACATCAGTTAAAATTGTCTGATCGCGCTAAAGAATCGGTTACGTTTGGTCATCGCCGATTGCTGGAAATCATTGCTGCTGCAAATCGTCCCATTTACGGAGTTAACACGGGCTTTGGTGATCTTAAAAATACTCGCGTTTCAGATCATGAGCTAACACAGTTGCAGGAAAACCTTATCATGTCACATGCTTGTGGAACAGGCAAACCGGTCCCGGTTGAAGTTGTGCGATTGATGATGTTGTTGAAACTTCAGGGACTTGTGCATGGCAATTCGGGTGTGCAACCTGAAACAGTACAATTGTTGGTTGATTTGTACAACAACCACATTTTTCCTGTAGTGTATGAACAAGGTTCATTAGGTGCGTCGGGTGATTTAGCTCCATTGGCGCATCTCGCGTTACCGGTCATCGGAAAAGGAGAAGTGAATTATTATGGTAGTATTCGTCCTGCAGCAGAAGTAATGCAGGAGTGTGGATTGACGCCGATTAAGTTGACAGCCAAAGAAGGACTTGCCATTCTTAACGGAACACAATTCATGAGTGCTTGGTCGGTGTACTGTTTGATAAGAGCGAAACAACTTACGCGAGCTGCTGATGGAATTGCTGCAATGTCGTTAGATGCATTTGATGGTTTAACAGAACCTTTTGATGCTCGATTGCATGATATTCGTCCACACACAGGACAAATTGAAGTCGCTGCTAGCATATTGGATTGGTTGCAGGGTAGTGCTATTGCCGGAAAAAATCGAGCAGAAAAACATGATGTTCAGGATCCGTATTCATTTCGATGTATACCGCAGGTGCATGGTGCAACGCGCGATGCAATAGATTATGTAGAGCGTGTTGTGGTAACTGAAATCAATTCTGTTACTGATAATCCTACAGTGTTTCCTCATCATGGCGAGATATTATCGGGAGGTAATTTCCACGGGCAGCCGCTTGCATTAGTATTAGATTTTCTAGCTATAGCCCTGTCCGAGTTGGCGAATATTTCGGAACGTAGAACATATCTGTTGATTTCCGGGAAAAGAAATCTTCCTCCTATGCTTGTAAAGCACGCAGGCTTGAATTCCGGATTCATGATTCCACAATACACTGCGGCTTCTATTGTCAGTCAGAACAAACAGTTGTGTACACCTGCGTCTGTTGATTCCATCGTGTCTTCCAACGGACAAGAAGATCACGTCAGTATGGGTGCCAATGCAGCAACAAAATGTGCACGTGTGGTTGATAATGTTCGTCAAGTTTTGGCCATAGAACTGTTGAATGCAGCTCAGGCATTGGATTTGCGAATACAGCGAGAACAGCTGCATTCTTCCGAACGTATTATGAAGGTGCATAAAGATTTTAGAAGTAAAGTGACTTTCTATGAGCAGGATCGCGAAATGTATCCTGATTTAGCCGCTGCCGATAATTTTCTGAACGAATATAACTTTTAATCGATGCGATCTTTTGCAGTTCTATTGGTGTTGATGGTGTTGTCGTTGGACA
>Ga0068876_10002458_pt1 | contig 13719 bp, 10 predicted proteins | sample NOAtaG_6_FD_66442 | JGI IMG/M metagenome (GOLD analysis project Ga0068876, IMG submission 66442) | Freshwater lake microbial communities from Lake Erie, under a cyanobacterial bloom - NOAA_Erie_Diel5S_2200h metaG | ecosystem: Environmental > Aquatic > Freshwater > Lake | place: USA: Ohio, Lake... | reverse complement strand
ATATCGACAATACACCCCTGGGCTACTGTCGTCAGACCCCACGGCTTCAAAAGGCTGACATCCCCTTTCGCCTGCTTCTTTAGCGTCAAATAATAGCAACGCCCACTTGTTCTCCTGGTTCTCGTTCGTCATTGCACGTCTAAAAAAATGTGGTTAAAAAGGACAATGGTGCGCTATAAATACTCGAATGAGCGTGGTTGCAATCAAAATTTTTCATTGGACGATGAGGATTGATAATGAGACATCAGCTGATCTGTTGAACCTTATATATAAGTATCCGTGGACCCTTATCGATGGTCATTTGAAATGGTGTGTGTAGCGGTGCGATACGATCACGGTGCGTTGACGGTGGATGCGGTGAAGAGAAAGATCAAACAGTGTTTTCCAACGTCTCGCTATTTGATAGTCCGCATCGAAGACGTCTTTCCGACGGTGTATGCCGTTTTTGAATGCGATCAAACCCCAGAGTGTCGACAGCTTACAATCGTGTTTGAAGGAGAGGATGATATGAGTGTGCTGTACACCTGTTTTATAATGGACATGCGTCCTACCTGGGAGGCGGGGAAAGATTGGCGCGATGTACTCTGTCGAAGTGTGACAGACAGTTTGGTCTCTCACAACAGCGAATAAACACACTATTTCTTTCCGTATTTTTTCAAGTTAGCGATCCGTTTGGACCTTCTCAACGGTGGCTCTCTTGTTGCTCTTTGTGCAATGCGTTCCGACCTGCGGGGTGCGGATGGTCCTGCTTGGTTTAAAGTACCTCTTGTTACCACAGAGGTTGGTGTTTGTGCTAGAGGTTGTGGTCCTGTAAAATTATTGTACACATTAAAAAAGCTGGATGTCCTAGGCGGGGTATATCCAATACGGCGCCGACCACGCGCCAACACGGGTAGTGGTTCATTGGACAATGCTATTCTTAAATCTCTTTGGCGTTGTTGTTGTTCGAGTCGAGCGCTATCTCGGAGGGTGTGATTCATGCGAGTGACGGAATAGGGGGTTTGACGATGGACACCATACCGTCCATAGTCTTCTGGACGGTACATATCAGGCCGATTTCGTACACGGGACCCTCGTCTTGGAAGCGGTCTTTCTGGAGGGGCGCCTTGATACGTATGTTCGGGAGTAAAGTTGGCATTTCCACCAAACGATGGTTCAGTTTGTACACTACCTGTACTCCCTCGTCTCATGCTTTGACTGTTGTTCGTATCGAGTGCGACAGTGCCTGTGCTTCCACGACGACCGGTTTTAGACACCCTGTTCCCTTTTGAAGTACCAGCTGTGCTTCCAGAAACACCTAACCCTCCTGGGACACCACCCGTACTGCCACGTCGTGTACTGGAAAATTGGTTGGTATCGACGTAACCTGTGCTACCACGTCGACCTGTCTGGGTAACCCTGCTTTCACTGGTCGTACCTGCCGCGTTACCAGATCCACCCAATCCCCTTCTAACATTGCCTGTACTGCGACGACGGGTCGGTTTATTGTTCCCGTTATCTGCACCACCAAGACCGGGATCAGAGTTACGACGTCCACTGATTCTTTCCTCCAACGTCACACCGGTTTGTCCCGAACCACGAAACAAGCCACCAACGGCGCCAACAGTTTTGTCTCCAACAAAATTCCCTGCGGCACTTCCTACTTTTGCGGCAATAGGATTTCCTCCTGAGACATAGCCGCCAGCCGCTCCGCCTAGCACACCTCCTACAGACGCGACAGTTCGGGCAACGGATTTCACAGCTTCTTTTGCTGTATCCAGAACACCGCCAATCAATTTTTCCCCGCCTCGTAGAACAACGGATTTAGACGTGCCTTGGCTACTACAATTCGATTGGGTGAATTGACCAATGGAATGCCGTAGTTTGTTTTTACATTGGGGTTTAACGACCCTGGTCGTGTCTGGATCCAATGTGTTGGCAACATCGCCTTCGGCGTTCAAATTGGTGATATTATCACAGGCCGATCCTCGACAACCGGTTAATGGACCGGTGAGACGGTTAAAGGTCACACCGTACAAGGTAGATTGTAGTGATGGGTCGTCTTCGATCAGTCGCTGGGTAACGGCAGCCGCAGTGGCACCGCCCAGACTGTGTCCTGACACAATGATTCGTCCTTTTAATCCCGCAGCCTTGTAACGTTCGACCAAATCTTGAACTGTGGAAAGGTCCGATTGGTAGCGTGACGTACGTGTCACACCCGCCGTAACTACACCTAAATCTTCTACATAGTCATTAAACCCTTGAGATCCGCGCAGGGAGACGACCATATCGGATCCGTTACTGTACACGGCCACCTCGTCGGTGCTCATATCATTTTCGTAACTGTAACCTGCTTCCACTAATCCTTGGTTTTGACCTCTTTGCGAGGGGTTTTGATATGTGTCTTCACTAGCCAAAGCAGCCAAATACTCACCGTCGCTGATATTGGGGTTCTTGCTATGAAACGTAGGGGGTACTAAACTAGACTCTTGTTTAAAATCCTCTTGCTTTAACCCTTCATCTCCACCGCCATCGTCTCCACCATCATCATCATCGTCCCCATCATCCTCTTCATCACCGCCGTCATCACCGTTCTTACCTTGTTTATAGCCAAAGTCTTTTTCGTAAGGTTTTTTCACCTGGCTAAAGTCTTTATTGTGTTGTTTCCTTGCAGGGAGAAACTCGTATCCCGATTCCGCGTCGACGATCCGTGGCAGGGCACCTGAACGAGGTGTGAATTTTAACACCTCAAAGTCAGAATTTAGATTGAGGGCAGCGTTGCGAATGGGGATAGAAAAAGGAGCAGACTCGCTCAACATCGTACCACGACTCAGATACAGTAAGTCTTTTTGCATATAGATGCCTGTTTGATAGGCATCTTTTTTATTTTTTGCAGTCATGCCGATGTGCGGTTTGCCCGCTTTGATACCGCACCCCGTACTCTTAGTCAGTGAAGTTCGCCTACTTGGTAAATGGACTTCAGTCATGCTTGCTTAATTAGTGTCATAGTAAGAAAAAGACGTTTTACAGGTGAAATAAATTTCCCGGAAGAGTCTCGCGGTTGTCGTTTCTTCCTCTTAGGACGGTCGTCGTCGGGATTGTTGATACAGCGGGCTACCCCTTCCTTGTAAACGATAGCCGCATCGGCTATAATCATAAATTCTGTTTGGGTAGCAGCATCCCGTTTCTCTGGGTTTTCTACAAGGTCAGTTTCATTGTTGCCACCGATATAAAAACGAGGTGTCTTGAGCGTATGGCAAGACCAAAGATTGATGAACGGTTCGGTCTGCGTTTCGGCGTTCTTGGTGGGGATCATCGTGACAGACAAAAAGAGAACACTGTCATTTTATTTTTATACCATCGAAACAAGCTCGTCATCAAACAGAGGCTGTGATTGAACACACGATTGACATTTCTTTTTTCGGATAAAGTGGAGGGTGATCACATGTTGATAGATAGGTGTTTGGGCAAACAGCTGTAACAAGAACAAGTAGTACTGCTGTCGTTTACTGTCGTCCAACAGCGTCGGAAGTAAGTAGTTGGGATGGTAGTGGAAAAGGTATAACACCAACTGAACAATCAAGTAGTAGGAAAAGATGTTTTTACGTTCGGGTCTCTTTTTACTGTTGGGTTCTTTGAGCGAGGTCCTTTGAAACACATGTTCCAACTGGATAAACAAAGTACACATGAGAGCACGGTCTTCGTAGGTGATGTCGATGTATTGTTTGGTGCTGAAACTGATCAAATGGTGGATGTGTTCGTTGTAGTTGGAATAGCCATACTCTTTGAGTATCAGTTTGACATAGATGTACAACGAGACGTTGTTGTACAATGTGGTCAGTGAAGACAAATGTTTACCCACGATGTGGTACACCTCATTGGGAATAGTGACAAACTGACAAAATTGGAGCCGGTTGAGATGTTCACGGAAATGGCTGATGCGTTTGTATGGACTGTAGCGTACCATGTTCCACGTAGAAATACGGTCTAACCCTTTCTCAAACCGGTTGGTGGGTTGATACCATTCTTCAGGGTAACAAACACGGTACACCGGCGTCGCTGCCTCGGGTTCGGGTGTGTATTCGGGCGGATAAAACCCAAACGTATCATGAAAACACTTCATGTACTGTTCCATACTTTCGTTGTCCATACTTGTACCCAGTGAACAGGAAACGGTGTCTTTTATAGGCAAGGCAAAGTCACGTGACATTCTAAAAGACAGCAATTCAGAACGGTTCTTTTTTCTGTGTTAATGTATTATAACACAAAACAAAATATAAATATGGAAGACACGCCCCCGACTCCCCCCTCGTCCCCAAAACAGGAGAATTCGACGCCTCAAGACCCCTCTGTTTCGGCCGCACCACAACCCATCAAACGTGGTCCGGGTCGTCCTCGTAAGTACCCTCTTCCCCCCACGTATGCCCCACCCCCTATCACCCCCGCCTACACAGCTACTCCCTACAACAATTCTCCCGCGGTTTTGGACGAGATGCAGAAGTACTTGATGAAGAAAAAGGTAAAAAAGTACGTGCAAAAGTATGTACAAAAGTATGCACCGTCTCAACCCCCGTCACAACCAGCCTACCACGACACGATCGATCACGAGGAAGAAGAACTGGAAGAAGAACCGGACGAAGAACCCGTGTACCAGGAAAATCCAAATCTCAGTCGCCATCGCTATGCCCACTCGGTCGGAAGATTACCCCAACCCCCAGCCAAAGGATCCAAACTAGCTCAGATCTTAGGATACAAATAAAGCTATTTATTGACAACGCTTATGGCGGTAAAAACAATTTTGATCTCTTCCTTTGTTGAATGTACAAGTCGTACAACGTCTGTACCCATTGTACACACGGTTTGGAATGTTGATGGACAGTGAGGCTGGGTACTTTCTCTGGGTAGATCCAGCAACGTCCACGATAACGGTTCCTGTCCATACGTATATACGTTTCCGCATCCCATCCCGCATACTCTCGCTTTTTCTTTTTGCTGGAATCAAACCAACGACAGATGCTTTTGTAGTTCTGCAACAGATCCGGATCGTAGTTCATTTCACCGGAAAAGAGTTCCATCGTTCGGGTTGGGTTATAGATAAGATAGACATTAGAAGGCAGGTAGTCGACACTCCCGTTCATCGGATCTGTGTACAAAGGAAGGTGCAATGTGAAACGGTATTGAAAAGGGTGTTGTTTCAAGACCGTCATTTTAAAGCCGCATTCTATTTTTTGGATCATGTAGAAGGAAGGACAGTGACGAATAGAATAAGGGGGTCGATCGAGTTGTTTGTTGTACTCGCATTCGGCAATCGAAATCACATCCATCTCACTTTCAAACCATTGCTCCATCAACAACCGATTGCAAAACAGAGACGAACAAGGTGTCACAAAGAGGGCTGTATCAAAAAGATAGAGCACATAACCGTCCACAATTTGATCTCGGATATGAAGCATCACTTCCAATGGAAGAAGGGTGCTTCGCCCGATTTTGGCAAAACGTTGGGTGTTGTGTCGACAAGATTTGATCCAACCAATGCGCATAATACATGTAGGTCTCTCTTTGCAACACTCGCACGTTTCTTTGTACTCGTTGGGTCGTTTGCTATGTGTTTTGTGATACGGTGTTAGAGGGAGATGTCGTAGAAACACTTCTGTCATGGTAACACACAAAAAAGGTACTTTTTTCCCTCCTTTTATACATATGAAGTCTCCTTCAAGCGTCTCTACTTCTACCAATAGAAAAACAGCAACACTCGACATCGTTGGCTTCGATGATAGAGAACAGCGTCATCCGCCCGGTTTTGATTTACCCCCATGGATGCCAATGCACGAATTCTTTATGTTGATTGTCGCGCCGGCCGGCTGTGGTAAAACAACGCTGATACTCAATCTCTTGCTACGCATCTATCGCGCTTACTTTAACAAGATCATTGTCTTTTCACCGACCATTCACAACGATCAAAAGTGGAAACATTTAACAAGCAACAAAAACGTTCTCCGACCCAACAAGCACAAAAAACGCTGGCTGCCCAAAGTCAAAGAGCACGGCGATGACGGTCATCACGACACAGCCTCTTCAGATGCTCAAAAGTATACGGAGGAGGAAAAGGAGTGGTTGGATACACAAAACGATCTGTTTTTGATTGAAAACTTCAAAGACAAGAAAGGGGTGAAGAAACGGTTGGGATCCACCAATTACAAGATGTGGAAACTCCTTTCTTCCCAACCCCAGTTCAAAGCTAAAAAGGTGAGCGGTCATCATATGGCTCATCCTGAACAGATTCTAGAAAAGAAACGGAGGATTGATCACTTGTCGTCGTTTCTCGTCAAACCCACCACGCCTCTGCTCGCCCAACAACTGAAAGATTACCATCAGGTTCTTGGATTACCGGAACCGAGCATTCTCACTCGTGAAGATCGGCGCATCTTCAGTAGCACGGCCGCGTATCTCGCTATTTGTGGGCAGAATGGATCCATCGGTGGGCAAAACAGCCGAGGTGCTGCTGCAACTGGAAATGTCCGACCAAATGGCATCGGACAGTCTTATGTCGGAAGTGCTGGTGGATGCGTCTACGGTGGAGGGCAGGTAGGTCAAAGACGACAGAGTAGTTTGACGTATCCCTTCCCACAACACCATCCAACAGATAAAGCACGCCAACACCATAGCACACACCACCAACACACCCGTGGACGCCAACAACATATCCAACCAAAATTGACTGCTCATAGAGGTCAGGAACAAAATATCGACGAGTATAACGAAGAGAGTGAAGAAGAACAACCAGACAACGATCCACAGTCCGAAGATGAGGAGAAAGAGGATTCTAAAACAAAAGGACAGGTGCCCAAGTCGTGTCTTCATGAAGAATACTCGGAAGAAACTTTGGATGATGCCATGAAATACCAGGACAAAGTCGTGGCCTGTCTAACAAAAATGAAACGACCAATGACTGAAGCCGATCACATCTGTTGGGTGTTCGATGATATGGTAGGATCCGGTTTATTTAATCAAAAGAGGAACAATGCCTTCAAACGTCTAAGTGTACGACGGCGTCACTTTTGTAGCAGCGTCATTGGGGTTGTTCAAGCGTACAAGGAGTTCCCCAAGACCAGTCGTAACAATTGTAATATCTATATACTGTTTCGCATTGATAGCGAAGAAGAACTGTCGGTGATCTACAAAGATTTTCCCTGTGGTTTGTCGGCGCAAAATTGGAAGATCGTCTACGAATACTGTACAAGAGAACCGTATGCTTTTATGATGATCAATACCCAAGTAAAGGACCCCACCTATCGGATCATCAAAAACTTTAATGAACCCTTGTACATCCCAGAAGACAAGCGCTTACATGATCAGTGGGTACAACAATTTATTAGGAGACAGGCTCATGACAGTTCCGTAAACCTGTTTCCCGATAGTGTCAATGTCACTCCACCGTCCTCATCGTCATCCCATCCCTCGTTCTCTTCAGCAAAACCAACAACTCTACAATAAGCGTCAATCGATTTCAGTAGTTCTTCTCTCTCGTCCACGGCGGTGGTTAAAGGGTCCAACTGCCGTTGCATCTCCAACCTCAGTCGATGGTAATGCAAGATCGTTTGAAACTGTTCATCGTAATTGCTGGTCAACTGTTTTTGTAATGCTTCTTTTTCGCTTTCTGTTAACTGATCTATCGTCTTGCCACGAAATTCCGCTTCTATGCGTTCCAACATCCACTCAATTCCCTCAATGTCATTGTTGACGGCTGATGTGTAAGACCGGTACCCCTGCTCCAAGAAACGAGCGGTCGACAATGCTTGTGCATCTTCATCCATTATTTCCGGTTCTCTTTCCGAACCCTCACTTTCGGTTGACAAACTCACATCAAACAACGGTGTAATAGGACTGTCTCGGAGAAACAGTTCGTATCCAAAGGGAAACACCCGCAACGTTTTCTTGTCCACTACCCCCTTGCCATAGTGAAATTGCATCGTTTTCTCTGCGTCGTAAGTGATCATCGCCGGTTCAGGGAAATAGACATGTTGAAACACCCGCTGGGTCAATGTCAGTTGTTTTATTTCCCCCATCACCAGTGCACGGTAGGTCTGGTAATTGAATTTCTCTATACCCTGTTTGGTGGAAGTGGAAAACCCTTTCGCCTTCACTACCTCACACTCTTTCCCTGTCTCGTCGATGTAGCGGTACGCGTATGTCTTGGGTGCTAATCCCACAAAACTGTGAATCAAAGAAGCCCCCGTTTCGCTTTCCCAGTCTCCTAGAAACGATCCTTCGGGGATATTGTACCAATCCTTTTTCGGATTGTAATAGTAAATGATGGAATCGGTGTCGTGGTAATAGACGCGATCCCACAGTCGATTCAGTTCTCTCCATAAACGAATACGCGCATGAGCCGTGACAAAGGCAGCCACCGCGACGTTCTTGGTCGAAATGCCTTGTGTTTGTACATACTTTTTCAGCTGTTTACATGTTCCAAAACATCGGGAATAGCGTTCTTCCACTAAACCGTGTCTCTTTCGTTCGTGGTACTTGAGTAAATCAGCCGAGGTTTCCAACACTTTGGTCTTCACCAACACATCCCGCTGTCCAAACTTGCCCCATAACGAATTGAGCACCATCTTTGCCAGCGTGCGCAGACTGGTGTTTTCCTTGAAATCCTCTCTCGACAACTGAATACCCAACCGTGTTTCCAACTCCTTTTGATACGTCAAAAACGAACTCTCGTCATCCCGTTGGAAAGGACATTTCCCAGACACGATCTTCAATTTCAACCAGTTCCGTATAAAGTCTTTAAAGAGATTGGAGTTGGGTTTGTAGACGTCGATGCGGTATACATAAGTACACTTATAACCAGCCTCCCGTATAGCCACCCCAAACTCAGCACTGGTGATCACCACTTTTTTGAGAGGGTACAAATGAGCCATGAGTTTTTTGTCTCGATAATCACACAACAGCGGATGGTGCAAGTACCGTGCAGGATGGATATCACACTCGATGAATCCAAAAAAGTTCAGCAGCATTTCAATAGGAGGTTGGTTGTGATCATCGAAACGGTAGGTCTCAGGTTGACCGGTAGGCATCTCATCGTAAAACTGGACCGTAGGATACAACGACTGGATGTCCACGTACCGCAACCCAGCCCCGTCGTTTTTGTCCTCTTCCGATTGTTCGTAAAATAACCAGCGGATATCGGTCTTACCACCGTGCAGAGAACGCCGTGCAAAATCGACTTGGCTCTTGTCCAAATAATACAAGGTGTTATCGGGCATGTTGTTTTCACGATAGACGTTGTACGTGTACTGGGCAATCGTCATATCTCGCAAGGGGTCTCTATGACCATACTCTGAACACACCTTGCTGTACTCCAATAAACCGAGCTTTAAAATCAAGACATCGTTCTTACAGTACTTCCTCAGTTCTTCTTGCAGATCGTACCGTTTGTTGCGTCGTTTGTTGCGGTGCCATGTTAAAAATTCAGCACGTTTCTCTTCGCTCATCATGTCCGGTTCAAAATAACGTTTGTCAGGAACCGGTCCGACATAATTCTGATTCTCGGGGGTGTTGAAAAGGTAAGGGAACATTCCTTTTTTCACGACACGTGTGTCTAAACCAAACATCTTGGGGATGGCGCTTAAAGGAGCGGCGATGTGTAGTAAACTGTCCTTGAAAGCGATATACTTCTTCTCGTCTTCCGGGTGACGAATCGACATTGACAAGACCTTATCCCCTCTTTGTAACAACGAACAAGGCCCCAAGTCGATGGATTCCAAATAATCCAACAATAATCGTCCGTCGTACCCCTTTAAATTGTGGGCATACCATACGGTGCGATGCTCCTTGGTCACTTCCAACACTTTACGCCAAAACTCCGCCATCGAAGTCACTTCAAATTCCAAAACAGACGACGGTAAGGTATCGTTTCCATTGATACACATCGCATACGCGTAATTCACCGTGTGACGATAGATGGGTATTCTTTGTATCACCCCGTCTTCCAACACCGTCTTCAACGTCGCATGTTCACATGTCTCCAACATACTCTCAAAATCGAAAGCGTAGTACAGAGCACCATTTTCGGTAGGGTACGTCTCCTTGTTTTTGCCCAACGATTTGGCTCCTTTCAATGCACAACGGTGTAAACGACGGTACGGTCTTTCCTTATCGCAATCATCATATTCCCACGGGTCTAGCACCATTTCTCTACACCGGCTACAGATATACTTTTTACAGACGTGTTGTTCGTGCATCTTGTAGTACTTGTGACAATACGGACAACGGGTATGACACACACCAACACACAACACTACGTGATCCTGATAACAAGCCTGGTTCGGTAATTCAGTAAGACATCCGAAACAGTTCCACACCCCCTGTTTTCGCATATGTAAATCGTATGCCTTCTTGGATGAAAAGGTCTTTTCGCAGTACACACATCGATCGACACGGCACGTATGCTGAGCACTGTTCGGTACGACTCGGTGATGGCAATAAGGACAAGGAAGTTTCAGCATCGACGCCCTCAAATTCACCTTCTTCTTCTGTTCACGGTTTCCATGCAGCTGCGAAGACAAGACATCCACCATCGAATCTATCTCCTTCTTCTTGGGTCTTAATGGGTTGAAAAAGAGACGGATACTGAAAATAGGGAAGTAGTGTTGTTTTTCCAGATCCAAAAAGATATTGATTCGGTACTCCAAAGACCGTTTCAATATGCTCGCCGTCAGTTTCCCTTCACCGAACGGCTCACGACCCAGATCCACATACAACGGTCCTTTGAAATGGAACAGAGGAAGTAAACGGTAGTCGTGCACAAACACCGCGTACTCGGGATACAAATTGTTCACCAAAAATCGAAAGTCCGCATTACACATCCCACTCTCAAACCCGTATTCTTCGGCTATTTTAACGGCTTTCTCTTCCAACACTTCTGGATTCTGATAAAACAACACAGTGTCATTGTCTTCACCCCGCAAACGCTTACATTCTTCCACACCATACAAGAAAGATTCCACACCACAGAGTTTGTAATCGTGCGTCACATTCACATTCCGAGGTCCAAGCCATAAACCACGAATACCGATGAGATGATCCGGGGTATTAGCCACAGCCACCTTTCCAAACGCCATCCTTTGCCCGTGCGTCCAATCGTCATACTTGGATAGGGGAAGATGCCAGGGTGTCAGCGTTTTGTCATAAGCCCAACAACAACCGCCACGAGTCGCATTCTGTAATACATCCAACACTCGAAACTGAAACGTGAATTGTAAAGCGTTAAATTCAACACTGACATAGCCCCTTTCCGCAATGATGTCCAGTATATCTTCAAAATCAACATCATCCAACGAGGCAAACGACCTTTCCACCACACTCTGACCACCCAACGTTCTATATTGCTCGTCCTCTCTCACAAACCCCACTTCAATAAACAAACGAGAGGCAATGTCTCTTGGTAAACCATACACTTGAGTCAACGTTGTAATCAAAGCGGTACGTGAGGCTTCATACGTCAGTGGTGCTTGGTTACCGGTCAAGGGTCTAAACGTAATCTCTAATACGTCATCCCGATCAATGATTCTTTCCAAGGTCACCCGTCGACTACGACCCCTCATATAGCGGACATAACGATCGTAAGCCGACGGTAGCATCATGACCATGTGGGCATATAAACCCCGTCCCTCATACTGATTTTCATTCGCTCGCGCCAAGTGTGTACGTCCAAACCGCAGTTCCGGTCTGTCTATATGGGGTACGGTACGTTCGGCGATCAGGGGACGATTGGTGTTGATAGGTTGATTGACAATAGGTCTTCGGCGAGCCATTCTATACAGCAACAAAGATACTACTAAACAGACAAAAAAATCCACCAATCAGAGGATGGATGGATAGGGTCAGATCAAAAAAATGAGGGTATCTCGATACGCTATGAAAACAAATTGAACGAAGCGATGTGGCTTGCTTTTATTTCAAGTGGTAAGTTACGTCATACCACCGTTGCTAGGGTCGTTTACGCTGGTACAAACACCAACAACAACCAATACCATCGTTGAGCGGTGGTACAGTGTTTGTACTACTTTTAAAAGTATATAAGAACCGTTCCTCTCCCTCTCAACTTTATGTATCAGACAGCCGCCAGTGCAAAGAGGAGACCGCCTCTTTCATCGAAAGCCAATATGCCCCAGGTCATGGAAAAGGAACCGGTGATCAATACCCGGCGTTGGAAAGGACTTGTGCTTCCAGCCAAAGAGTATGTTGTTATTCGTGGAACAGACCCAACCAACAACAAGACTTACCATCACCTCTTGGTCAACCGTTTCCAGAAAGACCGACTGATTCAATTGGGGGCCGATCTTTTAGAACAGTTCGACGCTGACCATACAGGCTTCCCCTTAAAATGTAGAGAAGTAGATCCAAAGACGTATTCATTGCAAACCATTTCAGGAGACCAAACATGGTTCCTGTTCATGTATGTCTCTGTTAAACCAGGCGAGGAGTTGAAACCATCAAAGGACACCGGGTTGTATGTTCGTTGTATATACTGGGAAAATCCCGACTCTTGGAACAAGAACGGTGTCTCTTTGACCGGAATGCGATCCGCTTATGATGATAATATGACCGATGTTGCCAGTTTCCCATTGGAGGGTTGGAAACTGGAAGTAGTATGACCCTCCTCCGAAGTTCTTTTTACATGACACTATGACCAAAAACGCTCTTGCAATAAATTTTCAACCAAGCACTATATTTTCTGTCTTTGACTACTAAACATCATGTTCACTCATTTTTACAAAGAAGTGTCTCTCGACAGTGCCAGCTTTAAAACAGGGTCGACAGACCGACCCACCTTCTACTTTAACACGTTCATGGATGACATGGACTATATGTGTATCAGTAAAGTGATTCTACCGACCACGTACTATGTTTTTTCGTCTCCGAGTTATGTCGGTTGTACCATCGGAGGTACAGTAGTGTCTTGGCCCCAAGGAAATTACACCCCAGAAGAATGGATCGCGGTGGTTCAACCTCAAGTCGTAGGACTGACCATCACCTATTCCTTGATCACGGGTAAATTGACCTTTGCTAAAGCAGGCGCTTTTTCCATTGTCTTTGGGGCTACTGAAAAAACCTATGAATTGATTGGATTCCCCGCTGGTACGACCAGCGGAACCAACACGATTGTCGCCCCCTTCATAGCTGATTTTAGCGGTCCAAATTACTGTGTTTTGCATACTCGACTAGCCAGTGTTTTTAACGGGAGCAGTATCTACTTTTCAGAGACATCCGAAGACGTTGGTCAGGACAGGTTGAAGATGATACCCATTGATGCCAACAGGAACTCCATCGTCATCTACCGTAATGAACGAGAAGAATATTTTGAATGGTTTGATACCCAATGTCGGAACTTGGAATTCTATTTCACCCTTGGCACACGTAAAGAGCTCATGACGTTTAATGGTAACAGCTTTCAATTGGTTGTTTCTGGACAAAGCAGCACTACCGCTGACTACGAAAAGAACAGTAACAATGTACACACGTACTTTCGATCGTGAGTCATCTTTTTCTGCAGTTACAAGTATCACTCGCAATGGGTAAAAACAGCACCAATAGAGACGATTGTTGTGAGTCCCCCGATTTCAATAGTATCTATACCGACTTCATAGGCAATCCCGATGGACCGTTCCAAATCTTTGACGACATTCTACCGAGTGTAGATGATACTTACAACGTTGGATCTGCCATTTTACGATG
>Ga0068876_10002457_pt1 | contig 13720 bp, 13 predicted proteins | sample NOAtaG_6_FD_66442 | JGI IMG/M metagenome (GOLD analysis project Ga0068876, IMG submission 66442) | Freshwater lake microbial communities from Lake Erie, under a cyanobacterial bloom - NOAA_Erie_Diel5S_2200h metaG | ecosystem: Environmental > Aquatic > Freshwater > Lake | place: USA: Ohio, Lake... | reverse complement strand
AGGCCGGTAAATCCCGGTCGCAACGGCTCTCCGATGTCCAAAATGAAGATCCTGGCGGGCGTGACCTGTTGGCTCGACCCGGGCGTCACGGTCTGGCTCAGCCCGGGAGACGGCAGGACGCACGCTGCCAGGGCGCACGCCGCCAGGGCGCACGCCAGCAGGCGGGTCAGTGGGCGTCTCGGCATGAGCCGATGCAGTGGCATGTGAAGACGGAGGAAGCTGGACGGGAGGAGCGGGGTGGCGAATCGGGGACGGACTCGAAACGTGCGCGAGGCCGTCTCGCCGCCCGGCCCTGTCAATGTGACGAGTCGTTGGGACGGTGTCCAAGGGGTGACCGCGTCGGCGGCTCACGTCCTCAATGCACCGCGCCCCGTGACACCAGAGGCGCCACGGGGCGGTTTCGCGCGGTGGGCTAAAGCCCGGTGCGCGGCCGGTGGGAGCGGTCGGTTGCCCCCGGATCGAGGCGCACCGGGCCCTGCCCAGTGCGTCAGTTCATACCGGTGCTGCTGGTGGCCTTGGGCGCCGGTGCGGCGGCCGCCGGCGTCTGGGCCGTAACCGGCGCAGCCTGGAAGGCGGGGAAGGGGACGCCATTCCACTCCGTCCGCCCCCAGAGGGCCGGATAGTCCTTGGCCATCTGATACCCGTAGAGCGGCTTGTACGCCCCGTTGTGGCAGGTCACGCACTGAGCCTTCGGCGCGTCACCCATGGCCCCGAGCCGGACGGCCGGGTAGACCGGTGCGAGCGGGGCGAGATAGTGCTGATTCACGTCCCGCAGCATGAGGATGCCATGGTACGCCGTCACACGCGCCGGCGGGGCCTGCGTCCAGCTGGAGAACTGCCGTGAGTTGTGGCAGTAGGTGCAGTTCACGCCGAGCGACTTCGACTGCGAGATCATGAGGGCGTAGGTCCACTCCGTCTGCTTCACCGAACTCCGGTTGCCATTGGAGGGGGCTACGTTCGTCGAGATCACGCGGGCGCCGTCCCGGTCGAGGTAGTGCCGCAGATAGTCGGTCTGGTTGGTGTAGAACCAGAGGCCGTTCGGCAGCGGCTTCCCCTGATGACAGGTGTAGCAGGTGACGCCGGTGTTCTTCACATGCTGCGTGTAGGTCCCGTTGATGTGCCGGGTCATCTGCAGCATGCGGCGCGCCACCAGCTTGGTGTAGAGCGGCTTGCCGTTGGGGAGCGTGTCGTCGCCGAAGGCGGCCAGGTTGTGGCAATAGGCGCAGTTGCCGGTACCCGCCACCCAGGTGCTCATGGCAATCATGGTGCGGTTGAACTCTGCCACGCTGATATCGTTGAGCACCTGCACGTTCTTCCACGGCAGCGGCCCCGGTGGCGACTCACCGGCCGGGGGGAGCGTAGCCGGGATCTTCACCTGCGCGAACTTCTCCTTCAGGGCGCCACGCTTGTAGTTCTGTTCGAGCGCAGTCCCGCGATACCCATTCTGCACGTTGTCGACGGTCTGGTCCCCGCAGGCGCCGAGCAGCAGCGCGACGGGCACCACGAGGGCAAGCCCCGATCGGGTAGAACGGCGGGTCATCATCGGGGCGCCCCTCCCGTGGGCGGAACTGGCGGCTTGGCCGGCGCGGTCGTGGGGGCCATGGCACCGGACGCGGCCGGCGCGGCGGCTGCCGAATCCATCGGGACCGCCGTGGAATCGGTGGCGGTGGAGTCCGCGGACATGGCACTCGAGTCCATGACCACAGGCGCCTGCCGGACGATGTAGGTGGGGAAGGAGTCCGGGGCGGTCCCCTGGTAGCGCCCGCGAAGCAGCAGCTGCTGGTCCGTGGTGAGCGTATTGAGCGCGGGGTACGGGGAGACGATCCCGTGCTTGACGCCCCAGAGATACCAGTTGTCGACCACCGTGCCGGTCAGGAGGATCCCGATGCCGCCGGTGAAGGTGGTGAGCACCGCGAACCACCACCCCCAGCGATGGAACGACTCCATGTTGGCGTTGAAGCCCATCGTCCAGCGCCAGAAGAGCATCGACCGCTCGGCCGCGGTGCCGCGGTCGGTGATCTGCTCGATCTCGCGCTCACCGCCCAGGCGCGCCGTGGCCAGGATGGTGGCGCCGTGCATCGCGAAGAGCACGGCGGAGCCGTACAGGAACACGATGGAGAGGGCGTGGAACGGATTGTAGTACAGGTTCCCGTAGCGGATCGAGAACGCCGACGTCCAGTCGAGGTGCGGGAAGAGCCCGAAGGGGACCATCTCGCTCCAGCTGCCCACGAGGAGCGGCTGAATGAAGAACGACAGGTACAGGAAGATCGCGCTGGCGAAGGCCCAGGGCAGATGCGAACCCATCTGCAGGGCGCGCGCCCGGCGATAGACGCGGATCCACCAGAGGAAGATGCTGATCGTCAGGAAGAAGCCGGCGAGCAGATACCAGCCGCCCTGCTGCAGCGGTGGGATGCGGAGGCCGTACTGCGGCGGCGGCGGCTCGAGGGCGAGCCACGGGAGCTGGCGGATGAACTCCACCGGGTCCCACCCGACCGAGGCCCACATGTTCAGACCGATGATTTCGAAGGCGAGGAAGCCGAAGATCAGCGAAAGGATCCCCGTCCACCCCAGGTAGATCGGGCCGATCTGGGCGTCACCGAACTTGCCGGCGAGCCAGTTGAACATGCCGGTGCCGAAGCGGCTCCCCGTCGACTCGTCGATGGGGATGCCCGGGTCGGGCTCGGTCCGGACCTGAACGCGCGTGAAGAGATTCTGGTATTCGAGCATGATCGCCTCAGCGCCAGACCGGAAGGTTGAGCCACCAGCTCCACCACTCGGGCCACCCCTGGGTCCAGAAGGGGCCGGAGATCACGATGCAGATCGCACTCCAGATCCCCGCGCCCACCGCCAGCAGGAGGCCGAGGCGGTGAATGCCGATCGCGCCGATCGAGTAGCCGAGCAGATCGCGGAAGAAGACGTTTTCCTGTTCACTCGTGCCCACCGGCGCGCCCGCGGGCGTGTTGGTCACCGACAGGATCAGCGACGCGTGCATGCCGAGCGCGAGACAGTTCGTGAAGAAGAAGGTCACGGCGATCATGTGCGCCGGATTGTAGTGGAAGTGGAGGTACTGATACCCCACGTTCGACACCCAATCGAGGTGCGAGAAGATCCCGTACGGGAAGCCGTGCCCCCACGCCCCGAGCAGGAAGGGGCGGATGACGACGAGGGTGACGTAGGCGAACACCGCGGCGCTGAAGGCCCAGGGGATATGCAGCCCCATGCCTAGCTTGCGGCTGATCTCCGCCTGACGGAGTGCCCAGCTGCCGAAGGCGCCCACGGCACAGAGGGTGATGATCTGCCAGAGGCCCCCCTCCCGCAGCGGCGCGAGGCCGAGCCCGTATTTGAGGTCGGGCGGGGCGATGTTGATCTGCCAGAGGTTCCAGGTCGGGCCCATCGCCGCGCCCCAGACGCAGAGGATGGTGCCTAACGAGGCAAAGATGATGGTGGTGACGCCAAAGAATCCCACGTAGAACGGACCGAACCAGAAATCGAAGAGATCTCCGCCGATCAGCGTGCCACCGCGGACTCGGTACTTCTGCTCGAAGCTCATCATCGCCATGGGCGATATCTCCGGACGCGCAGAGAAGGAACTACGGAATGGGGAGGAGGTGGTGCCACCGGGCGTTGGCCGGGAGTGGCGTCGCACCGACACGTGCGAGACGCCATCCCGGCAACGCCTGGTGTGTTACCGGCCCGGTGGGAGCGGCGACATCTCGGCCGCTGCCGCCGGGGCCGAGACGCCGACGGGCGCCTGCGCGGCCGTCAGCGTCCCGTTTTCGATCCACGAGTAGCGCTGCGAACTGAGCAGGATGAAGTGGATCGAAAACGCGAGCACGCCCAGGAAGCCGCCAAGGGCCACCATGATGCGCCGCGGGTCATACATCAGCCAGATTCGATGCATGATGACTCCTTAGCGGGTGGCCGCGGGGGGCGTGGCGTACTTCGCCTTCAGTGAAGCCGGCCAGTTGAACTGGCTGTAGGCCCACATGTGCATGATGAGCACTGCGCCTGCGATGAACGAGCCGATGCCGCCCATGATCAAGTGCGGGTCGAGCCCGATCCAAATGCGATACATGTTGAACGTCTCCTCAGTAGAGGTCGGTGGGGGAAGTGGACACCAGGTCCCTTAGAACCAGGGGCGCCAGCTCCACGCGAGCAGATGCGCGCCAACCGCGCCGAGGACCCACACACCCGTGCCGGCCACCCAGTACTTGTTGAAGCGCATCGCCTCCTCTTCGGTCATGCCTCCCTTGTCGAACATCGCCATCGCGTCCTCCGGAGTGCTGCTCAGCTGCCGCGCACGTCCCGCACGGCGGGGATGCCATCCGACGGCTCGGATGGCGACTACGAACTGACTTCGACTGTAAACTGGACCTTACGGTTCAATGCGTCAAGCAAAATGTACGATTTGGTCGCCGAACGGCCGGATGGACCCGTTAGGTTCCCGCGAACAGCCCCTCCGCCTCTCTGCCGCCATGACCACGCTGCCCCCATCCGATGACCACCCCGCCGACTGGCCGGGGCGCGCGCACGTGCGGCTGGTCGAGGTCGACGGCATCCGGTGGTCCGTGCGGCAGCAGGGCGCGGGCCCTGCCTGTCTGCTCATTCACGGCACGGGCGGGAGCACGCACTCGTGGGACGGGCTCATGGAGCCGCTCGCGGCCGAGTACCGGGTGACGGCGATCGATCTCCCCGGGCACGGCTTCACCACCGTCCCGTCCGAGGTGGAGCGGGCGCGGAACGTGTTTGCGCTCCCCGGGATGGCGCGGGCGGTGGGCGATCTCCTCGACGCGCTGGCGGTGCGGCCGTCGCTGGTGGTGGGCCATTCGGCCGGCGTCCCGGTGCTCCTGCAGTTGGCCGTCGACGGTCGCGTGGCCCCGGAACGGATCGTGGGGATCTGTCCGGCGCTCGTCCCGCCTCCCGACTGGTATCTCGCCCTGCTGGCGCCGCTGCTGGCGCTGGTGGTGGAGCAGGCGCTCGTGGCGCAGGCCGGCGCCTCGCTCGCCGCGGCCACGCGCCTCGTGGACACCATGCTGGGAAGTACGGGGAGCCCGCTCACGCCGGCCCAGTTGGCCCGCTATCGCACGCTCTGCGCACGCCCGGCGCATGTGCATGCGGCGCTCACGATGATGGCGCGCTGGGACCTGCCGGCGCTCTATCGGCGTCTCGAGGCGACGCCGCTCGCCATGCCGATCACGCTGATCGCCGGGACGCACGACCGGTGGATCCCGATCGGCGCGCTGCGGCAGGCGGTGAGGCGATACCTGCCCGCCGCGGAGCTGCGGGAGATGGCGGGAGGGCATCTGCTGCCGGAGGAGAACGCGGAGGGGGTACTGCGGGAGCTGCAACGGCAACCGCAGTGACTGCGACAGCGAAACGGCGGGAGCTGCAACCGCGATAGCGTGAACGGCGATAGCGGGGACAACGGTGGCGCGTACTGCGACAGCGAAGGAGCGGGAACAGCCGTACGACGGAGTACCGCGGTTTACCAGTTCCCGTGGCTCAGCTGTCGCCGTTTGGCTCCCGTAGTCACAGCTGTCGAAGTACTCGCTGTCGCCGTTGCAGCTCCCGCCGTTCCGCGGTCGCCGTGCCGTGGTCCCCCACCGTCGTTCAGACGCCGGCCATCCCTCGTCGGCTCGCCAGTACGTGGTCCCGCGTCACCAGCGTGTCGCCCAGCTCGCGTGCGTCCTTCTCCGCGAGGTCCCGCAGCCGCTTCGCCGCGCTGATGCGCACCAGGATGGGGTACGCCTCCACCATCTCGTCGAAGGTGCTCTTGGCGTCATCGTCCCACGGCAGCTCCGCATGTACGCGCGCCGGCGTGGCATCGATCTTGTCCAGCTCCGTCCCCAGCGGCAGGATGTGGAAGAGCGCATCGAAGAGCTGGTTGCACACCTCCTGCACCAGGTACGTGGCCCCCGCATAGCCCATGAAGGGCGTGCCGGTGTGGCGGCGGATGATCGCGCCCGGAAACGACGCCGGGATGTACATGCATCGCCCGCCGATCTCGGCGGCGTACATCCGCTCGTTGTAGCTCCCGAACAGAATGAGCGGCGGCTTGGCGCGGATGGCGTCGCGCACCGCCTGATTGTCCGGCTTCACGCCGGGCTTCCGGGAAAAGCTGAAGGTGCAGGGGAGCCCCAGCTCGGTCTCCAGGAAGTTCCGCACGCCGCGCGCGTACGTCTCGCTCGCCACGATGCCGAAGCTCGCCGTGCCGAAGAAGTCCTGCGTGACCGAGCGCCAGAGATCCCACACCGGCTTGATCGTGGTGTGCTTCTCCTTCGCGATGAACGGCTCCGGATCGAGCCCGAGGATCTCCCCAAGCGTCCGGAGGAACTTCGTGGTGCTGTGGAGCCCGATGGGCGCCTGCAGGTAGGGGACGTCGAGATCTTCGCAGAGCATCCGCCCGAACTCGCGGTAGAGGCAGATGTTCGCGTCGGCATCCACGAGACGCGGCACGTCCTGCAGGTGCGACCCGAGCGGGAACTCCATGTTGATCTCCGCCCCGATCCCCTCCACGAGGCGCCGGATCTCCGCCAGATCACTCGGCGAGTTGAACACGCCGTAGATGGGCCCGATGATGTTCACGCGCGGCTTGTCGCCGGGCTGCCGTTCGCGACGCTTCGGGCGCACCCCCTTCTTGAGCCCGTATTCGGTCCAGAGCCAGTAGATGGCGCGGTTGGCGCACTGCCACTGGTCCTCGTCGATGGTACGCGGCAGGAAGCGCTGGATGTTGGTCCCCTCCGGCGTCACGCCGCCGCCGATCATCTCGGCGATGGAGCCGGTGACCACCACGGCGGGGAGCTCCGGATCGAGCACGCCATGGGCGCGCTTCATGGCCCCCTCGGTGCCATGCTGCCCCAGCTCCTCTTCCCCGAGCCCAGTCACCACGATGGGGAGCTCGTGCGGCGGGAGGGCGTCGGTGTAGTGGAGGACCGAGGTGACCGGGAGGTTCTCGCACCCCACCGGGCCGTCGATCACCACCTGCATCCCCTTGATGGCGGTGAAGACGTAGACGGAGCCCCAGTAGCCGCCAGCCCGGTCATGATCGAGGACAAGCGTCATCAGACCATCTCCTCCGCCTTGCGCTGGCGATTCAGCTTGGCGAGGTGGCGCTTGTAGTGCTCGCGGAACTCGGGACGGTCCTCCGGGACCTCGCTCCAGACGCCGGACTGGAACCCCTGACCGGTGTCGCCGAAGAAGTCGCGCATCTCGTCGAAGCGGGCCTTGTTGCCGATGGCGGTGTTGATCACCGTCGCCAGCGACCCTGCCCCGGCTGGCCCCATGAGTGGCCGGGCCGAAATGAGGTTGGTGAAGTAGAGCGCCGGAATGGTCTTCTCCTTCGCCTTCTGCACGACCGGGGTGGTCCCGATGGCGAGGTCCGGCTGGAACTCCTCCATGGCGGCGAGATCCTGCTCGAGCGACGCGCGGAACTGCACCTGCACGCCACGGGCCTCGAGCCACTGGCGGTCGACATCACTGTGGCGCGTCCGCGGGCAGGCGGTCCCCACGTAGCGGAGATCTGCGCCGCTCTCCACGAGGAGGCGCGCCACCAGCAGCTCGCTCCCCTCGTAGCCGCTCATGGTGATGCGCCCCTTGATGGGCATCGCGCCCAGCGCCCCGCGGATGGCCGGGAGCACGCGCTGCTTGGCCGCCTCGATGCGGTCACGCCCCACGTTGGCGGCGGTGCCGATGGCCTCGAGCCAGGCGGCGGTCCCTTCGTACCCCACCGGGCCGGAGCCGACGATGGGACGCCCTGCCGCTTCGAACTCGCGGAAGGACGCCACGTAGAAGGGGTGGATGGCGCCCACCACCGCGCAGTCGAGGGCGGTGTAGAGCTCGCGCCACTCGCGCGTAGGGACCACGGGACCCGGCGCGAGCCCCATCGGCTCGAGCATCATGCCGATCCCGACCGGATCGGCAGGGAACATCTCCCCCACCAGCGTTACCGTGGGGCGTTCGCTCCGCCCGCCGCGCGGCGCCTGCACGGGCCCCTGCTCGGCCTCCACGCGGGCATACCGGAGCATGGCCCCCGCGAGCACGTCCTTGGCCTCCGCGTGCGTGGGGACGCCGAAGCCGGGGACATCGATCCCGATGATGCGGACCCCGTTGATCTCCTTGGGGAGGAGCTGCAGCGGCACGCCACTGGCGGTGGGGACGCAGAGGTTGGTGATGACGATGGCGTCGTAGTGCGCCGGATCGGCCAGCTTGAAGACGGCGTCCCTGATGTCCTCAAAGAGCTGCCCGGTGACGAGCGTCTCCGAGTTGAAGGGCACGTAGCCCACGGTGCGACGGGCGCCGTAGAAGTGGCTCGTGAAGGTGAGGCCGTACACGCAGCAGGCCGAGCCGCTGAGCACGGTGGCGGTGCGCCGCATGCGGAGCCCCACCCGGAGCGATCCGAAGGCGGGGCACATGCTCTGCGGCTGGTCGTGCGGGCCCTTGGGGTAATCGGTGGCGAGCTGATCGAGGAGGCCGCCCTTGCCGGCGGCCCGGGCGGCGGCCGCCATCTGCTCCGCTCCCGCGTGGCAGCCCAGGCCATCCCCCTGCGTGGCCGCCACGTTCACGCCCGTGCCATCGAGCACGGGGAGCGGCGCGCGGCCGGAGTCGAGGTCCATGATGCCCCCTCCCTCAGACGGCGTCGTACACGACTTCCAGCGTCGGCTTCACGAGCTCTTCGCGGCCGCACATGTCGAAGAGCGTGGCCGGCTCGAGCACCACGTCCCCGCCGGTATCCTTGCTGTTGAAGAGCGCGAGGAGCCCGTCCTGCGTGAGCGGCTTGGGGCGCTGCGGCGGGGCCTCGCCCACGTTGGTGGCCAGCTCCGCGAAGAGGTCGCCCCACTGGCCGCCCGGGAAGCCGATGATTTCGTAGGCCGCACTCTTGCGGCGGATATCCTCGTGCGCCGGCACGCGCGCGAGCACGGGGATGTTGGCTGCCGCGGCGAACTTCGCCGCTTCGCCGGTGCCGTCGTCCTTGTTGATGACCATGCCGGCCACCCCCACGTTGCCCCCGAGCTTCCGGAAGTACTCCACCGCGCTGCAGACGTTGTTGGCCACGTAGAGCGACTGCAGGTCGTTCGAGCCGACCACGATCACCTTCTGGCACATGTCGCGCGCGATCGGCAGGCCGAACCCGCCGCACACCACGTCGCCCAGGAAGTCGAGCAGGACGTAGTCGAACCCCCAGTCGTGGAACCCGAGCTTCTCGAGGATCTCGAAGCCGTGGATGATGCCGCGACCACCGCAGCCGCGCCCCACTTCGGGGCCGCCCAGTTCCATGGCGAAGACGCCGTCGCGCTTGAAGCAGACGTCGCCGATGGACACCGCTTCGCCGGCGAGCTTCTTCTTGGCGCTCACCTCGATGATGGTGGGACAGGCGCGACCACCGAAGAGCAGGGAGGTGGTGTCGCTCTTCGGATCGCACCCGATGAGGAGCACCTTCTTCCCCTGCTGCGCCATCATGTACGAGAGATTGGCGAGGGTGAAGCTCTTGCCGATGCCCCCCTTGCCGTAGATCGCGATGATCTGCGTCTCCTTCGTGACGGGCCCGGAGGGGACGGGATCGAGGGCGGTCGACGCCTCGGCGCGCACGGTGCGGTGCAGCTGGTGCAGTCCATGGTCGCTCATGCGGCCGGTCTCCAGTCAAGGATCATCTTGACGCAGTGGGGATCGCCGAAGGCCGTACGGTAGGCCTCGGCAGCGTGCGCGGCGGGCGCGCGGTGGGTGATGAGACCGTCGAGGTCGAGTGCGCCACGATTGGCGAAGTCGGCGATGGCGGCCAGGTCCTGCTCCTTCCACTGGGCGGCGATGCGCAGGCGCATCTCCCGCAGGAACGCGGGCGGGAAGGTGAACTGCACCGGAGCGCCGTAAAAGCCGCCCAGGATGATCTCGCCACCCGGCTGCAGCCGGGATACGAGCGTGTCGAGGATGCCGTCGGCCCCGCTTACGTCGCAGATGGTGCGATAGGCGGGCGTCGGGTCGTCATCCGGATGCACGACCTGGTAGCCGCGGGCGCCGGTCATGCGCACCGGATTGGTCTCCCACACGGTGGGCGCCGGCGCCCCGTACTGCACGATCAGACGCGCGATGAGACGCCCGAGCGCGCCATGCCCCACGATGAGTGTGGGGAGGCGATCGGGATGCTGCGCCGGATTCGGCTCGAGGCAGTGATGGGCGGTGGCGGCAAGCGCGAAGAGCGCGCCCTGCTCGCCGACGGCGTCGTCGAGCGGAATGGTCTTCGCTCCCGGCACCACCACATGGGACGCCTGTCCGCCGAAGAGGCCGCGCGCTTCCTGAAAACCCTTCGAGCCGGCGACGTACACCAGCTGCCCCACGCGCCGCCCGGCCTCGGCCCCGGCTTCGACAATCTCCCCGACGCCCTCGTAGCCGGGGACCAGCGGATAGGCGAGCCCCGGAAAGTGGGGCATGCGGCCGGTGTAGAGGAGCTTCTCCGTTCCCGTGCTGATCCCCGACCAGCGCATGGCCACGACCACGTCCGCAGCGGACGGGGTGACGAGCGTCAGCGAACGGACGGCAAGCCGCTCCGGCTCTTCGAATACGACGGCGAGGGTTTCCACACCTGTATGGTGTGGTTGACACCACAGGCTGTCAATGAAAACTGACGGTCGGATTCGGGATTTCCGGTGGACCGTTCGGTCCACTTTTCTGCTGCAGCGCGATCAGACGTGCGCGACGATCAGCCCGGTCTGGATCGGAAAGCGGGTCGGGAGCTCGCGGCTCGAGCGGAAGCCGGCCTGTTGCAGCATCCGGTGCAGCTCCTCGGGGCGACGGGCGCGCCCTTTCCCCATCGCCAGCAGGTAGAACGCGAAGTAGGCATCCCCCACGGTCTCCGCCCCACGGGCGCCGGCCAGCGCTTCGGCAATCAGGAGCGTGCCCCCCGGAGGCAGCGCCTGCCGCACCCGCGTGAGGAGCCCCAGCACCGCGGCATCGTCATGGTCGAGCAGCACACGCACGAGGGAGATCACGTCGGCGCCGGTGGGGAGGGCATCCGCGTGGAAGTTCCCCCCATGGCAGGTGGTGCGCGTGCCGTACCCGGCCTGCGTGAGCCGCCCCTGGGCACGAGTCGCGACCGCCGGGAGGTCGAACAGGGCCAGCTGGAGCTGCGGGTGCCGCGCGGCCACATGCGACAGGAAGACCCCCTCGCCGCCGCCCACATCCATCAGGCACCGGTGGCGCGACAGGTCGTATGCGTCGAGGACATCGTGGGCGACGGGCGGCAGCGTGGCCGCCATGATCTCGGAGTAGGCCGCCACCCGCTTTTCATTGACGGCATCCGGCTGCGGTGCCTCATCATAGGAGGCGTAGGACCAGTACTTGGACAGTGCGGTTTCGCTGGCGGAGCCCTTCCGGAGCAGGGCCACCGGATCGGCGAGATCCGCATAGGCCATCCGGTGGTGGCGGATGAGGGCCAGGACGCCGGTGTTCCCCACGAGGGGGGCCGAGAGCGGACCGATGGCGAAGCGCCCATGCCGTCGGCGCACGAGCAGCCGCAGCGAGGCCGCCGCGTTGAGCAGCCGTGACGTACTGGCTTCCGACAGGCCCGTATGGTCGGCAATCTCCCGGGCCGTCCGGGGGCCGTGGCTCAGGTACTCGAACAGCTCCAACTCCACGCAGGCCAGCAGCGTCTGCGTGTAGACGAACCCCGAAACGATGTCGAAGAGCGCCTTCGAGCGCTGTCGCGTGATGGGGCGCGTGAGTGGAAACCGGGCGGTCCAGCGCTGGAAATCGTCCCGTGCCACGAGCGCGTTCCATCGGTCCCGGATCCGCTCGTACCAGGCCGGCGGCGGCATATCCCCGGCGGACGGCTCACGGGTGGCGGCCAGGGCGGGGGCAGCGGTGGCGCTCCGCCCGCGATCGGTGGCCATGGCCGGGGGCGCCGAAAGCGCCTGCTCAGGGGGAGTCACGGGGCGACGTTATCGTCGGGGGCTTGGAGTGTCAAGAAAAATGGACAGCAATCCGACCTGAAGGGTGTCAGTCTATTGCGACACTCCGGTCCCGATCCTAACGTGGTGGAAGGGCAGCATCCACCGTCCGTCTCGTCCCACTCTCCGCATGCGACCTGTTTATCCGTTCAGCGCCATCGTCGGTCAGGACGAAATGAAACTGGCCCTGCTCCTGGTGGCCATCGACCCCTCGATCGGTGGGGTGATGGTCTTCGGGGACCGGGGGACCGGCAAGAGCACGGCCGTCCGCGCACTGGCCGGCCTGTTGCCGCAGATGAAGGTCGTCTCCGGGTGCCGATACGGCTGCGACCCGCAGGGGAATGGCTCGCGCTGCGATGAGTGCCAGCGCCGGGCCCTTTCCGGCCCGACCATCAAGTCGATCCTCGCGCCGGTCCCGGTGGTGGATCTGCCGCTTGGGGCCACGGAGGATCGCGTGGTCGGCGCGCTCGACCTGGAGCGGGCGCTGACCACGGGCGAAAAGGCCTTCGAACCGGGGCTGTTGGCGCGCGCGCACCGTGGCTTCCTGTATGTGGACGAGGTGAACCTGCTCGAGGATCACCTGGTGGATCTGCTGCTCGATGCCGCGGCCACCGGCGAGAATGTCGTGGAACGCGAGGGGGTCAGCGTGCGGCACCCATCGCGCTTCGTGCTGGTGGGCAGCGGGAACCCGGAGGAGGGGGAGCTCCGCCCGCAGCTGCTGGACCGCTTCGGGCTCGCCGTGGACGTGAAGACGCCCGATCGCATCAGTCAGCGCATCGAGGTGATCAAGCGGCGCGACGCGTTCGATCGGGACCCGACGGCCTTCATGACCCACTGGAGCAAGGCGGACGGCAAGGTGCGCCGCAGCATCGAGAAGGCGCGGGGGCGCCTCGAGGCCATGGCCGTCCCCGACGACGTGCTGGAGCGGGCGGCCGCCCTCTGCGCCACCCTGGGAACCGATGGTTTGCGTGGCGAACTGACGCTGCTGCGCAGCTCGCGCGCGCTCGCCGCCTACGAGGGGGATGACGTGGTGACCGACGAGCACCTCCGACGCGTGGCCGCCATGGCGCTCCGGCATCGGCTGCGGCGCAATGTGCTCGACGACGCCGGGTCCACGACCCGCGTGGAACGCGCCATCGCCGAGTTGTGGGGCGATGTCGCCTGTGTTGCCTGACCTGCCCGGCAACGGGGCGCTGACGGCGCTCCTCCTCGCGGTTGATCCGCACGGGCTGGGCGGCGTGGTCCTTGACCATCCGCACCACGAACAGGCGCGGGCGTACCAGCAGCGCCTCCACGCGGCGCTTCCCGAGGGGGCCCCGTCGCGTCGCCTGCCGGCTGGCATCACGGCTGATCGCTTGTATGGCGGCGTGGATCTGGCGACCACGTTGGCCACGGGACGATTGGTCGCCGAGCGCGGGGTGCTGGCCGCAGCCGATGGCGGGGTGCTCGTGGTGCCCATGGCGGAGCGGCTGGCCGTGGCCGGGCGGACGGCGCTCGCTGCGGCACTCGATACGGGGAGCATCCAGGTGGCGCGCGAGGGCATTGCCGAGACGCATGGGGCTCGCGTGTGCCTGCTGCTGCTCGACGAATCGGTCGAGGACGAACTGGTACACCCGGCGCTTCGTGACCGGGTGGCTTTCGTGATTGCCCTCGATGGTCGCGCCATGGAGGAGCTGCGGGACATGGACGCCCCGGAGGTCGACCGCCAGTGGCGTCAGCAGGTACGGGACGCGCGGCGGCGACTGCCGACCGTCACGGTGGACGACGGGTGGGTTCGGGCACTC
>Ga0068876_10002453_pt1 | contig 13736 bp, 11 predicted proteins | sample NOAtaG_6_FD_66442 | JGI IMG/M metagenome (GOLD analysis project Ga0068876, IMG submission 66442) | Freshwater lake microbial communities from Lake Erie, under a cyanobacterial bloom - NOAA_Erie_Diel5S_2200h metaG | ecosystem: Environmental > Aquatic > Freshwater > Lake | place: USA: Ohio, Lake... | reverse complement strand
AACAAGGCCACTTGAAATGGTGTTTTCTTAAAAATATTGCTAATGATTCTCCATACTGCCAATAAGGGAGATAATCTTATAAAATGCCACTCACCGCCGATATTCGATAAATGTTGTATGCATTGCTGTGGGGCTTTTCCAAAATGCAGACAACATATGGTAACCTGATGATGCTGGGCTATTAATTCTTTGATTTGATGATAAGCTCTTAATTTATCTCCTTTGTCAAGAGGGTACGGAATTCGAGAAAGTGCAATGAAAATCTTCATTTTTTACCCACTTGTTTGATAAAGTGAATGAGTTCAGCAGTGATGTGATGGTGATTGAAATACTGCTCAGCAAATGAACGACTCTTCGCTCCAATTTCGTTTCTTTTCTCAGCAGAGTGTATCACTAAGGATATTTGATCTTTCCATTCCGCTAAATTGTCGGCAATTAAAATAGGGTGGTCATTTTTATCTTCTATACCTATGGCTCCAATGGTAGTGGAGATGATAACTTTTCCCAAAGCCAATCCTTCAATGATTTTAACCCTTATTCCACCTCCTGATAGCAAGGGTACGATCATGATACCATTTTCTTTCATGAAGGCATGAGCATCCTCTACTTCTCCGATAATTTGAAGATTAGGAATATTCCAATTTTTCCAACTATCGGGCATATTTCTTCCGGCTAAAAGGAGTTGAAGATTCGGAAATTCTTCGCTCAGAGCGGGCCACGTTCTTTCTACAAAGTGTTGTAAGCCTTCGATGTTGGGTGCCCAATCCATGGCTCCGATATGAAATAAATTTACATTTCTTTCAATGCCAGGTTGATACTCGTTAAGGTTGAGTCCAAAGGAAATAGTTCTGATGGGTTTGTACGTGCCCAATTGCATCATCCTGATTTTATCGGAGTCGGCAATGGTGGCAATTCCATCTACTAAGTTGTACATTGTACATTCAAACTCTTTGAGTTGCCGTGTGAGATGGTTTAAATATATTTTTTTGATTGGATTTTTAGTACGAAGTGCAATTTTTTCCCAAATGGAGTATTCAATATTGTGTGCTCTCAAGATGAGCGGTGCATTTTTCTTGTTCTTTTTGATAGTAGGAATATACGGTGTAATGAAAAGGCTTTCCAAGATGATGGCATCGAAATGGGTCTTTTTCAAAACACGCTCAATTCGTATATCCATATCGGGGCTAAAAAATCGATTGACATGGTAAGAGTCATTGGTCATGATGGCGATGTAGGCGTCTACCACATTGATGGAGGTATCTACAAATACTCCTTCAATATCGGTTTTTTCTAAATATTCCGCGGGCATTTCGTCCAAATGAAGATCATGCTTTGGGGTGTAAATAGTGAGGACCTTTACCTTGTGTCCTGCCTGTAAAAGTCCCTGTGTCAGATTATTCATAGCAATGCACCCGCCGTCTTTGGCAGGCAGGGGAGGTTTATGGCAAAGCTGTAATATCCTCATGGATTTGATTTTTTTATCTTTCTCCCTTTCCACAGATGGAATGAAAACGTGAGATTCCATTTTTTCTCCTTTTGAGCAGCAAACAAAATCCAAATGGCGATGGGGGTCATCACCAATGTCGACATCCACATACCTACCCATGGCGAGATGATCAGTGCTTTAGCCATTTTTTCTCCTGAAATCGTAAGTAATTCAAAAATGATAAATAGCAGCAACGCTATAACAGAGGGTAGACCTAATCCACCTTTCCTAATGATAGCTCCAAGTGGAGCTCCAATTAGAAACAATACAATGCACGAAATGCCTAAGAAAAATTTTCGGTGCCACTCAATGAGATGTCGAGCAAAAAACTTCTTGTTCTCCTCTTCAATACTTTCCTCTTTTCCACTTGCGCTGATTTGTTTTTTGGTTACATCGATTGCGTTGCTGATGGCCTTGGATTGTAAGGTGGGAGGCAACAATGAAAATAAACTTTGCTCCGTTTGATGTGTCACTTGGGTTGGAGTCAAACGCAGTTTTTGAATTTGTTTTTCTTGAAGTGTTTGCGATATGCTGTCTTTTTCAAATGAGAGTTTTTTCAATGCACCATTCAATTGGGCGATAGTCATCATTTCAAAGGCGTTTTTGAAAACCTCCTCGTCGTCTTCTTTAAAGAACAAAGAACTCAAGTCGACGCGCAATGTCATTTCGGTAAATTGCGATTGAATGGCAGGGTATTTTTGAGTTTTGTTTTTCTTGTCCTCAATTTCATCATAGCTCGTGCCATTCTGCAAAGTAAGGATTAGCCATCTTTTGTCTTCAGTTTGTTCCATTTTTCCGCTCTCTGCTCGGATGACGGAGCGATTTCCTTTACCGGGTTGTCGGTGGTCATAAATTATAATATCAGAAAGTTCTCCCGTTTGATTGTTCTTGTTTTTGACGCGAATGCTGATTCCTTCAATACCATTGTAGAAGACACCTTCATTGATATTCAATGCGGGTTTTTGTTGCATAATGGAAAAGAGCAAAGTGCGAAATTTTAAATTGGCAATGGGCCAAACATTATTGGCAAACAGAAATGCAGAAATGCTGATACCGAAAATGAAAAGGAGTAAAGGTCGGAATATTTTGATCAATGAAAGTCCGGCACTTTTCATAGCGGTAAGTTCATTATGCTCGGACAGCGCGCCGATGGCCATTATACTGGACATTAAAATGGCGAGAGGAAGGGCCATGTTCACGATTCTTGCGGAGGCGTAAATGAGCAATTGAAAGATGATCCAGGTATCCAGCCCTTTTCCCATTAAGTCATCCATGTATACCCAAATGAATTGCAATTCAAAAACAAAAAGGGAGACAATAAAAGTGATAATGAATGGACCTATAAAAGCATTGAGCAAAACTTTTGATATTTTTTTGGGCTTTAACATCATCGAGCGTAAAGCTAAATTATCTTTCGCCTCTAAACCGAAGGAAATAAACAAAATGAACAAAAAAATTTACACATTATTAGCAGCGGGGTGGTTATGTTGTTGGATGCATTGTAGCGTAATAGCTCAAGTTCAATTGACGGCTATTGAAATTCACGAAGATGTTATCTCCAACTTTCGTCAAGAGGATTTGATGCGAGACGCTTTGGAGAGGGATAAAAGGGGTGAAATGACCATGAATGGTATTGTTGTATCTCGTGAAGTGGATATGAATAATGCTGGCGAGTGGGAGTATCATGCGGATGGTTCTAAAACTTGGTATTACGCTTTCTCAAGTCCAGGGGCGTTGGCGATGAGCGTCATTTTTGATTATTTTTATTTACCAGAAGGAGCACAATTATTCTTGTATTCTACTGATAAATCATGGATTGAAGGTCCTTATACGGCCGCACAAAATAAGGAGCATCATTTGTTCAGGACAGGTGACGCTTGGGGTGATCAAGCGGTGTTGGAGTATCGTCAACCTGCTGGAGTGACCAGTGAACCTCAGTTGGTATTGAGAGGAGTGGTGCATTACTTCCGAATGATTGAGGATGATCGAGCAGAGCGAGATGCCGCCACTGTCGAAAGTGATCCCTGCGAAGTAGATGCCAATTGTCCGGAAGGAGCACAATGGGAAAATGAGAAAAATGCTGCCGTGAGATTAAGTTTGATAGCCGGAGGAGGAGCAGGACTATGCTCAGGCACATTGGTGAATAATACTGCGATGGATTGTAAAAATTATATTCTAACGGCGATGCACTGCACCGTTGATTCCAATGATTCGGATTTGCTGGTGTCTGCTGCCCGATTCGATTTTCGTAAATCAGGTTGCGGAAGTGGAACGAGCACTACGACACGTAATTTAACGGGTCTCTATTTGAGGGCCGATTCCAATGATAATGGTGGAGCATCGGGTTCTGATTTTGCTTTGGTGGAATTGCAGGATCCTATCCCAGCTACCTGGGATGTGTATTATGCAGGTTGGGATGCAACCGATGCTTTGCCTGTGGCGGATACCAATGGATCTAAAGTGGTTTGCTTGCATCATCCCGCTGGAGATGTACTCAAGATTTCCAATGCCAATACAGCGGCTTATGGAAACTGGCAGTCTCCCAATAAACATTGGAGGGTGGTTTGGATGGAAACCCAAACCAATTGGGGGGTTACCGAAGGTGGTTCGAGCGGATCTCCTATCTATACCAAGAATAAGCATATCATCGGTACTTTGACGGGTGGTGGATCCTTTTGCAATACCCCAACTCAAGCGGACTATTATGGCAGAATGGCCAAGCATTGGACGGGAACTGCCAATCCCAACTCCGCCTCTCAAAAGTTAAAGGTGTGGTTAGATCCAGGCAATACCGGTTGGCTCACTTTTATGGGAGCAGCGCCGGGTTCAGGTGCGTTGCCTTGTGCTCCGCTTTCTACTGACGAGGAAATTGGTTTTGATGAATTCAATGTATGGCCCACTTTGGTAGACCAAGAAATCAATATCAAATCGATGAGTCAGAAAATCGAAAAGATAGAGATTTTCAATGCCAATGGACAGCTGGTAGAGCGCATCTCTGCTTCTAACGCATTGAGCATAATTTCTACTCAAAACTGGGCTAGCGGCACCTATTATGTGAGTGCTATTCATCAGAATGGAAATTTTGCCACTAAGAAAATTGTGGTCAATCATCGCTAATGACCCAAGAAAATTGGAAACATTGGGAGAGGTGGTTGGTCGATTGTACTTCCACTAAAGAGTGGTCATCATTGTTAGAAAAGGTTGAGCAGGAATATGCTCAACCTTTTTGTTTTCCACCAAAGTCTTTAATTTTCAATGCTTTTCAACATTGTCTCCCACATGAGGTGCGTTGTATCATCGTCGGCCAGGATCCTTATCATGGAGCTGGTGAGGCGCATGGATTGGCTTTTTCTGTTCCCGTTGGAGTGAAGACGCCACCTTCTTTGCGAAATATTTTTAAAGAGCTGTACAACGATTTGGGTGAGACGCGTCTTTCTAGCGATCTAACTGATTGGGCTCAACAAGGCGTTTTGCTGATCAATACCCATTTGACGGTACGACAAGGCCAGCCTCTTTCTCATCAATCTTTGGGTTGGGAGTGGTTTACCGATAGCGTTTTATCTCAATTGGTTCAGGCATATCCCGAAATTATTATAGTGTTATGGGGCAATGAGGCGAAGAAAAAGAAATCGGTTTTATCACATTTTTGTAAGCACATCATAGAAAGTTCGCATCCTTCTCCGTTGGGTGCTCATAAGGGTTTTTTGGGGAGTAAGCCTTTCAGTAAGATCAATGAAATCCTAGAAGCTCAGGGCAAGGACCCCATTCGATGGTCTTAACGAACGATCAAAACGCTACCCCCTGTTTGAGTTGCGGCACCCTCTCCGCAATAAGTTAAATACTCCAAAATGTAATAATAAGTCCCTTCACTCAGCGAATCGGGTTTCCAATACGGTGATGATTGCGTGCTTTCGAAAACCATGCTTCCCCAACGATTGAAGACCATCAATCGATATTCACTTAAATAGGGCATAATGTCTTCTTCTGGATCAGATCGTAAAAATGGACGCCAAGATTGATTCAATGAATCTCCATTGAAGGTAAGGATATTGGGCAATTCAATGTCATTGACATCGAAATTGATATTGTCATTGATAGGAACAAAAATATCCGCGTTATCTGCACAACCATTGTTGTTGTTGACTACTGTTATCGTGTAAGTTCCTGTTGAGATAACTTCAGGATTGGGTAAAGTAGGCAATCCAATGATGTTGCCGTCGTTGGTACTCCAGTTGACACTGTAGTCAGCGGTATTTTGTACTTCATAATTGTTGAGCACAACCATTGGATTTTTACAAGAAAGAGTATCGGGCAATGTGGTGCTAATTACGGGATGAATGGTATCCGTGGTAAGTGTGATGGCTTCGGCCGTTTCACAGCCATTGGCTAAATCAGTAACATTGACAATGTAGATACCAGAGGTACTGGCTGTAATGTTGGAAAGGTTATTGGCAGAGGTAATGGTACCTCCGGCATTGGCACTCCATTGATATCCGGAGTTGGCCGCTGTGCTGCTAGTATTTAAGGTGATAGTAGGTTGAGCACAGGTAATTACGGTATCTCCATTGATTTGAACAATGGGAAAAATTTGATTGGAAGATACATTCAAACTAAATGCATCTTGACAGTTGTTGTTATAAAAGGCAACCACTGTATATTCACCGGGAGCATCTACGGTGGCTATGGCACCATTGCTGCCATTCACAAAGTTGCCAGTAGTGGTGGTCCAGGTAAATTCCGTCCCTGGAATTCCAGTAGATGAAAATAAAATGAGTTGATCATCAAAACAAGTTAACACGGAGTCGTAAGCCATGCTGATATTGAAGTCAGAATAGTCTGCGCTCACCACGATAGTATCGGCGTCAAAACATTGATTTTGATAATTTGCGTTGATGATATAAGTGCCAGAGGTTGTGGTATTGAGTGATGATAGGGTATCGGTGCCGATAATACTCCCGTCGTTGGTGGTCCATTGATATTGAAGATCGATGAAATTGGAACTTACGGGTACCGTAGCCAATGTATCGGCGCAGGACAGCAGGGCAGTGGAAGGGACTGAAATTTCTAAATCGTCTACCGTGATGGTGATATCACTGGTTTGTTGTATGCCGCACAGGTTGGTGAAACTTACGGTGTAAGTGGTGGTTTGTGCAGGTGAGGCAATGGGATTGACAATGGTGCTATCGCTCAAGGAAGCTCCTGGGGTCCAATCGTAAACTCCGTTCAAGGATGCGCCCGCACTCAATTGAATGGTGGTTCCCGGACAAGCTTGAAGCTGGCTGGCGGAGGCCAAAATGTTGGGGGTCAAACAAACAGATTGGATATTGGTAGCTCCCCCAGTGGCAGCGGTGAATCCCCAATAGACAAGTGGTTGACCACTAAAAATTTCGCCGACAATGTCCACGGTCGCTTGAACGCGAAACACACAATCAAAATATACTTGAATGATTTGCGTGCCTGGATTCCAAGTAATACGCACCACGTGATCGTCACCATCCTCTGTGTTCACATTGAAAGCATCCATTTGTACCGGTCCGGCCAAGTTTTCCGCAGCATTGTGATCAACACTTCCATTTTTCTGAATCGCGATGTGATCAAAACTAGGGTCAGAAGATTTTCCATTCTGCCATGTATCAAATTCAATTCCCAAAGATGTGGTAAAGCTTTGGTATCCCATTCCCCCTCCGCTGACTCCAATCGCATTGGTTCCTTGCGTTTGCAGCACAAAACAAACCCCATCGGCTCCGGTAGCATCGTTGGTTCCGAGATTCATCAGAAAAGTAATATCGAAAGGTTGATTGAGGTCAATTTGATCAGCGTACCAAACGGTGCCGTTTTGATTGTTCCAAATATCAGTGAGCTGATAACAATCTCCGCCAAGCGCAGTGGCATTACCGTTGAGAAAATAATTTTGTTGGGCGAAAAATTCACCACTCATCAACCCAATGAAAAGAAATATAACGAGGCGCATATTTTTTGCTTTGGCCCCTAAGATACAATGTTTCTTATTTCATCCCCCTTTCTTTGCAGATTTGCTCATAGGCCTTTTGTACTTCAATGAACTTCTCTTGCGCTGCTTTTTGATGAATTTCACCCAGATCTCTTACCTTATCCGGATGGTATTTCATGGCCATTTTTCTGAAAGCTTTCTTTACCTCCTCATCCGTAGCACTTTTGGTGATTTCAAGGATTACATATGACTTATCTGTTGAGGCATAAAACATGGCTTTGATAGAGTCCCTGTCTGCTTGTGAAATTCCAAGGTAGTAACCAATTTTGTCGACTAGATCTGCTTCACTTTTATCTACATGGCCATCAGCTTTTGCAATGCCATAGAGATAGTGCATCAGTTGCAAACGCATGGAGTGCTCCATGTAATATTTGATTTGCTCGCACACCTCACGAACGGGAATGTCTTTTTTGAGCAATTCTTTTAATATTCCAATTTGCTCTGCGGTGGCGGCCTCGCCGAATTGACGCTTAAATGTTTCTCTGATATACTCTAATTCACTTTTCAAATGTTTTCCATCCGCTTTCATTACAGCTGCGGAAAGCACGAGTAGCGCCGAAGTGAAATCGCCAGCACCGGTGTGGTGTCTTTGTCTTTGGTAGCGGGCTTGATCATGACGCGGATTATAATGTTGGCGTGTGGCAGTTGAGGAGTTTTCCAAAGACTTGTCGTCGATGATCATCCCAAAAACAAATCCAAGCAGTCCTCCGATAGGTCCGCCCAATGCCCAACCTAATCCTCCACCAATGAATTTTCCAAATTTCATATAATTAATGTTGTATTATTTACCAACTTCCTCCTGCGCCACCCCCTCCAGAACTTCCTCCTCCAAAACCACCGAAGCCCCCTCCACCTCCCCAGTGGTTGCCGCCTCCGTTGAAATCGTTCCAGTATCCTCTTCTCGGTTGACTATTCATCAACCAAAAAGCGGTCCAGAAGGGGAGGTTGTTTTGCCTGGCTCCTGCTCTTCCGCGTTGAAGCATCAATATTAAAAATATCGCTCCGAAAATCAATAATCCAACCCAACCGCCAACATCTTTTTTCTTCTTTCCTTTTTTGGCATAAGTGTCAATATTGTACTCCTTTCTTACGATAGATTGAATTACGCCAACGGCTTTTTGGATTCCTTGGTAATATTGATTTTGTTGGAAGGAAGGAATCATCTCATTTTCCCATATAAAATGTACTTTTCCGTCGGGTAGGGCTCCTTCTAGGCCTCTGCCTGTGGCAATGAAGGCTTGGCCTTTACTCTCTGGTGTTTTAGGTTTTACCAATATCACAATCCCATTGTCTAGATCAGCCTGTCCAATTCCCCATTGATCCATTATTCTGAAACAATATTCAGAGGGTTCCCATCCGCACAATTCTTGTGTAATGATCACCACGATTTGATTGGAGGTATGTGCAGCAAAAGTGTCTAAGTTGATTTCTAGAGCTGCTCGCTCTTCCGCACTCAAGGTTTGTGTCTGGTCGTAAACCAATACTTGATCATTTTTGGGGGGGAAGCAATCTTTTTGATTCCAGGCCACCGATGCGATTAATATCAGTGTAAGAGATAAAATAGATGCTCTCATCTTCTAACGACTGATTTGGTTGGTGAGTTCATTGATGTCATCAGATTGATAAGGGAATTTCGGTTGCACTTTTTCCAGCAAGCCGATGAGACATGCATGGACACCTTCTTTGAATTGGCCACCTTTGAATGGATGGGTTAAAACATCAACCAAATGACTCCATTCAGCAGTAGTAATAAAAGACAACCCAATGTCCCCGATGATCGCTGCCTGTGAAGGTTGAAGCTGTATATAAATCAAAATAGCATTGCGTTGTTGGGTTTTTCGCATGCCCAGATGATCAAAAACAAATGCGGCTCTGTCCAGCAGATCCGCATCGTTTTGAGTTTCTAAGTGAATCCTAACCTCACAACTGGTTTGTTGCTCAAACTGAGCGATTTCTTGTTCTGCGAATACTCTGAAATCCGCACTAAGTAAAGGATGTTCCAAGTGAATTAGTTTGAAAAATCCACTTTGGGAGCTGTTTGTGCTTCAGCACTGGCTTCAAAAGCGTCATACACTTTAAACTCTTCATCTCCCACCAGGGCTAGCGCTTTCTTCTTCCAAAATCCTCTGATATAGCCATTGGACTTTTCCACAGCATCGTTGTAATCAGAACGAGCTTTACTCACTCTGTTTTCTGATCCAGAGAGCTCTGCTTGTAATTGGGCAAAGTTCTCGTTGGATTTGATTTCTGGATAGTTCTCAAAAACAATGGATATGGCTTTATTGACCGTGGCTCCTAGTTCTTGTAATTCAGCTGGGCTTTGAGCGCTCGCCATGCCCGATCTTGCGCGTGTCACATTCTCTAAAATGGCTCTTTCATTATCGCGGGCTCCCTTTACCGTAGCGATGAGTTGAGGCACCAAATCCGCTCGGCGCTGGTACATAACTTGTACATTTCCCCATTCTTTTTTTACGCCTTCTTGTTTCACTACGGCTTCGGAATATACCGAAGTACCATAAAGGTAAAATAAGATGAAGGTTCCGATGATAACGCCGACAAGAATCAATACAGCTCGAAGTGCTTTGTTCATTTCAATTAATTTTATACGAATATATTACTGGTTATTCAGTCTTTGATAGGCATTTTGAAGAAATGCACTCAATTCACTTCCTTTTAACAACCCTTTAGACAGCTGCGCCAGTGCCAAAGCCTCTTTTGCGATGCTTTCTCCACTAGCCTCTTTCATTTTATACACGGCTGGATGATTGGTGTTGAGGGTAAGCTGATAGGACTCCGGTAAGCTACCAAAAAAACCACCACCGCCAAGGGCCTGTTGCTCTTTCATCCTGCGCATGAATTCATTTTCTGTGATGATCATAGGAGGATCTTGAGGGGACATGTTTTCGAATTGAATATTGAATTTCTTGCCATCTACCCATGACTCCAATGCTGTTTTTACTGCGGTTTTCTCGTCCTCTGAAAGAGCACTGTTCTGATTATTATCTTGCTCAATCAATTTTTCCGGAACATCGCTATCGACTCTTTTAAAAGTGATATCGTTATGCTTGGATTCAATGTGTGACAAGAATGGAGCAGTTAATGGAGAGGTAAGCACCATGACTTCCCAACCTCTGTTCTTCGCCATTTCGATGGCCGAATGCTGCTGGTTTTCATCAGTGGCGTATAAAATCACTACTTTATCATTCTTATCTTTTTGTGTGGTACCAATTTTCTCTTTCCACTCTTCTACGGTTTTACTTTCGTTGTTAGTGTTCCTGAATAAAGTGAAATTCATCGCTTTTTCAGCAAACTTCTCATCGGTTAAAATTCCATATTGAATGAATACCCCGATATCTTCCCACTTGCTTTCAAAATCTGCACGATCGTTATTGAACATGCTTTGCAATTTATCCGCTACCTTTTTGGTAATGTGTGAGCTGATTTTCTTCACATTTCCATCGGCTTGCAAATAACTTCTGCTCACATTCAATGGAATATCGGGAGAATCCACAACGCCATGCAATAGGGTCAAGAAATCGGGAAGTATGTTTTTTACCTCATCGGTGATGAAGACTTGGTTGCAATACAACTGCACCTTGTTTTTCTGCACTTCCATTTGGTTTTTCAATTTGGGGAAGAATAAAATTCCAGTCAAATTGAAAGGATAATCTACGTTGATATGGATGTGAAACAATGGCTCTTCGAAGGTCATGGGATAGAGCTCGTGATAGAAAGAAGTGTAATCTTCATCTTTCAAATCACTGGGTTTTTTTACCCAAAGTGGGGTAGTGGAGTTGATAACTCTGGGATATTGGACTTCTATTTTTTTTGGATTGCCTTTGTCATCTTTCTCGCCTGAAGGATCTTCTTCCCATTTGGTTTCAGTACCCATATAAATTTCCACGGGCATGAAGCGACAATATTTGTCTAATATTTCTTTGAGTCGATGCTCCTCATTGAATTCCAGTGAATCATCAGCGAGGTAAAGAATGATATCCGTTCCTTTGGTAGTTTTTTCCAGCGGCGCAATGGTAAAAGCGGGGCTTCCATCACAAGTCCATTCGATCGCTTTCGCATCTTTCTTGTGGGATAGCGTTTGGATTTTTACTTCTTTGGCCACCATAAAGGCGGAATAGAATCCTAAGCCAAAGTGTCCAATGATTTGCGCGTCTTTGTATTTGGATACAAACTCTTCCGCACCTGAAAAGGCAATTTGATTGATGTATTGATCCAACTCTTCCTCCGTCATTCCGATCCCATTGTCTCGGATAGTGATGGTTTTGTTGGCACTGTCTAAAATCACCTCTACTTTCGGAGTTTCTGTGGTTTCTGCAATTTCACCTAAACGCTCCAGTGTTTTAACTTTTTGGCATGCATCTACAGCGTTAGAAACCAACTCGCGCAAAAAGATTTCGTGATCGGAGTATAAAAACTTTTTGATGATCGGAAATATGTTTTCCGTTTGAACTGAAATATTACCTGCTTTCATTTTGATTGAATAATTGTGTGAGCGTTATGTCAACGTATGTGCCAATGCGTTTTCGCTGACAAGATGACGGAATGTAAAGGACTAGGAATGACTTGAAATAGCCGACAGAGCTTGTTCAATATCTTGGATTAAATCTTGTGCATTTTCAATTCCTACGGATAGTCGGATAAGTCCTGAGGTAATGCCAATCTTTTCTTTCATTTCGGGAGAAACACCTGCATGCGTCATAGTAGCAGGATGCTCTGCCAAAGTTTCAGTGGAGCCCAAGCTAACTGCCAAGTGGCAAAGTTGTAAATGATTTAAAAATTGAAAAGCGGCCGCTTCTCCTCCTTTTATTTCAAATGAAATCATTGCTCCCGCTGAGGTATATTGTTTTTGAAATATGGAGTAGTTTCTATTATCGCTGGAGGGAATAAGACCCAAGTAATGTACTTTTTCAATGCTCGGATGGGCATTCAAGTACTCTGCCACAGAAGCGGCGTTTTGTGCTTGTTTTTCCATTCGGATTTTCATGGTTTCGAGACTGCGATTCAATAGCCATGCATTGAAAGGGCTGCATGTGCTGCCAAAAAAACTTCTGAAGTTTTTCAATCTTTGAATGTCTTCTTTGCCGCCACAAACGGCTCCTGCAATCACATCACTATGCCCGCCAATGTATTTGGTAGCGGAATAAATAGAAAAATCAGCGCCCCATTGTAAGGGCTGCTGCCACAAGGGCCCCATGTAAGTGTTATCGACAGCTACTTTGATTTTTTTGTTTTCAGAGGAGAATTCGCGGCCCAGTTGAACCATCACCTCGATATCAAACAATGCATTGTTCGGATTGGCGGGCGTCTCCACAAATATCAAGCTGATTTTTTGTTCTGCTTGATGATCTCGAATCTTTTGGATGATCTCTGTTTTTGTTTCCCAAGGGAAATACTCGATATGGTAAATTTGATAGCGATGTAAATAGTTTTTGATGAAATGATCGGTACCTCCGTAAGATGGACTTGAAAACAAAATGAATTCTCCGGGTTTTACAAATTCCATCATCACCGCACTGATAGCAGCCATCCCACTATCAAAACTAGCACACGCCGCGGCCTTGTCCCAAAGCGCTAGTCGCGTTTCAAATAATTCAATATTCGGATTATTCAATCGTGAGTATATAAGGCCTGGTATAGGTTCATTTTGACTCCGACTTCTATTTTGATAGGCTTGCTGAAAATGCGCTTTTCCCTCTTCGGCGGTTTTAAAAACAAAGGTAGAAGTTTGATAGATGGGTTGTTTAATGGAGCCCTCGCTCCATTGTGGGGCATATCCATGTCCCAACATCAGACTCTCGGGAGAGAATTCGTTGTCAAATAAGTCACTCATTATCTCAACAGATGAAAATAACCAAAGTATTCTTTGATCGTAGCATCAGGGCTTTTTAAAATCAAGCGATAAGAATAGACTCCATCTTGGTTGTAGTATTCACCGTTATGAGTTTCGCCTAACCAATTTTCGTTGGGATCTTTTGAATGAAAGACATTATCACCCCAACGATTATAAATGAATACTTCATATTCAATCGCATTGACTAAGATCGGTTGCCAGGCCTCGTTCAAGCCATCCTGATCCGGAGTAAAGGCATTGGGGATGAAAGCATAAGCATCACAATCTTCAAAGTTCAATAAAATGTCTTGGAAAGCGGTTCCGCAGAAATTACTTACGGTGAGCGAATAATAATTCCCCTCACTCACGGTGATTTGCTCTGAGGTTTCTCC
>Ga0068876_10002447_pt1 | contig 13746 bp, 11 predicted proteins | sample NOAtaG_6_FD_66442 | JGI IMG/M metagenome (GOLD analysis project Ga0068876, IMG submission 66442) | Freshwater lake microbial communities from Lake Erie, under a cyanobacterial bloom - NOAA_Erie_Diel5S_2200h metaG | ecosystem: Environmental > Aquatic > Freshwater > Lake | place: USA: Ohio, Lake... | reverse complement strand
GCGCCATTGATGAGCACCAAGCAGGAGAGCATTGAATGGGTGGCCGTGCAGGACATTGTCCTGGGTCACAACCCCCGCACCGTAAAGCCCGGCAAGGACCGCGTGGCCGAGTACGCCCGCAGCATCGCGCTGTACGGCATCCTGGTGCCGCTCATCGCCGACAAGCGCGAGGGCGCCTATCACCTGCAGGCCGGCTACACCCGCCTGGCGGCATTGGATGCCCTGAAGGCGGATAAGGCCCTGCTGGCCCTGGCCCAGCTCAACAACGTGGACCTGGAGCGTGTGCCCGTGCGCATCTACCAGGGCGATGAGAAGGGCCGGCTGATGCTGCCCATCATCGAGAACAACTTCCACGACGTGATGAACGAGGTGGACGTGGCCCAGCAGGTGCGCCAGTTGCTGGAGGCCGGCCAGGAGGCCCGGAGCCTGGAGGAGTTCTTCGGCAAGCAGAAGTTCGCCCTGCTGCTCAGCGTGCTGGCCCTGCCCGCCGAGGTGCAGGAGCTCATCAAGTCCGATCGCATCAAGGCCAGCACCGCCGTGAAGTTCGCCAAGGAGATCCCCGAGCCCGCCAAGCTGCTCAAGGCCCTCAACAAGGCCAGCGACAAGGTGGAGGAGCTCTACAAGACCGGCCGCCGCAAGAACAAACGCATCACCGAGGGCGTGCTCATGGGCAAGCAGACCCCCATGAAGGTGGTGAACGACGTGGCCGCCGAGCTCAAGCGCAGCAAGCTCGCCGGCGCCGACCTGCTGCTCAACTTCCTGCACGGCCTGCAGAGCGGCATGGACAGCACCACCCTGCTGGAGGCCCTGGCCAACGGCGCGGCCATCCCTGCCCCGCCCGAGAAGAAGCGCGGTCGCAAGAAGAAGGCGCCCCGGTCAGGGGAGGAGGCCACCGCTGGTGAGGCCCCCAAGGCGAAGCGCAAGGCCCGGAAGGAGGAAGTGGAGGGGTAAGGTGGCGGGTCCATCCCCGTACACTCGCGTCCACTTCAGGCTGATCCTTCGTGGCATTCAACCCACCAACCTCCGGATGATCGCCCGCACCGGCTCCACCGCCTTGGTGTGTTGGATGCTGGGCCCCGCCACCCATACGGTCTTGTAGGTCACCTGCTGGGCCGCCACCTCCGTGGCCTTCATGCCGATGTAGAAGCGCAGCATCTTCACCCACTTCTTCAGGCGCTTGTTCGTGTTCAGCATCCGCTCGATCCACGGGGAACGCAGCCCCACCTTCTTTACGTAAGGCGTGTTGATCACCGTACACGGCGTGCCGCTGATGCGCTCCGTCAGCACGATATCCTTCGCATCATAGTCCACGCAGGCCTGCTTGTAGTCGTCCGTGATGGGCGCTTCCGCCGACGCGATGAAGGGACTGCCCACCGAAACGCCTTCCGCGCCCCAGGCCAGCATTTGGTCCATCTCGGCCTTGTTGCCCACGCCACCGGCCGAGATCACCGGAATGGTGCAATGTTGCTTCAGCAGGGCGATCAGGTCCTTGGGCGATAGGTTCCCGCGGTGCCCGCCTGCTTCGTTGTTCACGGCAATGACCGCATCGGCACCCAGCGCCTCTACCTTCTGCGCAAAACGCAGGTCCGTGACATCGCAAAAGACCTTGATGCCCACCTTGTGCGCAGCGTTGATCGTCTCCTCCGGACTGCCCAGCGAGGTGATGATGAAGTCGCAGCCCTCTTCGCACAGCATCTCCAGCTGCTTGGCGGCCTTCGGGTTGCTCTTGTTCACGATCAGGTTGAAGCCGTAAGCGCCTTTGCCGAGATCGGCCTTGGCGGCCTTGAGCTCCTTGCAAGCGGCCCGCAGTTCCTCCAACGTGCGGTAGTTCAGCGCAGGAATGCAGCCCGCCACGCCGCAGCGCATACCTTCCTTCACCATGGCCACATTGCTCACCAGGAACATCGGGGCCATGATCAAGGGGTGCTCCAGGTGGAGCAGGTCGGTAAGGCGGGTGCGCATGGGGCAGTGGTTCAGTAGGGCAGAGGTGATATACCGCGGATCACGGTGTTCTTCCTCACCGTCCGAAGGTAGGACCAGGGATCGGAGTTCGAGTTGGATCCTTGTCCGGTGACCGGGACCATGTTACGGACCACTGATGAACACAGGATCGTCCTGATATCACCTGCAACGAGGTCCGGGGACCAGTGTTCGCTCAGCGCCCGAAATAGCGGTTCACGGCCTCCACGCGGTTCTGCACATGCAGCTTGCCGTACATGCGGTGGATGTGCTGCTTCACGGTGCCCACGGTCAGGCCCAGCCGGTCGGCGATCTCCTTGTAGAGGAGGCCTTCGGCGAGCAGTTGGAGCACGGCATATTCGCGCTCGCTCAATGGGCTGGTGGGATCGGGGCGTTCGGGTGCGGGCCGGAAGTGGTTGATGACCCGGCGGGCGACGGCGGTGCTCATCGGCGCCCCGCCCTGCATCAGTTCGCGCACGGCCTCGATGATCTGGTCGGGCGTGCTGCTCTTCAGCAGGTAGCCATTGGCCCCGGCCTTCAGCGCCTCGAACACGCGGTGGTCATCATCGTGCATGGTGTACATCAGGAACTGCGTACCGGGCAGCTCATCGGCCACGGTGCGCACGCAGTCGATGCCGCTCATGCCGGGCATGCTGATGTCCATCACCACCACATGCGGCTGGTCGGCACGCAGGCCTTCCACAGCCTCCTCGGCATTGCGGTAGGCGCGCACCAGCTCGAAGCCCGGCTCTGGGCTGAACAGGGTGATGAGCGCCTCTCGGATGAGGGCCTCATCCTCGACCAGGCTGATGCGGATGTTCGGCATGTGCGGTACGAAGGTCCGGCGGTGACGCGGGGCGTGCAATAGAACCTTTGTTAGGGGTGTGGAACGGCACGATGCAGCCGAACCGTGTGCCTTGGTCCACTGTGAAGTGGCAGGTACCGCCCAAGGCCTGCAAGCGCTGGCGCATGTTGCGCAGGCCGTTGCCACCGTCCACGTTGTCGGGGAACCCCACGCCATTGTCGTGCACCACCATGCTGAGGATGCCTTGGTCGCCGTCGGTGCGGTAGGTGATGGTGAGGTCCACTGCGGAGGCCTGGGCGTGCTTCACCACGTTGTGGAGCGCTTCCTTCAGCACCAGGAAGAGGTTGCGCCGCTGTTCCACGCTGAGCTGCACGATCGGCCATGTGGGGTCAGTGGTCACGAGCAAGGCCAGGTCGTTCTCTGCGCAATAGGTGCGGGCATAGCTGGTGGTGTAGACCACCCAATCCTCCAAGGTGGACTGGTCGTGGCCCATGGTCCAGATGATCTGGCGCATGCTGCCGATGAGCTCGCCTGCGCTGGCGGCCATGGACTGTAGCTGCTGCCGCTTTGCAGGGTCCTTCTCCACGCGTAGGGCCATTTCGCTGCGGAGCTTCAATCCACTGAGGCCCGCACCCAGGTCGTCGTGCATGTCGCTGGCAATGCGCATGCGCTCGTGCAGGATGGCCTGTTCGCGTTCAAATTCCGCCTTGCGCCGCCGCCGGTCGATGATGGTCCACATGACCGAAGCACCGATCACCAGCACGCCCAGCAGTACGGCCAGCAGCAACTTGCGTTGGTTGGAAGCCTTCACCTCGGCAAGCACGCGCGCGTTCTCCGCCTGCTCGCGCTCGGCCACGTAGGCCAGGCTGTCCTGCAGGGCCTGCTGCCGATAACTGAAGGCGATCTGCGCACGCAACAGCTCTTCGCGCCCCTTCTCGTTGTGCAGGCTGTCCATCATGGTGGCGTACAGCTCGTGCATGGCCAGGGCCTTCCGGAGGTCGCCCTCCTGCTTGTAGAGGGTGTGCAGGCTCCCCGCAGCGTCGAACACTTCGGCGGCCATGGAGCTGGCTTGTGCCAATGCCAGGGATCGTTCGTTGAGCGCAATGGCTTCACGGCGCCGACCCTGCGCGGCGCGCAAGTGACCGATGCTGCGCAGGAGGATGGCCTGTTGCCGTTCGTCCATGATGCGTTCAGCGATGCGCAGTGCGGATCCCAGCCGTTCCTCGGCCATCGCCAGCCGGCCCGCCGCACGGTCCAGGTTGCCCAGGTTGCCAAGCACCAGCGCTAGGCTGCGCTCATCGCCCGAGCGTTGGTGCAGCCGCTCCGCTTCCAGGAAGCGCGCGTAGGCGGCAGCCGTATCGCGCAGCTGCAACAAGGCGGTACCGCTGTTGAGCGCCGCGTTGCCCATGCAGGCCGTATCGCCCGCCAATGTACATGCCACCATGCTGCTGTCGCAGTGGCGCAGGGCCTTCGTGTGGTCGCCCAGATCGGTATGGATGGCGCCGATGTTGGCGTGCGAGATGCCGATCCGCCGTTGATCGCCCATGCGTTTGAGCACCGCGATACTGCGTTGGTAGCGGTCCAACGCACCCGGCCGATCGCCCCGCAACTGCAGCGAGGCGCCCTGCGCGTTCCACCCGATGGCCTCGTGCTTCAGGTCCTGCTGGCGGCGCGCCAGTTCCACCAGCTGCTCGGCGAGCTGGTAGGCCGTGTCGGGCGCGTGGAACATGTAGTGGTCAAAGGCCAGGTAGTCCAAGGCCTGCATACGCTCCACTGCAGGCTGTGCCCCATCGCGCACCACCGCCCACAACGAATCGGCGTTGACCTGCGCATGCACACACCCTACGGCGGTCGTGGTGAATAGGGCGGACAGCAATGCAGTGCGGAACATGCGCGGTGTGGTCATGACGCATTGGCATCATGGGATCGCCAAACTACGGCGTGCCGCCTTCCCGGCCAAGCTCACCGCTTCTCCAGCTCCAGCACGATGGCCAGTGCGTTGCCGCCGCTGCTGCTCGCCCCGATGGTGGTGCCGTCCGTGAAGTGCACGTCGGTGGCCAGCTCCTCCCCGAGCACCTCGCTGAGCTTGGCCGCGAGGCCCACGGCCTTGCTGGCAAGCAGGCGTTCATTCAGCTTCGGATAGTCGAAGGGCTGGTTGGTGACCAGCACGGCCATTACATCACGTTGTCCTTCATCATCGGCCATCAGGCTGTGGTCGCTGGGGAAGATGCGGGTGCCGGTGATGCCACAGTAGGGCGAATGTTTCGGGGTGTAGGGGAAGAGCACATAGGTGCTTCCGTCGGCCTCCTGCCCGAACACATACGTATAGCACTCGGCGTTGTTGGTCACCTCGATCTTGAACTTCGCGCCTTTGGCGACCGTGGTGGTGCTCCGGAACACATTGCCTCCGGTATTCCTCAAGGGAATGTTCTTCTTGGTGGCGTTGTCCACGAAGCCGAAGCGGATATCGAATCGGGTGGGTTTCACGTCCACGCCTTCACCCTGCGGATAAACGGCATAGGCCTCTTTGGCGAAATGGTCGAATACGGGGTAGGGTACCCAGGCCATGCCGTTCTTCCCCCATTCGGGACCCCAACTGTTCATGATGAGGAAGCCGCCGGAATCGCCGAACTTGAAGTCATCATAGCCCACCACGCACATGGCATGTCCGCCGAAGCCCCGTTGGGCGTAGTCCTGTTCGTTGGGCAGCCAGGCATCGCGGCCTTCCATGGCCTGCATGAAGGAGCCGCCCACCATCATGCCAATGACGATGGGAGAGCCCTGGGCCAGGTGCTGTTTCATGGCCACCATATCGGTGCGCTGCTCGTTCGCCCCCAGCGTGAGGCGTTGGAATCCCTTGATGCGGTAGGGCAGGGCCTGCTTGCGTTCATCGGCATTGGGCAGTTTGTCGCAGCGCTGGTCGGTGTAGGCGAATTGGCTGAAGGGGAGGGCGCCGCCTTTCAGCATCTGCTCCATGGCGCGATAGATGTAGGATCCCTGGCAGTCGCTGCCATCGATCTTGATCTGGTTGTACATGAAGGCCGGGCTGAAGGCGATCTTCTGCTTATGAATTACACCTTCTTGGAAATCAGCGACTGAAGAGTCTCGTCCATCTATTGATTCGAAACTGCCTTCTTCAATAATGTCCATCGCCTTGTTGTAAACGATGGTGCGCGCTGCGTAAGCACTGGCCCACGCCACGCAGCTTCCCTGCTGGCCCTGGTTGAGACGGGGCGGACAATACTGCTCCAATGTGATCCGCTCGGGCAGCGGGTTCTTCACGTTGTCCGCCAAGGGTTCGTATACCTCGGCCTGGTCGTAGAGCGCCGGGTCGAAGTTGGCGCCGGTGCTGAAGTTGGCCAGTTGGGAAAGCATATCCCCACCTCCGCTGTTGCGACCCACGAAGAACCACCATAGCCCGCCAAGGACCAGCACCAGGAGCAGGAGCTTGGGCTTCTTGATGAGCAGGCCGATGATCATGGGCAACAGCCGTCCCAAGCCCCCACCCATGCTGCCACCTCCAGCGGAGCGACGTGGTGTGGGCGCACTACGCCGGCTTCCACCGGGCTCGTCGGGTACCATACGAATGGCCATGTACCGTTGTATTTGGGAAGGTTGTAGGTGAACGGTCCGTGCGTATCAGCCCCGCGGCCTGAACGGTTCCTTGCCGGTGAGCAGGTCCCAGAAGAGCAGGAAGTCACTGGCAAGGCTATATGCCGGATATTGGAAGGTGGCGGGCTTGTTGCGTTCAAAGAAGTAATGTCCCACCCACGCGAAACCGTAGCCGGCCAATGGGATCATCACCAACCAGAGCGCGTTCCGGGTGACCAGGGCCAGTGAGCACCACACCACGATAAGCCCCGTACCGATGAAATGGAGCACGCGACAGACCGGGTCCTGGTGCTCACTGAGGTAGTAGGGGTAGAACGTCCTCAACGATCGGAAGCGCTCGGGGGGACTGTCCGTTGTCATGGTCCGGGTGATGATGCGCACCTAATTTAGGCCAATAACCCACTGAGCCATGAACCTCCTTCTCGCCCTTGTGACCGCATTGGTCCTGCCTCTGCAGGCCTTCACCGTTCCCGTGTTGCCGGAGGCCCCTGCCAATTCCGACATTGCGGTGGTACTTCATATCGAAGGCCTGGATGATGCCATGCTTGCCCGATTGGCCAAGCAGATCGGCCGTGATAAGAACACCACCATCGAGTATTCCTGCGTGTCCTCTGGTGTGGTGGTACTGCGGTTCACGGACGCGCCGGTGAACGAGCGTGCCGATGTCATCACCATGGTCCGCAGGCAGCTTACGGCCGCGGGGATCGAGCAGGGCGTGGAGTTCCTGCACATTCATATCGAGGCCAAGGGTCCGGGCAAGTGTTGACCGGAACGGGGCGTGCTGGGGCGTTCGCTCCCGATACCTTTGTGCTCCGCATGCAGCCGCACTGTGTCCCTTACGCCGCCACGCACCGTTTCTCCCCGTTGGTGCTGGACTACCTGGCGGATGGTGAGCGTACACGGGAGTTCCACGCTGGCCGGCCCGATCTGGCCGGTCTGGTGAAAGCCGCTTCCCAGCGGCAGTTCGACCCGGCCGCTCGCGAGGCGCTTGTGCGCGTTCTGCGGTCCCAATATGATGGCCTTCCGGCGGAAACAGCGGTGGAGCAGAGCCTTCGAGATCTCGCCAGGCCGGATGCGTTAACGGTCACCACCGGCCACCAATTGGTGCTGTTCGGCGGACCGTTATATGTGCCGTTCAAGCTGCTCAATACCGTTCGCGTGGCACGTGAACTGCAGGCTGCCACGGGCCGTCCGGTAGTTCCGGTGTTCTGGATGGCCACCGAGGACCACGACCGTGCCGAGGTCGATCATACCTACTTCAATGACCATATGCTGCAATGGCCCGGCCAGGCAGGTGGTGCGGTCGGTCGTATGCCCCTGCATGGCATAGGACCCGCGGTGGAGGAGGCCATTGCGCACCTTGGCGAAGGAGCGCATGCCCTTGAAATGGCTTCGCTTCTCCGGGAACACTACCGGCCCGAGCGGACCTTGGCAGAGGCCACACGCGGCTTTGTGCATGCGCTCTTCGGTCGCTTCGGCATCCTGGTCCTGGATGCGGATGCACCTGAGCTGAAGCGCTTGTTCGCACCGGTGGTGAAGGAGGAGTTGCTGAACCAGGTCGCGGAAAGAAGCGTCTCCTTTGCCAATGCCCGGTTATCGGAACAGTTCACCGTGCAGGCCCATGCCCGCGAGATCAACCTCTTCCACCTTCGGCCAGGTCATCGCTCACGCATCGTGCTGGATGGGGATGCCTTCCGTGTACTGGACGGCGGTCCTTCGTTCACCCTGGACGAACTGCTGGCCGAGGTGGACGCCCATCCCGAGCGCTTCTCTCCGAACGTGCTGCTCCGTCCGGTATACCAGGAGGTGGTACTGCCCAATGTGGCTTATGTGGGCGGAGGTGGTGAGCTGGCCTACTGGCTGCAACTGAAATGGATCTTCCAGGCGCTGCAGGTCCCCATGCCACGTGTGTTGCTGCGGACCAGTGCAGGATTCATCAGCACGAAGCGCTTGCACCAATGGCAGGCCTTGGGGCTGGCCACCGAGGACCTCTTTACTGATCAGTCACCCCTGATGGCCCGCGTGGCCACTGACCTTTCCACGTTCAGCACGGACCTGGCCGGTGAACGGGAGCGGTTGACCGCGTTTTATGATGGCCTGTTGGCCAAGGCCAGTGCGGCCGACCCGACCCTGCGAGGCGCCGTGGAAGCACGTCGGGCCAGTGCACTGAAAGGGGTGGACCGCCTTGAGCAAAGCATGGTGCGCGCCGCCAAGCGTCAGCAGGCAACGGCCATGGACCGGATGCGCAGCGCCCATGCAGAGCTGTTCCCCGGTGGCGGTCTGCAGGAACGTCGGGCCAATATCCTGCCCATGCTGGCCGCGCGTGGCGTTGGGTTCCTGGACGAGCTCTTGGAACGCCTCGATCCCTTGAGCCCCTGCTTCACCCTCTTCGAGGAGGCCTGATCCGCTGTTCGTTCCCGCTCCCGACAGGGCTGCTACTTTTGAGGCGTCATCGGATCATCTGTACCGGTGGCTACCCATCCCGTGGCCGGTTCCATCCTTATTCTCGATCATGGCTCCCAGTACACCCAGCTCATTGCCAGGCGTGTTCGTGAGCTGAACGTGTATTGCGAGATCCATCCCTTCAGCAAGGCCCAGCAGTTCGTTGGCGATCCCACCGTCAAGGGCGTCATCCTGAGCGGTAGTCCCAGCAGTGTGCACGATGTCAATGCGCCTGATACCGACCTTACGGGTATCATGGGACGGGTGCCCGTGCTCGGTGTTTGCTACGGTGCCCAGCTCTTGGCCAAACGCGCCGGCGCTCCGGTTGAACGTTCCACGGTGCGGGAATACGGCCGCGCCCACCTCACCACCATTGGCGACAGCCACCTGTTCGACGGCATCCAGGCCGGCACACAGGTGTGGATGAGCCACGGCGACAGCATCACCGCGCCCAGCGAGGCCATGGATGTGATCGCCAGTACCAAGGACGTGCCCGTGGCCGCCTACCGGCTGCGCGATCACATGACCTTTGCCGTACAGTTCCATCCCGAGGTCTACCACACCACGGACGGGCTGCAATTGCTGCACAACTTCGTGATCGGCATTTGTGGCTGTGAAGGTGACTGGACCCCGCACGCCTTCGTTGAGCACACCGTGGAGCGTCTGCAACAACAGCTCGGGCAGGACCAGGTGGTGCTGGCCTTGAGCGGGGGAGTGGATAGTTCCGTTGCCGCCCTGCTGCTGGACCGCGCGATCGGCGACCGTCTCCATTGCATCTTCGTGGACAACGGTCTGTTGCGCAAGGATGAGTACACCCGTGTGCTGGAGAGCTATCGCCACCTGGGCCTCAACATCACCGGGGTGGATGCCAAAGCGGAGTTCTATGCGGCCCTGACGGGATTGGAGGAGCCCGAGGCCAAGCGCAAGGCCATCGGCCGGACCTTCATCGAGGTGTTCGACCGGGAGGCGCACCGCATCAAGGACGTGAAGTGGCTGGGCCAGGGCACCATCTACCCCGATGTGATCGAGAGCGTGAGCGTGAACGGCCCCAGCGTCACCATCAAAAGCCATCACAACGTAGGCGGGCTTCCGGACCGCATGAAGCTTCAAGTGGTTGAGCCTCTGCGCCTGCTCTTCAAGGACGAAGTGCGACGGGTGGGCCGCGAGATGGGCCTCGATCCCAACATCCTGGGCCGTCACCCTTTCCCCGGACCGGGCCTGGCCATCCGTATCCTCGGTGAGATCACCCAAGAAAAAGTGGCCCTGCTCCAGGAGGTGGATCACATCTTCATCCAAGGTCTCCGGGACGAAGGGCTCTACGACCAGGTCTGGCAGGCCGGCGCCATCCTGCTTCCCGTGCGCAGCGTGGGGGTCATGGGCGACGAACGGACCTACGAGAACGCCGTGGCCCTGCGTGCAGTGACCAGCACCGATGGCATGACGGCCGACTGGTGTCACCTGCCGTACGAGTTCCTGGCACGGATCTCGAACAGCATCATCAACCGGGTGCGCGGCGTGAACCGAGTGGTGTACGATATCAGCTCCAAGCCCCCGGCCACCATCGAATGGGAATGACCATCCGTTTTCCCTTGGTCCTGGCCCTGATGCTGTGGACCATGCTCTCCTTCGCACAGGGAACGCGCACCATCGACGGTCGCACCTACACGGTGCATCGTGTGGAGGCGGGCCAAACGCTTTACGCCATAGCACGTTCTTACGCTGTTCCGGTGGATGCGCTTCTGGCCGCCAATCCTACTGCAAGCGCCGGTCTGGCCATCGGGCAGGAACTACTTGTACCCAGGGATGCGGTGGTGAAGAAGGAGGTGAAGGCCGCGCCCACCATGGCCAAGGACGGCGAACTGGTGCATACGGTGGCGAAAAAGGAGACCCTGTTCGGGATCGCCCGCAACTATGGTGTGGACGTGAACGTGTTGTTGGAGCGCAACCCCGATGCCCAGGCCGGATTGCGTGAAGGAATGACCATTGTGGTGCCCGTGGCGGGCAAGGTGCAGGGTCAGCCTGATGTTGTTACCCGGCCCGCCGTGCCAGAGACCGTTGTGGAGCACACGGTAAAACAGGGCGAGACCCTGTACGCGCTGGGTCAATTGTATGGCGTGGCACCAGAGGCCATTCAGAAAGCGAATGGTGGATTACCCGAAGGGTTGAAGGCGGGAGCCGCAGTGCGTATTCCGTTGCCCCCCGGCGCCAAGGCTCCGGAGGTGCCTGTGGCCACAGTGCCGAAAGCCAGCGATCGGGTCACGGTGGCCTATCTGCTTCCCTTTGCCTTGACGCGTAATGACAGCGTGCTGGCCGTGCCTTCCGATGAACCACGGTTCTATGAGGCCACGCGCATTGCCACGCAGTTCTGGGCCGGCGCACGTATCGCATTGGATTCCCTGCAACGCCTTGGCGTCAACGCCGAGGTGCGGGTGGTGGACATGGGTGACGATGCCCGCACATGGAACGCGGCCCTGAAAAAGCCTGAACTGAGCGGCGCTGACCTGTTCATCGGGCCCTTCCATCGGACGGCCATTGAACAGCTGGCCCGCACCACCAGTGTGCCCATCGTGTGCCCGGTCCCACAAAGCAACAAGGTGATCCTTGGTCACCCCACGGTGAGCAAGGTGACCCCCACCCGAAGCGATCTGGTCCGGCACAGTGGCCGATTCGTGGGAACGCGATTCGCTCGCGAGAACATCATCTTGTTGAGCCCCGACCTTTCAGCGGAGAAGGAGATGCAAGAGCAGATGGCCAGGGCCGTGCGCGATGCTCTCGCGGGTCAGTCGGCCCGGTTGCGGGACAGTGCCGTTGTGGCCAAGCCCGGTCGTCGTGAACTGGGTGACCTGGTATCCAAGCTGGATGTTAATCGCCTGAACGTGCTGTTGGCCCCTGGTGAGGACGTGGAATACGTGACCACCCTGGTCAGCAAGCTGAAACCGCTGGCCACCAAGTACAAGATCATGCTCGTGGGGCTGGAGTCGTGGCAGACCATGGAGACCGTTGCCACCACCGACCTGGAACTGCTGGGCTTCCATTTCGCTGCGGCCTCTTTCGCCGATCCGGACGATGCCTCACTGCAGGCCTTCACACGCACCTTCCGCGAGCGCTATCACAATGATGTGGACGAGTATGCCCTGCTCGGGTTCGATGTGACCATGGCCTATGTGAAGGCACTGAGCGAAGTTGGTGCTGTTGGGCTCATGGAACGCATGAGCAATGCTGGAAAGACCCCGCTCCACATGGGCTTTCGCATGACGCGGACAGGCCCTGAGAACGGCTACCGGAACGAGTACGCCGTGATGTTGAAGCAGGAGGACCTGCGCCTCGTCAGGGCAAGGTAGTTCAGCCGATCGCCTCGTTCAGGTCGGGGAGGCCCACCCTTCGCAGCAAGCTGAAGTGCGATCGAAGCGCACCCCAGAGCGTGGGATTCACTTGGTAGCGTAGTCCGAACTCCTGCGCCGTGCGTTGCACAATGGGGGAAAGAGCAGGGTAGTGCACATGCGCCACGCGTGGGAACAGGTGGTGTTCGATCTGGTAGTTCAGGCCACCCACGTACCAGCTCAATAGACGGTTGCGTGGACTGAAGTTCATGGTCGTTTCCAATTGGTGGATGGCCCAGTCGTTGGCAATAACTCCCTCCGCATTGGGCAATGGATGGGCTGTGCCTTCCACCGAATGGGCCAGTTGGAAGACGAGCGTGAGGATCAGGCCGGCCACGAAATGCATCACCAGGAATCCCGTGAGCACCTGCCACCAGGGAAGTCCCACAGCCATCGGAGCCCCCAGCACCACGGCGAAATAGACCACCTTCAACGCAATGATGCGCAACAGCGCCATGTTCCGTTGGGCGCGGGTCCCGGTGTTCACACCATTGCGTGTGAACTGGGCGAACTGCACGAAGTCCTTGGCCAGCACCCAATAAAGCGTGAGCAGACCGTAGAACAGCGTGGCATAAAGACCTTGGTACCGATGGTACCATTTCCGTTCCGTATGGGGCGAGAACTTCAGTACGAGCCGGTCCTGGATGTCCTCATCCACGTGGGTGATGTTCGTGTACGTATGGTGCAGGATGTTGTGCTGCAATTTCCAATTGTGCGCGCTGCCCCCGCAAAGGTTCAACGTGTGTCCGATCCAGTAATTCACACGGTCGCTGGCCGAAAAAGCGCCGTGGTTGGCGTCGTGCATCACGCTCATCCCGATACCCGCAAGGCCCAACCCCATGATCACCCACAACAGGAGCGCCCATTGGTAGGCCGGCGCAAGCGCAACAATGACCACGAAGGGAACAAGGTAGGTGGCCAGCATCACAACGGCTTTCACCACCAGGGCTGTATTGGCGTGCCTGTCCATCCCGTGCTCTTTGAAGTAGGCCTCCACCCTGGTCTTCAAAGTGGGGTAGAACTGGCTGCGTTCGTTGGGAACGAACTTGACGTGAGGGCGTGTGCTCATGCTGGGCGTTTGCTAGCCCCGATGGTGGTCTGGGAATGGAACGGGAACGGATGTTCCCCACCTACGGTCTGGAGGATCTGCAGGTACGAGTCTAAATCGTGATCGTCCACTGCGGCGGTACAAAGGTAGGCCATGCGTTAAGCAAGGTCCGAAGGGCGAACTATTCCTTTGCGGTTGCAAGGGAGCGCGGGGCATCGGTCTGGAGCCTGTCCGGGCCTTTCAACAAGGCCTCACGATGGTCCCACCAACCCTCCACTCCGAACAATGTGACCTTCAGTCCTTGGGCGTGGGCCGCTGCCACCTGTTCCGAGGTTATACGGGCATTGTCCATGGTCAATCCCGCGCAGCCAAGGGATCGTGCACGGATCATGCCTTCCGAGGCCTCGTTGGCATAGAGGTATAGCGGGAGCGAAGGGGCCTTGCTGCGCAACATGCCGAGGAACTCATCGATCTGGCATTCCACAATAAGCCGTCCGTAC